>ENA-UEQE01003505-UEQE01003505.1-human-gut-metagenome-genome-assembly--contig:-NODE-3505-length-10017-cov-6.765392_pt1 | contig 10017 bp, 8 predicted proteins | sample MGYA00242934_ERZ507935 | MGnify/ENA primary metagenome ERZ507935 (study PRJEB26167, sample SAMN06115423) | human gut metagenome | host: Homo sapiens | place: China:Anhui | collected 2015-03-30 | study... | reverse complement strand
ATATTGAAAAAGTGTTATTTTAATAATTTTTAAAAGGTTATATGTCAAACGACGACACGCCCTAAAATGGGTGACTGTGTCATAGAAAATGGTTGATGCCTTATTTCCTTGAAATTCCAAAGAAATAACCAACAAAATCCCCCAATCACGGAGCCCTCCAGCGGAAACATTTGAGAAAAAGCATATATTTTCAGTATATTGCTGAAACAAGACAACCATATGCTATGACAGAGCCAAATGGGTTCCCCGCCTTCAGGCGCCGACCTCTCTTTACCCTTGCTCCCAAATCGCGGAGATACGCCCGTTTTCGAGCTGGAGCATGTGGGTAATGGCGGGGAAAATGTCGGCCTTATGATGGGTGACAAGGATCATCTGCACGCCCTGCCGCGCAAGCTGGTTGAGCAGCGTGAAAAACTCATTACGTGATGGAGCGTCGAGGCCTGAGAAGGGTTCGTCAAGCAGTAGGAGATCCGGCTCCCCGGCAAGGGCGCGGGCAAGGAGCAAACGGCGGAACTCCCCGGTCGAACAGGAACGGATCGTCCGTTTCGCCAAAAATTCCAGATGCAGGGATGCGAGGATAGCCGCGACCTGCGCCCGTTCCTCCCCGGAAGGTTCACGGTACACGCCCACGGAATTGTCGATGCCCGAAAAAACCAGCTCCTCGCCCGTGATGTCGTAGGTATAGGTCGCCTGCTGGCGATCCGACACCAGACGGACGCCTTTGCGCAGCACTTCGAGCCGATCCACAACGCCGCCCTGCCGGGGCAGTTCGCGCACGATTTCGCCCCCGTAGGCCACAATTTCGTCGCCCGCCAACAGGCGCAGCAATGTGGACTTGCCCGCGCCGTTGCCGCCGAGCACGGCCCAGTTCTCACCGGGATTGATGGTCCAGTTGATGTCGTGCAGCACGGGCACGCGATCAATAAACACCGACGCGTCCTTAATGGTGATGCGGGCCGAACATCCCCGGATCCCTTTCAGCTCAGGGGCACCGGCAACCGGAGCCGGTTCCTTTTCCGGCTCCGCCGCCGTTTCCAGCATGGGGCCGTCCACGGCCTTCCCGTTTTCCAGCACGATCTGGCGGCTCAGCCAGCCGGGGAGCGTTTCGGGGCGATGTGTGGTCATGACCAGCGTAGACAGCTCGGAGGCGCGTCCCAGCGCATCCAGAAGGGTATTGCGTGCCCGTGCGTCCAAACCGTCGGTCACTTCATCCAACAGCAGCACTCCCGGCTTGCGGACAAGGGCGCGCGCTACCAGCATCAGCCGAAGCTGCCCTTGGGACATGGCTGTTACGGGCTTTTTCAACAGGTGCACGCCGCCAAGAAGACGCACGAGCTGATACGCCGTTTCACACATTTCGGGCGTAGGCTGCTGCGCGATGTAGATCGCATCGGAAAAGCCGCCGAGCACCAACCGCTCGCCGTCCACCCGCCATTCCTGATGGACAACCCGCTCCTGCTGCATGGCCGACACCAATGACGTCACCTTGCGCCCCGTAAGCGGGGACGGATCCGCCCCTTCCGGCCCATGCCAGAGCACCCGCCCGGCGCGCCGGTGATCGATCTGATCCGGCCACTGCTCGCCGCGCAACAGCCGCAGCAGCGTGGACTTGCCCGCGCCGTTGCCGCCACGGATGACGGCATGCTCCCCCTTGTAGAGGGTAAGGTTACAATCGTTCAGGATATGCCGCTCCGTACCCGGATAGGTCACAAACACATGCTCAACTTCAATGAGAGGGCGACGCGAAGATTCCACAATACGCTCCAAAGGGTTGCAAAGAAAAAAGAGAACCCTGCGATTCCCTTTCATGCCGATGAGATAAAAAAACAAGGCCCCGTCATGGGATCTGTTTGTTTGGCCGTGCCCTAGGCCGTATCGTCATTTGACATATAACTATTTAAAATTATTTAAATAATTTTTTGCAACTCAAAAAACAATATAATAATTTCAATAAATTATATCAAATTGACGACACAACCTAGAAAATGGTTGATGCCTGCTTTCTTGAAGGGCTGTGCCATAGGAAACGGTTGATGCTTTTTTCCTTGAAGTTCCAAAGGAATAACCGGCAAAATGCCTTAGCCGAGGATTCCGCCAAGGGGAAAACTGGAGAAAAAGGTTGTAGTTTTCACCGTGCTGTAGGGATGAAACAACCACATACGATGACAGGGCCAAAGGAATACCCCATAAAATGCCCAATCATGGAGCCCATCAGCGGGGAAAACCAGATAAAAAGTATCTATTTCCAGTGCACTACAAAAACAAAGCAACCATATGCCGTGACAGAACCTCTTGGAACTCCAAAGGAATAACCAATACAATGCCGGCCATAGGGCCCGCCAACGGAACCATTGGAGAAAAAGGCCGTATCTTCATCATATTGCGAAGATGAAACAACCACATTCCATGACATAGCCGTTGGAAAAAGGGGACAAACTACCAACGCCCCTTTTGCCTTTCCGCAAAACGGGACTCCCGCCGCGCGGCCTCCCCACCAGCCGAAAGTCTTTGGAGGGAGAGGGGTGGGTTTGGGAGGGGAGAGGGAGCCTTTCTTCAGAAAGGGGCCCTCTCCCCTCCCAATCTCCTCCCAGCCTTCTAAAAACCGATCTCGCGGGGCTTCCTGTTCTCAAAAATGACGCTGGACGTGTAGCCGTAGGAACGGGCATAGGCTTCCAGCTTGTCAAACGCATAGGCGGGCGTGTTCGGGCAATGCGCATCAGACCCGAAGCTGATCTTCACCCCCAGCTCCGAAGCCAGCTCCATGATCGCCGGGTGAGGATAAATCTCATTGCACGGCTTGCGCAGCCCGGCGGAGGAAACCTCCATCGCCAGCCCGTTGTCGCGGATAGCCGTCAACGCCTCACGGATCAAGGCAAGGCTCTCCGGCATGGCGAGCCATTGATGGAACACGTCCACGGAATACAGCTTGATGATGTCGGGGTGCGCGGCGATGTCCACCAGCCCGCTGCGGGCCATGTCCGCCAGCGTACGGAAATAATTTTCATAGCGCGTATGGCACTGCTGCGGGCTGATCTTCCAGTCGTCCTGCGTGAAGTCGAACCCCCACGAACCAAGGAAATGGATGCCCCCGATGATGTAGTCGAACGGATACGCCGCAACGGCGGCCTCCATGAAGGCCCGCTCGGAGGGGAACCAGTCCAGCTCCATGCCGAGCAGCACCTTGGGTGAACTCGACAAGGCGCGGAGCTGCATGACCTCACTGGCGTAGCGCACGAAATTCCGGCGCAGATGTTCCCGGTATTCCACAGGGTAGGAATACGCTTCGGGACGGGGGGAATGCTCGGAAAAACCGTATACGGCAAGGCCGCGCTCCTTGGCGGCGGCATACATCTCGCCGACGGACGCCTTGCCGTGGGACGCGTTGGTATGGTTATGAACGTCTGCAACTATCATGGCCTGACTCTCATGGTTTGTTTTGGCCCCGCCGAAAAAACGGGAACGCCGCGCCGCAGCGCGCATCGGCTACAGTTCAAGGAAACAAAGCCGATGTCAAGCGCGGAACGGCTATTTATCCAACGAGCCGTACTCGCTTCCATTGGGGGCGTACCGGGCCCAAGGCTCATAGCCCGCCGAGAAGGGCGTTTTTTCCGGTTTGCTCCCCCCGAACGAAAGCCGGGCAAGCTCCGCCGCGGCATAGGCAAACTCCGACGTCACCCAAGGCTTATGGACGGCCCCTTTCACCCGCCCCACAAACTCGGCGTTCCTGCGCTGGTATTCGGGAGAAAACCAGCACAGGAAGGGAATATCCAGCATATGCTTCGAGGGATCATTGGCTATTTGCCCGCGTACCGGGCGCGTATCATACACTTCCTGCCCATGATCCGAAAAATACACCACAAAGGCGTTCCCGCCCTTCCGTTTTACGGCATTGATGATGCCGGACACGATAAGATCCGTGTACAGTATGGAATTATCGTACGTATTGACATACCGTTTTGCGCTTTCCGGCCTCCACGGTTTTGTGGGGATGTCGTCCGTGGAAGAAAACACGCCGAATTCCGGGGGATACCGCAGCGCATACGTCAGGTGGGAGCCCATCAAATGGATAAAGACGGCCTTACGCTCCACCGCGTTGCCGAGCACCTTTTCCAGTTCCGGCAGCACCACCGCGTCATAGCTCACGCTCCGGCCCTCATCACGGGCCATATTGAGGAACGAAACATGCTTTGCGTCTTCAGCGAACAGCCGTACCCCCGTAGCCCCCTCCACATTCACGGCCTGATTGGAGATCCAGTATGTCGTAAATCCCGCGCTGTTCAGAAGGGTCAAAACGGATGGGCTGCTCAGGATGGAATCGCCTTGCCGCAGTTCCGGGAAAAGGAGGACTTTCCGCAAGCTGGGGATGGTATGGGTGTCCGGGCTGATGACATCGTCAAAAATGACCAGCTCATCCCGCATGGCCTCCAGCCTCGGCGTCGTGTTCCGCTTGTAGCCATACAGGGAAAAATGGTTCCGGTTCGCCGACTCCCCGACGATGAAAACATACGTCCGCGGCATGGCGGGATCGCCGTCCAGAAAAGCCACGGGAGCCAGCGACAGGCTTTGCCTCTCGGTGCGTACGGCACCCACAGCCCGTATTTCATCGGCATAGCGGCAGAGGGTCGTGCAAAACTGGTATACCCCGTGGGAGGCAAGCAGGCGCGGCCCCTTGCGCACGGCTGAATAGGCAATGGGGATGCAAAGGATTAAGAGCAATACGTGTACTAGAGAGAGAGAGAGAGAGAGAGAGAGAGAACGTCTGGCCCGTACCGCCTTCACAAGGAGAAAAAACGGTATCACAAAAACGGCCGCGAGAATGAGCGCATTGGGGATAGAAAAAAAGTCCGTGACAAATTCCCTCGCCTCATTGGAGGTCGTCTCAAAAATGGACTGGATCGCAAAGGTTGATATGGGGGCGCGGTACAGCAGGATATGCACGACATTGGCAAGGGTGACGGCAAGAAAGGGCACGAACGACAGGATGAGGAACCCCACGCCAAGCACACCGGGAAGAAACATCACTGGCAGCGTCAACAGGGTATCGAGCAGCAGCGAACGCAGCATGTCGGAAAGGGGAAACCAGCGCAGCGTGGCCCCGAATGAAATCAATCCCGTCAACAAAGAAAAACCGGCAAAGAAGAGATAAATCCAGCCCCAGTTCCGGAGCTGCTCCCAAAAGGCTTTTTCCAAAAAGAACCGCTTTTGACTTTTGCTGACCCTCACTGGGCACCTCCGCATAGATATAATCCCTCTCAGGACTATCTCTAACGCGGACGATTTTCCAGCAAAAAAAGGCGCCCTCCGCAGAGAGGCGCCTTTTCCGTCCCATAGCCTCAAACGCCGGGCTTGGCGCTTAAAGGGGCATTACGAGGGTATGGCCGTATGCGGCCACGCTCAAACCTTCGCGGCGGTACGGAGATCCGCGACGGCGTCGGTGCGTTCCCACGCAAATTCGGGGAGTTCACGGCCAAAGTGACCGTAGCAGGACGTTTTCTTGTAGATGGGGCGGAGCAGATCGAGGCGCTTCGTGATGTGGTAGGGGCGCAGGTCGAACACTTCGCGCACGGCCTTGGTGAGCACTTCGTCCGGGATCTCGCTCGTGCCGAGGGAGGACACCAGCACGGACACGGGCTCGGCTACGCCGATGCAATACGCGATCTGCACTTCGCAGCGCGGGGCCAAACCGGCGGCGACCACGTTCTTGGCCACATAGCGGCCCATATAGGCGGCGGAACGGTCGACCTTGGAGGGGTCCTTGCCGGAGAAGGCGCCGCCGCCGTGATGCCCGGAACCGCCGTAGGTATCCTGAATGATCTTGCGCCCGGTCAGGCCGCAGTCACCCATAGGGCCGCCGACAACGAAACGGCCCGTGGTGTTGATGAAGATTTCGCAATCCTTCTCATCGAACAGGCCGGAGGGTTCCAGCACGGGACGAATGACGGTGCGCTTCACGGCTTCGATGATGTCGGCCTGGGAAGCGGACGCGGCATGCTGCGTGGATACCACCACGTTGTTGATGCGGATCGGCTTGCCGTCGACGTATTCAAAAGAAACCTGCGTCTTGCCGTCGGGACGGAAAAAGTCCACCAGGCCGTCCTTGCGAACCTTGGTGAGCTGCTGCGAAAGCTGGTGCGCCCAGTAGATGGGGGCGGGCATCAGGGTGGGGGTCTCGCTGCACGCGAAGCCGAACATCATGCCCTGATCGCCTGCGCCCTGATTTTCCGGATCCTCGCGATCCACACCCTGCGCAATGTCGCCGGACTGATGGTCGATGGAGGAAATAACGGCGCACGTCTGCCAGTCAAAGCCCATTTCGGAGCTGCTGTAGCCGATTTCCTTGATGGTTTCGCGGACGACCTTCGGCAGGTCGGCATAGCCCTTGGTGCTGATTTCACCGGCGATGACGGCCATGCCGGTCGTCACGAGGGTTTCGCACGCCACACGGGAATTGGGATCCTGTTCAATCAGCGTGTCAAGGATGGCGTCGGAAATCTGGTCGGCGACCTTATCGGGATGACCTTCGGTCACGGACTCGGACGTAAAGAAATATCTGCCTTTTTCGGGCTGCATGGGGTAGCTCCTTCATCGGGCGGTGCAACGTGCGCCGCCTGTAAATTGACCTTGTTCCATCTTGATATGCCGGATGCGGAATCTCCGTGCATCTATATCAAGGTATCCAGATATACACATACAGTTGCCTTTTTACCATGACGCTTTCCCGTTGTCCAGTCCCTGCGGCATGATTTCCTTTCCCGGAACCCGCCGTCATCCCGGAGGATCGCCCCATAAGCCCCTTTATGGCCCAAAATCCGGTTGACCTCCCTCCCCGCTCCCGGCACACTTCCTCCCCGTGAGGAATTTGCCATGAATCCGGCCTATCAGGGACAACTCGATGTTTTTTGCGCCGCCTATGCGGTCATCAACGCCATGCGGCACATCAACGCCACGCGGCTGCTCGCCTGCCGATCCATCCTGCACGAAGCCTTGCTCGACGCCGCACGTGACGAGGAATCGTTCCGTGCCCTCCTCGATCAGCGGACGGATTATGTGGACTGGGTGGATTCCATGCTGGCACGCTTGGAAAAACAGGGCTCGCTGCTGACGGCCCGCCCCTTTCCGACCCATTTCCCCGGTCCGGGCGCACCTTCCCCCGCCGCCCTCTGGGACGCCATTGCCGACTGGCTGCGGCGCGGCGAACGCAACGCCGTACTGCTCCAGTTCGTACGGAGCCTATACCCCACGGAGGCGGTGATACGGCATTGGACTTGCTGCAATGATGTGGCCGGCGATACGCTCATGCTGTTCGATTCCAGTATCGAGCCCGGAGCCCTCCATCAGCTTCCCCGTGAGAGCCTTATTTCCGATCCTGCGGAAGACGGCCCCGGCAAAATCCTCATCGTCCCGTACACCATCCGGTTCCTCAGGCCGCGGCTTCAGGGAGGGCAAAGACGGCGGTAGAACGGATTGCCTTGCAAGGCCCGCCATTCCAGAGGAATCCAGCTTCGGGAACGTTGCGGGGCAGGGAGCCGATCAGAGCAAAGGATGAGGGAGGGGCTTTGTGCCGACAAGCTCAGGGAGAGAAGGCCTTTCGGGAAGCCCCTGTCATGGAACGTGGATGTTCCATCTCTACCCATGCGAAGATACAGCTTTTTCCAGTTTTCCCATTGGCGCACGCCGCGCCTAAGGCATTTTGTCGGTTATCTATCGGGAGTTTCAAGAATAAAAAGAACCGTCAGCTTTGGCGGAGCCTTCAGAAAAATGCCCTTTCCAGCTCGTTAGACCTAATTACAGCCAATCCGCTATAACCCAGCGGCAGTACCGAGGAGAAGACAATGGCAATAGTATTGCGCGCCAAAACAGCGGGATTCTGCATGGGGGTAGGGCTTGCCCTGCGCAAGCTCGATCAGGCCATCGAGGAACACAAGGCCCGCAGTTCCGGCAGGCTGGTCATGCTCGGCCCCATCATCCACAACCCGCAGGTCATGGATACGTACATGCGGCAGGGGGTCATCCTCGCGCACTCGCTTGACGCCGTACAGCCGGGGGACACCGTCATCATCCGGGCGCACGGCATACCGCGAAAAGACGAGGCGCGCCTGCTCGGCCTCGGGGCGCATGTCCTTGATGCGACATGCCCTAAGGTCAAACAGGCGCAGCTCGCCATCGACGAGGCCACCCGGCGGGGGACTTCCCTCTACCTGTTCGGCGAGGCCGAACACCCGGAAGTGCAGGGGCTTGTCTCCTACGCCAACGGCCCATGCCTCGTATTTGGGAGCTTAAAGGAACTGAAAGAAAAACAGACGTTCAAAGATACCCACGACGTAGTGCTGGCGGCCCAAACCACGCAGGAACGCGAGGAATTTGAAGCCATCAAAAAATTGCTTGCGGAAAGGCACGCCCTCACCGTGCTCGAAACCATCTGCGACGCGACGCGGAAGCGGCAGCAGGAAGCGCTGATGATTTCGCAACAGGCTGAGGCTATGATCGTCGTAGGGGGGAAAACCAGCGGAAACACGCGCCGTCTGGCCGATGTGGCGGAAAGCTGCGGCATTCCTGTGTGGCACATTGAAGTGCCGGAAGAGCTTCCGCGCGAAGAGCTGAAGCGGTACGCTTCCATCGGCCTCACGGCGGGGGCTTCAACCCCCAGAAGCATCATCGACGCCGTTCAGGAATCGCTCAATTCCCTATAAACTTTGCTGTGTCCTAGACCGTGCTGTTATTTTACATGTAACCATTTGAAAATATTGAAAAACAATCTTTTTCGTAACTTTTAAATAGGTATTAATTTCAATATATTATGTCTAATTGACGACACAGCCTAGAAAATGGTTGATGCTTTTTTCCTTGAAGCTCCAAAGAATAACCAGCAAAATGCCTTGGCTATGGATTCCGCCAAGGGGAAAGCTGGAGAAAAGGCTGCATTTTCACCGCGCTGTGGAGATGAAGCAAGCTCATATCGTGACAGCGTCTAAACTTTTCGGGAGGGCCGCCCAACGGCGCCCTCCCGCTGATGAACACGAACCGGACAGCCGTCCAGCCGGGTTAAGCGCGCACCGTGGAACCCATGCCTTCAGCGGGTTCCAGACGATACCCCATTTCCAAGGCCATCTTTTCCAGCGGCGTCACATTGCCGGTGGTCTTCATGATGTGCATGAGCGTTTCGGCACCGAGCTTTGCGCCGGTGTCATAGGGGTTCACTTCACGCAGAAGGGTCGAATAGGGCTTCCCGACAGCCTGCGCGATAGCCTTAGCACCGATAGGGCTTTCGAGAACGAGATCATGGACAGTGGTGATAAGATCGTTCGACATGGTTTTCTCCTGCATAAAGCATACGTTTGAAAGTTGATGGCAGGTTGCTTTGCGAACAGTGGCCGTTTCCGGCCGGCTTCAACCGGAGCACCTCCGGCAACTCACTTCTGGCAAAAAAATAGCTTTTCCGTAAGGAGTATCATAGGAGTACTTATATCAAAAAACCTCACATGAGAGGGAGTATTCTCATGGCAAAAACGATGCGAACCGCCTGTACTCCCCCCAATTACGCCCTCGGAACCTTCCTACCCCCTTGAGCGTACCCCGTAGTGGGATCGAGAAAAATCACTTGATTTTCTTACAGGTTAGAATCAAGGGCCTCATTCGCGGGCATATAGCGAAGCCCTTTCGCCATCTGTTTATGGGGGAGTACTCCCCCATGTACTCCCCCCTTTTTCCCCATTAGAGGAGATCTTCATGGCAACTTTCTTCCGACACTACAAAAACCGTTATTATCAGCTCGTGGGAGAGGCCCTCGACACACGAGATGACACCCTCGTTATCGTTTACCGCACGCTGTACCCCTCCGAGTACTCCCTCTTTACCCGTCCCAAAGAGGAATTTTTCGGCTCGGTGCGGCGTCCCGACGGCTCCAAATGCCTCCGTTTCACCCCCGTCGAATATGCCGCGCTGCCCAAAGACGCCCGCGCCCATGTTGTCCGTGAGGTAGAAATCTGGAGGTAAAAAATGCCGCGGGGGAGGCGATAG
>ENA-UEQE01003504-UEQE01003504.1-human-gut-metagenome-genome-assembly--contig:-NODE-3504-length-10018-cov-5.704657_pt1 | contig 10018 bp, 7 predicted proteins | sample MGYA00242934_ERZ507935 | MGnify/ENA primary metagenome ERZ507935 (study PRJEB26167, sample SAMN06115423) | human gut metagenome | host: Homo sapiens | place: China:Anhui | collected 2015-03-30 | study... | reverse complement strand
TAATGCACTGAGGCCGCCATGCTCGAAAAACAGTTGAGTGTCCGCGAAATGGCAAACGGCGTCTCCGCGATAAACTCAAGGCATGTCGGAGACAGCCGTTTCGTACCGGGAAGCATACAGAAAAGATCCGCATGGTAGGTTCGCACGGTGGAAACCTGTACCGGGAACGGCCCGGCGAGCTTGAACGGCTTGCATGAAATGTTTTGCAGTGATTTCCGGGCCGCCGCACGTAAAGCCTCATGAACCGCCCCAGTCGGCTGATGGACGGCTGCCCTCGTACCCAGTGCCCGTTTTACCGTTACAATCTCCGCATGGGGATAAACGGAAGCGGCTTCCTCAGCAAGCCTGTCGTCACCGCTGATCAGCCGGACGGGGATATCATACTCGCCAGCCAACAACCCATTCAGGTAATACTCACCCACGGGGACGCCGTTGACGCGGATTTCAGCGAAGGCCGATCCATTGATGGTGTGGGCCAGCACGCCATAAGCTCCGGCGCGCGCGTGGTAGCCGATCAGGAAAAGCCCATCCCACGGGCCGCAGTCAAGGCCGCCCATCATACCGAACAGCCGGGGCTTCCCAGAGACGAGGCACGCGCTCGGATGCAGCTCTTCCAACAGGATATTGTTGTATTGCCCATGACCGTCAGCCACCCAGATTTCGGCAGCCCCGCCTTCCAATGCCCCCTCGACGGCGGCATTGACTTCCCTGGTCATGAGGAGCCGCGCCCGTTCGTACTCGCCAGAGCCGGGGCAGGTCTGCTCCGGGCTCATAACCCCGCTGATGCCTTCAATATCCGCAGAAATCAAAATGCGCATGATGTTCTCCGTATTCCGAACAAGGATAGCTGCGGCCCTCAGCCCCGCACGATGTCACGCCACTCCGGCAGCACTTCCCGAATGGAAGGACGCCTATGCCCGTCGCGCCCGGTAAAGGGTTCCGCAAAAAACAAGGCTTTGAAAATGGCTTGCTCGGTCGCCTCGGCAGCAGCCTGAAACAGGCGATCCATCCAACCGTCCGGAGCATGAAGAAGCGGCACGGCGGATTCTGACGACTGCGGGAGGTGTTGGCTGGAAGAAAAGGCAATGGCGACGTCTCCGCTGCCATGCCCGAAAATGGAGCCCGTCCGCGCAAGGCCATTCCCGGCCCGTTTCGCCAGCCGCCCAAGCTGCAAGACATCCAATGGCGCATCGGTCGCCAACAGCATGATGATGCTGCCCTTTTCCGGTGCGGCGGCAAGCACGGCGGCTTCCGCACCGATGCGATCCAGCCGTTCCTCCAAAAGATGGCCTACGGGACGGCCCGCCAACAGGCAGTGTTCCGCTTTGCCGAAATTGGAAAGCACGAGCGCCCCGACGGTGAAGGGCTGCCCTCCGCACTCCGCTATCCGGGAAGCCGAACCGATGCCCCCCTTGAGGTGGAAGCAGGACATGCCCCGCCCGGCCCCGACACTCCCCTGCATGAATTCGCGGGAAGCCGAGGCACACGCTTCGATATATTGTTTTTCAGTTACGGCAAGGGCCTGAATGTCGTTTAAATACCCATCGTTACATTCAAGAACCAAAGGGTTGACCGTCGGCCATTCCCGGCCCACTTCCGGGTGTGCGGACACCGCCGCCCGGATCTGCGCCGTGGCGATTGCCCCCACCGAAAACGTGTTGGTCAACGCCAGCGGCGTTTCGAGGCAACCGAGCTCCGCCATCTGCATCAAGCCGACGCTCTTGCCAAACCCATTGAATATACGGCAGGCGGCAAGCGGCTTCCGCATCAGGGGATCGTCGTTGGGGAGCACCACGGTCACACCGGTATGGACATCCCCTTCATCCAATGTGCAATGCCCGACGCGGACGTCGCCCACATCCGTGATCGCATCCAACGGGCCGCTCGGCAAAACCCCGACGCGGGGGAAATCCAATCCGTTCATGGCTATTCCTGATCGATCTTGGGATCAAGCGCGTCGCGCAGGCCATCACCGAAAAGGTTGAACATGAGCACCGTCAAAAAGATGGCGAGGCTTGGGAAAATCGCCACATGCGGGGCCATCACCATATCGGCGCGGGCTTCATTCAGCATCGCCCCCCACTCAGGCGTGGGCGGCTGTGCGCCGAGGCCGAGGAAGGACAGGCTGGCGGCGGTGATGATGGACGTGCCGATACGCATGGAAAAGTAGACGACGATGGACGAGATCGTCCCTGGGAAAATGTGGCGCAGCATAATCGTCATCGGCCCGGCGCCGAGGCTGCGGGCCGCCTCGACGAACGTCTGGCGCTTGAGCGCCAGCGTGTTGCCGCGCACCAAACGGGCGAATGCGGGAATGCTGAAGATCGCCACGGCGAGGATGACGTTCGCCATGCCGCTGCCGAGAACCGCAACGACGCTGATGGCGAGGAGGATGCCGGGGAACGCGAACAGGACGTCGCAAACCCGCATGACCACACGATCCCACCAGCCTTCAAAATAACCGGAGGTCAGGCCGAGCAGCGTCCCGACGACTGCGCCGACCAGCACGGAGGAAAAGCCCGCAGCCAGCGAAATGCGCGCGCCCGCAAGGATGCGGCTGAAAATATCGCGTCCGAGGGAATCCACGCCGAACCAGTGCTGGAGCGAGGGGCCAGCGTTCAACATATCGTAGTCAAAGTAGTTTTCTGGGTCGTAGGGCACGATCCACGGCCAAAAGACGGCGATCAGAACCAACAGGCCGATGAAGCTGCCCGCGAACAGCGTCATGCGCTGCCGCTTGAACTTGCGCCAGAATTCGCTCCACGGGGTACGGACTTTTGCGGGGCCGGATGCGGCTGATACGTTGTTTTGCATGTTCATATCACTTGAAGCAGATTCGCGGGTTGATGATGGCATAGAGGATATCCACCAGCAGGTTGATCAGGATGAATTCGAGCGAAAACAGGAGCACTTCGGCCTGAAGAACCGGATAGTCCCGCATTTCCACGGCATCCACGAGCAGGCGGCCAAGGCCGGGCCAGTTGAATACCTTTTCGACCACGATGGAACCGCCGAGCAGGAAGCCGAACTGAAGGCCCATCATGGTCACGACGGGGATGAGCGCATTGCGCAGGCCATGCTTGACGATGACCGCCCATTCGCTCAGGCCTTTGGCGCGGGCCGTGCGGATGTAGTCATCCTGAAGGATTTCCACAAAAGACGCACGGGTGAACCGGGCCATGACCGCGGCGACGCCCGCCCCCAGCGTAATGGACGGCAAAATGTAGTGTTTCCACGAGTCCGCCCCGACGGTGGGCAGCCACCCCAGCGAAACGGAAAAAATTTCCATGAGCAGCAGCCCAAGCGCAAAGGTCGGGAAGGAAATCCCGGAAACGGCGAGCGCCATCCCCGCGTGATCCTGCCATTTGTTGCGCTTGGTGGCTGAAATCATGCCGATGATCAGCCCAAAGAAGACCGACCAGACCATGCTCCAGACGGTGAGCCAGAAGGTCGCCGCGAAACGCTCCCCGATTTCCACGCTGACGGGGCGCTTGGTGCGCAGGGAGGTGCCGAAGTCGCCTTTGGTAATGATGTTGCCGAAATAGGTGATGAACTGTTCAGGAAGGGGCTTGTCCAGCCCAAGATCCTTGCGCACCAGTTCCACGGTGACCTGATCCGCTTCCGGCCCGGCGGCAAGGCGTGCGGGATCGCCGGGAAGCATGTGTACGAACAGGAATACGATCACCGCGACCAGAAACAGCGTGGGCAGCAACCCAAGAAGGCGTTTGACAAGATAGTGGAGCATCCGTTGAAACCTCGCCGAAGGGCGGAATGACGGGCCGGGCATGACGCCCGGCCCTGACACTGGAGTTATTGCAGATCGATTTCTTCAAAGAAGTAGTTGGCGTCAGGCATGACGTACATGCCGGTCAACTTCTTGCTGGTCGCGTAGAGCAGCTTTTCGGTCACGAGGAAGGCCCACGGGGTATCCTTCCAGATCTCTTCCTGCACTTCGGTGTACAGCTTGGTCTTTTCGGCGCGGTCGGTGGTGCCGAGCGCCTTCATGATGTTCGCGTCCACCGTGGGGTTCTTATAGTAGGAAATGTTGTACATGGACGGCGGAGTCTTATCGCCGGCGAACAACGGACGCAGGCCCCAGTCGGCTTCGCCGGTGGAGGAGGACCAGCCGGTATAGTACAGGCGGACGGGCGCGGTGGCGGCATCCTGATGGCTTTCCACCTTTTCCACGCGCTGGCCGGCTTCCAGAGCCTGAACCTGGGCCTTGATGCCCACCTGGGCGAGCTGCTGCTGGATGAACTGGATCACCTTCTGGCCGGTGGTGTGGTTATAGGCAGACCACAGCGTGGTCGTGAAACCGTTGGGATACCCGGCTTCAGCAAGCAGTTCCTTAGCCTTCTTGGGGTTGTACGGCCAAGGGCCGAGCTTGATGGCATAGTCGACGCCCTGCGGAAGCGGGCCTTCCGAAGGGAAGGCATAACCGCTGAAAGCCACCTTGGCGAGGGCTTCCTTGTTGATGGCGTAGTTGATGGCCTGACGCACACGGATGTCGTCGAACGGCTTCTGGAGCATATTCATGTTCAGGTAACGCGTCACGATGGAAGGCGCGGCGATGAGCTTGAGGTTCTCATCCTTTTCCAGGACGGCGGCCTGTTCATACGGCACGGGGAAGGTGAAATGGGCTTCGCCGGTGCGCATCATCGCGGAGCGGGCATTGTTGTCCACAACGGGCACCCAAGTGATGGTATCGATCTTGGGCAAGCCGGGACGCCAGTAGTTCTCGTTCTTCACACCCTTGAGATAGTCGGTCTGCTTCCATTCCACAAACTTGTACGGGCCGGTGCCCACGGGGTGGAACATGATGTCCTTGCCGTACTTCTTGAGCGCGGTGGGGGAAATCATGACCGCGGAGGGATGCGCGAGCTGGTTGATGAAGGGCGAGAAGGGCGTCTTCAAAGTGACCTTGGCGGTGAGGTCGTCGACCACTTCGGTCTTGGCGATGTTGGAATACAGGCTGTACCGCTTCAGCTTGTTTTCCGGGTTGGTAACGCGGTCGAAGTTGACTTTGACGGCTTCGGCGTTGAAGTCGGTGCCGTCGTGGAACTTCACGCCCTTGCGCAGATGGAAGGTATATACGAGCCCGTCAGGAGACACGTCGTAGCTTTCGGCGAGCACGGGGCGCAACTCAAGCTTCTCGTTGAAGCCGAACAGCCCTTCATAGAATGTTTTCGCACAGGCGTGGGACAGCGTATCGTTGGCGTCCCACGGATCGGTGGTGGTCAGGGTCGAAGCGACGGCAAGCACCACGTCTTTGGAAGCATGGGCCTGCGGAGCGCACAACGCAGCAACCATCGTTGCTGCAATAAGCACTTTTTTCCATGTGTTGCAGAAAAACATACATACTCCTCACATACGCCTGACGGCGGGGTTGATAACGGCGTCCCGCGCCATTGCGGGACGTCGGACAATCCTGAATGTCTGGACGAGCGCCCTTTCGCCCAAAGGGGGCAGGCCGCCTGACGGCTAAGCTCGCCATGAAAGCGGAATTCCGCCGAAAAATCCTTCCCCGGCGAACCCCTCTTGAAACGCGGGGCTTCAGGTGCCCCTAAAACCAGTTCGCCACCTGATCTTCGGATACGAAGTGTCCGGGGCTTACTTCCTTCAGGGGGGGCACCACGGGCTCATAATCCGCTGGGCGGACAGGGCTTGGGATTTCACCCGTCAGCAAGGTGTGCGACATGGTGCGCCGCGAGGGATCCGGGATGGGCACGGCGGACATGAGCCGTTTGGTATAGGGATGCAGCGGGTTTTCAAAGACGTCACGCCGGGAGCCCAGCTCCACGATCCGCCCAAGGTACATGACGGCCACCCGGTGGCAAACGCGTTCTATGACGGCCATATCATGGGAAATGAAGAGGAAGGCGATGCGGAACTCTTTTTGAAGGGCCAAAAGGAGGTTGATGATCTGGGCGCGTACGGACACGTCGAGGGCGGAAACGGATTCGTCGGCAATGATGATTTCCGGGTTCATCGCCAGGGCGCGGGCGATGCAAACGCGCTGGCGCTGCCCGCCGGAGAACTCATGCGGATAACGGACGGCCATCGCGGGGTCCAGATCGACGCGCTCCAGCAGTTCCCCAACCCGGCGTTCCGCTTCCTGCCGTGAACAGACCTTATGGATCAGCAGGGGTTCCATAATGGAAAAGCCGACCGTAAGGCGAGGGTCCAGAGCCGCATAGGGATCTTGGAACACATACTGGATATTCCGCCGCAGTTTTTGCAGCCGAGGCCCGGATACCTGCGTAAGCTCTTGCCCGTTAAAGACGATGCTGCCCGAACGCGGGGTTTCAAGCCCGATCAGCGAACGGCCTATGGTGGATTTGCCGCAGCCGGACTCACCCACCAAGCCGAGGGTTTCGCCCGGATACAGATTGAAGCTGACCTGTTCCACGGCGTGGACGCGGCGTTTGACCTTCCCCCAGAAACCGGTTTCCACATCAAAACGGGTGATCAGCTTGTCCACGCTGAGTACGGGGCCATCCGACACGGACGGCGCGGGGGCGGCAGGTTCGGGCGCACTGGCGGGCGTTTCGTCCATGTCGGCGGTGCCCAACTGTTCAGCTTCGGGATCAGTGATGCGCAGCAAGGGGAAGGGGGCGGGCTCGTCAGTCCCCCGCATGGAACCGAGGCGCGGGACAGCCGCCAGCAGGGATTGCGTATAGGGGTGGCGCGGGTTGTGGAAAATCTGTTCGCAGGTGCCCTCTTCCACCGCCTCCCCGTGGTACATGACGAGCACCCGGTCAGCGACCTCCGCCACCACGCCCATATCATGGGTGATGAAGATGACCGCCATGCCCATCTCTTCCTGAAGCTGCCGGATGAGCTGGAGGATCTGCGCCTGAATGGTCACGTCGAGGGCTGTGGTCGGTTCGTCGGCGATGAGCAGGGAAGGCTTACAGGACAGGGCCATAGCGATCATGACGCGCTGGCGCATCCCCCCGGAAAGCTGGTGCGGGTACCGCTTGAGGATCTGCTTGGCTTCGGGGATGCGGACAAGCTCAAGCATCCTGAGCGCTTCGGCCTCGGCTTCCGCGTGGCTGAGCCCTTGATGGAGCATGACCGCCTCCGCCACCTGCGCCCCCACGGAAAACACGGGGTTTAAGGAGGTCATGGGCTCCTGAAAAATCATTGAGATTTCGCCGCCCCGGATAGTGCGCATGACGCTGTCGGCGGCTTTGGCAAGATCGAGCTTCCCACCGTTCCTGCGGGTGAAAGAGATCCTCCCCGAAGCAATGGTTCCCCCGCCATGCTCAATGAGGCGCATGATGGACAATGACGTAACGGATTTCCCGGAGCCTGATTCACCCACGATGGCCAAGACTTCCCCGGCCCGCACATGAAATTCCAGATCCTTTACGGCAACAACGCTTCGCTCGGACGTATCGAAGCGGACGGTCAATCCCTGAACTTCCAGGACGTTTCTGTCACTCGGCCCCATTCCCTTCTCCAACTCCCAACCTAACGGTACTCCGCCCTTCCCCGGAACGCTTCCCAGAGGCGGTACGGACAAGCCAAACTTTTACGGAACAAATTCGAGGCTGGGGATCTCACAGGGCCTTGCAGAACCGGCAAAACCACATTGTGAAATCCCGCAGCCTTCGTTTTCGTTCGAGAATACCTATTAGAAGCCTAAACGCCCCTGTCCTGTCAATAGAAAAAAAGCATTCCCCCCTCTGCAAAACGGGTGGAACGCCTTTTTCCCTTTTATCGTGAAAAACAGAACAAAACCGCAACACGCCTTCATCTTTCCGAATAGGCGACGCCGACAGGCGGAAATGACACTATGGAAAAGGCCCGCTGTTTTCCCTGTTCAGCAGCCTTCTTCCTTTCCATAAATGGCTACGAGCGGCGCATCCGTCCCCCGGACGCAGCCCCGGTACATCCCTTCGGAAATGAAAGGCAGCGCCACATGCCCCGCGTTGTCCACGGCGATGAGCCCGCCCGTGCCTCCGAGTTCGCCCACCCGCGACAGGACGGCGTGGGCGGCATCCTCAAGGCTCTCCCCCAGATAACGCATGCGGGCGGCAACGTCGTGCCCCACCACCAGCCGGATGAAATATTCGCCGGAACCGGTGCAGGAAACCGCCACGCCGCCATCGGCATAGCAGCCCGCGCCGACGATGGGCGTATCCCCTACCCGTCCGGGGAGCTTGTTGGTCATGCCGCCCGTGGAGGTCGCCGCAGCCAGATTGCCCCGGCTGTCCAGCGCCACCGCCCCCACAGTGCCCATTTTCGTCTTTTCGTTGAGCGGGTTTCCAGAGAAGGAGAGCTTGCTTGCCGCAGCCGCGCCGTCATGGTCGAGCACAGCCGCGCCGGGCTGCCTCTTCTGCGCCTGATGGAGCTGGGCCAAACGGTGCTCCGTGTCGAAGTACGCATCGGGCATGAATTCCACGCCGTGCCCGCGGAGGAACGCCATCGCGCCGTCGCTGGTCATCAGGACATGGGGGGACTGCTCCATGATCACACGGGCCGCCCGGATCGGGTTCTTGACGCCGTGCACGCACGAAAGCGCACCAGTCCGCAGCGTGCTGCCGTCCATGATCGCGGCGTCCAGCTCATGGGTTTCGGCACTGGTGTACACCGCGCCGCGCCCGGCATTGAACAGCGGGCAGTCCTCAAGCATGGACACCGCCAGCGTCACCGCATCAAGGGCAGAGGCCCCGGCAGCCAGCGCGTCCTGCCCTTTCTCCAGAATGGATTGAAGGGCGTCGCGGTATTCGCGCTCCGCCTCGGCGGAAAGGGCTTCCCGGTTGATTGTGCCCGCGCCGCCATGAATAGCCAAAACAGGAACCTGTAGCATGAAACGTTTCCTCCAAAAAAAGGGGAAGGAACCTCCCCGAAATATGGCGCATTCCTACCGCGCCTTCATCCTTTTGTATAGCCCGCGCTGACGGGCGGCAGGGGAAGGCGCTGCCGCTGATGCGCCTGAAAACCGGGGACTGCCGGGGCAGGGGCAGCTTTGCGAAACGGAATTTCCCCAACGGAGTTTCCCCTACCCCGGCAGCCCGCCAACGCGAAACCTTTTCTGAGGCCGTGTCGTTGATTAGATATAATCTATTGAAACTCGTTAACCATTTTCAAGTTGCAAAAGATTGTTTTTCAATAATTTCATATAATTATACGTAAAATGACGATACGGCCTAGGCCGTATCATAGAAAATGGTTGATGCCTTATTTCTTGAGACTCCAAGGGGATACTCAACAAAATGCCACAACCGCAGAGCCTGCCACCAGAAAAAACAGAGAAAAAGTCCGTGTTTCCACCATATTGTGGAGATGAAGCAACCACATCCCAATGGCAGGGCCTTTCTTTCAATCCGCAAAGGACGTTATCCCGATGACAGGGCCTTTCTTTCAATCCGCAAAGGGCATTGCACGCCTTGGCTCCCTGCCGCCCCTTCAGCCGGTCGGCTCTGAAAGGCATATTTCAGAAGGCCCCGGCATAGGCTATGATTGATATATTCATACGACATGGCGGATAGGCTTGGTGTATGCCTTTTGCTGATGCCCATAACTAGGGCATGTTGTTGGTTCTTTATGGGGAGCAAGCAATAAGGCATCAACCGTTTGCCCTGACGGGGCAAATCACCCGGCCTCACGTTCCCCATGTGCAGGCCGCCTTGCTGGAATCCGCTCAATCCTTTGCAGAAGAAATCCGTGTCTCCCCTACCCTGTGGAAGGAACGGGCGTTTCCCTCCCACACAGGCCGTCTTGAAAGCGAAGAGGGCGGGACGTATGAGCGCCAAGCGCGCCATCACACGCGTAAGCCGCTGCATGGAAATCTCATGCGGGACGCAACCGTTTTACCTTTTGGCTCGTGAGTATGTAGTTGTTTCATCTCCACAGTGCGGTGAAAATACAGCCTTTTTCTCCGTTTTTCCCCTTGGCGGGATCCACGGCTAAGGCATTTTTCCGGTTATCCCTTTGGAACTTCAAGGAAAAAAGCATCAACCATTTTCTATAACACAGCTTCTATAACACAGCCTACCCTTTTTGTTGG
>ENA-UEQE01003493-UEQE01003493.1-human-gut-metagenome-genome-assembly--contig:-NODE-3493-length-10048-cov-3.541470_pt1 | contig 10048 bp, 8 predicted proteins | sample MGYA00242934_ERZ507935 | MGnify/ENA primary metagenome ERZ507935 (study PRJEB26167, sample SAMN06115423) | human gut metagenome | host: Homo sapiens | place: China:Anhui | collected 2015-03-30 | study... | reverse complement strand
GATCATCAAGGACCACCCCGTGATGCTCAACCGCGCGCCTACCCTGCACCGCCTGGGCATCCAGGCCTTCGAGCCGGTGCTGGTGGAGGGCCGCGCCCTGAAGCTGCACCCCCTGAACTGCACCGCCTTCAACGCCGACTTCGACGGCGACCAGATGGCCATCCACGTCCCCCTGTCCGCCGAGGCCCAGGCCGAGGCCCGCCTGCTGATGCTGTCCGCCAACAACCTGCTGCGGCCCCAGGACGGCGGCCCCGTCACCGTTCCTACCCAGGATATGGTGCTGGGCTCCTACTACCTGACCTTCGAGCGGTTTGAAAACGGCGTCAGCCAGATGGACAACGACGAATACTGGCCCCAGGGCGTGGACTTCTCCCTGGCCGGCAAGAGCTATGACGAGCTCACCGACCAGGAGCGGGCCAACGTCCACATGAACATCTATCGCGACGAGGACGAGGTGCTCATGGCCTATAACGAGCACATCATCGGCGTGCACCAGCCGGTGTGGATCCGCGTCACCAAGGAAGTGAACGGCGAAAAGCTGTCCCATGTGGTCCGGGCCACCGCCGGCCGCATCATCTTCAACCGCAACATCCCCCAGGACCTGGGCTTCGTGAAGCGGTATAACGACGACGGCACCCGTTCCGAGCACTTCTTCGACTATGAGATCACCGAGACCTGCGGCAAGAAGCTGTTGGGCAAGATCGTGGACCGCACCATCAAGCAGTACGGCTTCACCACCGCCGCCGAGGTGCTGGACAACATCAAGGCCACGGGCTATAAATACTCCACCCGGGGCTCCATCACCATCTCCATCGCGGACATGACCGTCCCCGAGAAGAAGTATGAGCTGATCCGGGAGACCGAACAGCGGGTGGTGGCCATCGAGGACCAGTACAACATGGGCTTCATCACCGACGAGGAGCGCTATAAGCTGGTGGTCCGCGAGTGGGAAAAGACCACCAACGACGTTACCGACGCCCTGACCGCCAGCCTGGACCGCTACAACCCCATCTTCATGATGGCGGACTCCGGCGCCCGTGGTTCCATGAAGCAGATCCGCCAGCTGACCGGTATGCGCGGCCTGATGGCCAACACCGCCGGTAAGACCATCGAGATCCCCATCAAGGCCAACTTCCGCGAGGGTATGTCCGTGCTGGACTACTTCACCTCCTCCCGAGGCGCCCGGAAAGGTCTGGCCGATACCGCTCTGCGTACCGCCGACTCCGGTTACCTGACCCGCCGCATGGTGGACGTGTGCCAGGACGTCATCATCCGGGAGGATGACTGCGGCGTGCAGAAGGGCATTCTGGTGTCCGAGATCAGCGAAAACGGCCAGGTCATCGAGAAATTCTCCGAGCGCATCCGGGGCCGCTTCCCGGTGCATGACATCACCGACCCCAAGACCGGCGAGGTGCTGATCTCCAAAGACCACATGATGACCGAGAGCGACGCCGCCCTGCTGGAGAGCTTCGACATTCACTCCGCCGAGATCCGCACCGTGCTGACCTGCAAGGCCCACAGCGGCATCTGCGCCAAGTGCTACGGCATGAACCTGGCCACCTCCAAGCCGGTGGGCCCCGGCGAGGCTGTGGGTATCATTGCGGCGCAGTCCATCGGCGAGCCCGGTACCCAGCTGACCATGCGTACCTTCCACACCGGCGGCGTGGCCGGCGGCGACATCACCCAGGGTCTTCCCCGCGTGGAGGAGCTGTTCGAGGCCCGCAAGCCCAAGAAGATGGCCACTCTGGCCGAGATCGGCGGCAAGGTCCGCTTCGAGGAGGCCACCAAGGGCAGTCTGCTGAACATCATCGTCACCGCCGACGACGGCGACACCCGCACCTATTCCGTGCCCCACACCGGCCTGCAGGTCCGTGACGGCGATGTCATCGAAAAGGGCAAGCAGCTGCAGGACGGCGCTCTGAACCCCCACGACGTGCTGCGGATCCGCGGCGCCTCCGCCGTGCACAACTACCTGATCCAGGAGGTCCTGAAGGTGTACCGCCAGCAGGGCGTGGACATCAACGATAAGCACATCGAGGTCATCGTGCGCCAGATGATGCGCAAGGTCCGGGTGGAGGACGCCAACGACACCGGCCTGCTGTCCGGCGCCATGGCCGACGTCCTGGAGGTGGAGGACGAGAACGAGCGCGTCCGCCGGCGCATCGCCAACGGCGAGGTCCGGGAGGACGGCGAACCTCTGCAGGAGGCCACCTATACCCAGCTTCTGATGGGCATCACCAAGGCCTCCCTGGCCACGGATTCCTTCCTGTCCGCCGCGTCCTTCCAGGAGACCACCAAGGTCCTCACCGAGGCCGCCATCAAGGGCAAGGTGGACCACCTGCTGGGCCTCCCCGTGACGGAGGAGGAGCTTCAGGAGGAGCAGTCCGAAGAGCAGGCCACCGGCGTGGAGGCCCTGCAGGAGGACGCCGCCCAGGTGCTGGAGGAGACCCCCGGCCAGGACGAGCAGGACCAGGAGTAAGACGACTCCGGGCATATACGGTTCGTTACGCAGCCCCCGGCGGATTCCCGCCGGGGGCTGTTTTCTTGCCTTTTTCCCGGCGGCGTGGTACAGTAGGGGTATCCGCACAAGGGAGGAGCCGTTTCGCCATGTCCGCATCCGCCGCCTGCTATCATCTGCCGGGCCTGTTTGAATTTTACGATTTTTACCGGGTGTTTCTGCCGCTGTTCCGGCAGCACCGGGAGTATTTTTACGATTGGTGCCGCATCGCCTCCCTGTATGGCGCACCGGCGGACTGCATCTGGGGCGGCGGCCGGGTGGGGTCCGGGGACCGGGACCCCCGGGAGGTGCTGGCCCTGACCCGGGAATACGGCATCTCCGCCCGGCTGACCTTCAGCAACTCCCTGCTGCGGCCGGAGCACCTGTCGGACCCCCGCTGCAACCGGCTGTGCCGCCTGCTGGCGGAAAGCCCCGGCCCGCAGAACGGAGTCATCGTCCACTCGGACCTGCTGCTGGACCATCTGCGCCGGACCTATCCCGGGCTGTACTTCGTCTCCTCCACCACCAAGGTGCTGACGGATTTTTCCCTGCTGCGCCGGGAGCTGGAGCGGCCGGAGTTCCGCTATGTGGTGGCGGATTTCCGGCTGAACCGGGCCTTCCGCCAGCTGGACACCCTGCCCCAGGTCCTGCGGGACAAGACGGAGCTTCTGTGCAACGAGTGCTGCGCCTTCGGCTGCCGGGACCGGGCCGCCTGCTACCGGTCCGTCAGCCGGGAGAACCTGGGCCTGGAGGGTCCCGTCCACCGCTGCACCGCCCCGGACGCCGCCGGGGGCTATCGCTTCTCCCGGGCCATGGAGAACCCCGGCTTCATCGGCGTGAACGATATCCGGGACGTTTATCTCCCCATGGGCTTTTCCCAGTTCAAGATCGAGGGCCGCAGCCTGGGCACCGCCCTGCTGCTGGAGTTCCTGCTGCACTATCTGACCCGCCCGGAGTACCACATTCACGTCCGGGAGGCCCTGTATCTGGACAACACCCTGGACCTGTTCTGACCCGCCCCCTGCGTCCCGTCCGGGGCGCGGGGCTTTTTCCAAATTCCCCTTGCCTTTTCCGAAAATCTCTGTTACAATCATGGCATGCATGCCAAATATAGGGAAGGAAGTGCGTATTACGACCATCACAAGCGCCAGTCTGCCCGCCAAAAAACGGATCCTGACGGTCTGCGTCAAGCTGTTTCTGGAGCAGGGTTACAAAAAAACCACCGTGGCGGAGATCGTTCACAAGGCGGCGGTGTCCAACAGCATTTTCCAGAATATCTTCCGGGCCAAGGACGGCGTCCTGACGGAGCTGGCGGAGTTCATGTTCTCTAACCAGTTCTCCATGGCCCGGGACGTCACCGGGAAGCAGCTGCCCCCCGCCTATGTCTACGCCGCGGAGACCGCCATCCAGATGACCCTGACGGAGCTGAACGAGAACCTGCGGGAGATCTATGTGGAGAGCTATACCCACAGCGAGGTGTCCGAGTTTATTTTCCGGGCCACCGCCCGGGAGCTGTACCGGATCTTCGGCTCCTATCAGCCGGAGCTGACGGAGGAGGACATGGCCCTCCGGAACAGGATCGTCTACAACCAGGACCCCGCCAGCCGGCCCTCCACCCTGCAGGACCTGGACCGGGGCAGGCAGACGGAGGTGGGGCTCTTCGCCGGTGCCGTGATGCGCCTGGGGGAGAAGCACGGCATCCCCACCCCGGTCAGCGCCGTCATGCTCCAGGGGATCCGGGCCCTGGAGGCCAAAAACGCCGGGACCATCCCCGGCCTTCCGGAGGCGGCACGGGGGTGAAAAAGGCTATTTTTTGCGATTTTTACGGCACGCTGGTCCATGAGAACGGACCCATCTCCCTGGAGGTGGTGGGCCGGGTGGCGGAGAGCTGCGGCGCGGCCCCGGAGGATGTGGTGGCCTTTTGGTGGGAGCGGTTCGGGGCCCTGTCGGCGCGGTGCTGCGGCGTGGATTTCCGCACCCGGTACGACATCGCCGTGGAGAGCTTCCAGGAGACGGTGGAGCGCTTCGGCTCTCCGGAGGACCCCAGGGCCCTGACGGACCGGATGGTGGAGCACTGGTGCGCCCCGCCCCTCTATGAGGACGCCCGGGCCTTTCTGGAGGCGGCCCCCGCCCCGGTGTATCTGGTCACCAACAGCGACGACCACTTTGTGGAGGAGGCCCTCCGGCGGTACGGCCTCCCCGTGGCCGGCGCTGTCACCAGCCAGGCCGCCCGGTACGCCAAGCCCCGTCCGGAGATATTCCGCTTCGCCCTGGAGCGGTATGGCCTTCGTCCCGGGGAGACCGTCCACCTGGGGGACTCGCTGGCCGGGGATGTGGAGACGCCCCGCGCTCTGGGTATCCGGGCCCTCTGGCTCAACCGGAAGGGGAAGCCGGTCCCTCCGGGTGTGGAGGCCGCGGAGAACCTGCGCCGCCAGCTCAAGGAGTACCTGGAGGAGGCCACCAAGATGAAGCTGGAGCTGTCCGAGGCCAAGCGGGAGATCTTCAAGCTGCAAAGCCGGAAGTAAGCCGGGAAAACACGGGCCGGGCAGACCGGAAAGGGACCGGTACGCCCAAAACGGCCCCGGGGAGGAACAGAAAACATGCTGGAGCTATTAGCCCCTGCCGGCTCCATGGAGTCGATCACCGCCGCCGTTCAAAACGGAGCGGACGCGGTCTATTTTGGATATGGAGATTTCAACGCCCGCCGCAATGCGAAGAACTTCTCAGAGGAGGAGGCTGCGGCGGCGGTTTCTTATTGCCATCTGCGGGGGTGCAGGGTCCATCTGACCCTGAACACCCTGCTCACCGACCGGGAGCTGGCCGGAGCCGCCGAGGTGGCGGCCCACGCCAGCGCCATCGGCGTGGATGCGGTCATCGTCCAGGACCTGGGCGTGATGCGCATGCTGCGCCAGACGGTCCCCGATCTGCCCATCCACGCCTCCACCCAGATGACCATCCACTCGTTGGACGGGGTAAAGCGGTGCGCCGACCTGGGGGCCAGCCGGGTGGTGCTGTCCCGGGAGCTGTCCCGGGATCAGATCGAATTCATCTGCCAGCGCTCCCCCATCGAGATCGAGGTATTCGGCCACGGGGCCCTGTGCATGTGCTACTCCGGCCAGTGCTTCTTCTCCTCCGTCATCGGGGGACGCAGCGGCAACCGGGGGCTGTGCGCCCAGCCCTGCCGTCTGAAATACGGCTGGGGGAACCGGGCGGACAGCTATCCCCTGTCCCTGAAGGATGCCTCTCTGGCGGGGCATCTGAAGGAATTGCAGGACATGGGCGTGGCCTGCTTAAAGCTGGAGGGCCGGATGAAGCGGCCCGAGTATGTGGCCATCGTCACCGGCATCTACTCCCGGGCCCTGCGAGAGGGCCGGGAACCCACGCCGGAGGAGCTGGAGCAGCTGGAGCAGGCCTTCTCCCGCCAGGGCTTTACCCAGGGCTATTACCTGGACCGGAAGGGGCCGGACATGTTCGGCGTGCGCCAGGAGGGGAAAGAGCCCCGGGAGCTGTACGCCCAGGCCCGGGCCACCTATGAAAACGGGGAGCACCGGAAGGAGCCCGTGCGCATGTACGCCATGATCCGCCCGGACCAGCCCGCCCAGGTGGCGGTGGAGGACCGGGAGGGCCATGTGGCCCGGGTGGAGGGCCCGGTGCCCGAACCGGCCCGGAACGTGCCCCTCACCCGGGAGAAGGTGGAGGGCCAGCTCTCCCGCACCGGCGGCACCCCCTTCGCCTGCGAGATGACCGCCGCCCGGGTGGAGGAGGGACTGTCCCTCCCCCTGTCCGCCCTGAACGATCTGCGCCGCCAGGCCCTGGCCGCCTTGAGCGAGCAGCGGGTCGCTCCGCCGGAGCGGCGGGTCCTGCCCTTCCATACGGGGGTGCGGTATGAAAATCCCAAGCAGCCCCCCTGTCTCACCCTGTCCGTCAGCGGTGCGGAACAGGTGACCGACGAGCTGCTGCAGGCCGGGCCCGCCCGGATCTATCTCCCCGCCGACGTGGGGGCGGCCCACCCGGAGGTGGTGGAGCGCTGCCAAAAGGCCGGCGTGGAGCCCGCCGTCCTCCTGCCCCGCATCTGCTGGGACCGGGAGCGGGACACCTTGGCCGGCCAGCTGGCCGCCTTGAAAGAGCGGGGCGTAAACGTCGCCCTGGCCGGGACGCTGGGCGTGGCTCAGCAGGCCATGGAGCTGGGCTTCACGGTTTGGGGGGACTACGGCCTGGGGGTGTACAACAGCCAGAGCCTGAAGGAGCTGAAACGCCTGGGCTTTGCCGGGGCTACCGCCTCCTTCGAGCTGAAGCTGGCCCAGATCCGGGACCTGTCCAAGGCGGTGCCCATAGAGCTCATCGCCTATGGCCGCCTGCCCCTGATGATCACAGAAAACTGCATCGTCCATAACCACGCCGGCCAGCACGTCTGCGGCGACGGGCTGCGTCTGGTGGATCGGAAGGGGGCCCGTTTCCCCGTGGTCAAGGCCTGGGGCTGCCGGAACGAGATCCTAAACGCCAAGACCCTGTTCCTGGCGGACAAGTCCGGCGACTACGCCCGCTTAGGGCTGTGGGGGGCCCGGCTGGTGTTTACCACCGAGAGCCCGGAGGACTGTGTGCGCATCCTCCGCCGCTATCAGGGCCAGCGGGGCTGGCAGCCCGGGGACTATACCCGGGGGCTGTATTACCGGGATGTGGAATAAGAAACGGGCAAATTCCCGTTCAACGCCATAGGGACGGACCTCTGTGTCCGCCCGCGATGACCGGTGCACCACCGATACCCACCCTCATCCGCCCCCTGCGGGGGCACCTTCCCCCTGGGAGGGGGAAGGCTAATTTCAAATCAAAGCGAGGATAATCACATGAAACTGAAGATCAAGGCCCTTTCTCCCAAGATCGGGCAGGAGATACCCGCACCCTTTTATGCCAGCGCCGGGGCGGCGGCCATGGACCTGCACGCCTGTATGGACGATGCCGTGACCATCCCCGCCGGGGAGCGGCGGATGATCCCCACGGGCATCGCCATCGCCCTGCCCAGTGCCGACTATGTGGCCCTGGTGTATGCCCGCAGCGGTCTGGGGGTGAAGCACGGCGTGGCCCCCGCCAACTGCGTGGGCGTCATCGACAGCGACTACCGGGGGGAGATCATGGTTGGGCTGCAAAACTCCGGCAAGGAGGACTATGTCATCCAGCCCGCCGACCGTATCGCCCAGCTGATGGTCGCCCCGGTGATCCAGGCCCAGGTGGAGCTGGTGGACGAGCTGGACGAGACCGCCCGGGGTGCCGGCGGCTTCGGCTCCACCGGCGCGTGAGACGAACGAGGTGACAGCATGGCAATGATACTGGCGTCCCAGTCCCCCCGGCGGCGGGAGCTGCTGGGGCAGATGGGATTTTCCTTCACCGTCCGGCCCGCCCGGGGCGAGGAGCTGCCCCACCCGGAGCTGACCCCCGCCCAGCTGGTGGAGGAGCTGGCCCGGCAGAAGGCCCTGGAGGTCTCCGCCGGGGCCGATGCAGACGACGTGGTGGTGGCCGCCGACACGGTGGTGGCCGTCGACGGGACCGTTCTGGGCAAGCCCCGGGATCGCGCCCACGCGGCAGAGATGCTCTCCGCCCTGTCCGGCAGGGAGCACACGGTGTACACCGGCGTGGCGGTAAAGCGGGGGGAGAAGCTGCTGGTGGAGCACGAGGCCACCCTTGTCCGCTTCCGCCCCCTGACCCAGCGGGAGATCCACCTGTATATCCAGACCGGCGAGCCCATGGACAAGGCGGGCGGCTATGGCATTCAGGGCTATGGTGCCCTGCTGGTAGAGGGCATCCGTGGGGACTATTTCAACGTGGTGGGGCTGCCCATCTGCCGCCTGGGCCGGATGCTGGCTCAGGTGGGGGAGGACGCCCTGACCCGGTGCGCCGAAACGTGCGTCGAAAAGGAGCGCTGACGTGAAAAACTTTTTCCGGCAAAACGGACTGCTGCTGGCGCTCATCGCCCTGCTGCTGTCCATCCTCATCGGCGTGGGCTCGGCCCTGCTGGGGGGCAACACCGACCCGCTGTCCAACGTGGTGAACACGGTGGCCTCCCCCATCCGGGGGGGCGTGTCCGCCGTGATGGACTGGGCGGAGGGGGTCTATACCTACGTGTTCCATTATCAGGAGCTCCACGACCAGCTCAGCGACCTGCAGGTGAAGGTGAGCCAGCTGGAGGAGCAGGTCCGCCAGGGGGAGGAGGCCAGCCGGGAGAACGAGCAGCTGCGCCAGCTGCTGCAGCTCCAGGCCAAGCGCCGGGACTTCACCTTCGAGTCCGCCCGGGTGACCACCCGCTCCACCTCCAACTGGGAGTCTACCCTCACCCTGTCCAAGGGCTCCGCCGCCGGGGTGGCGGTGGGCAACTGCGTCATCACCGAGACGGGGGTCCTGGTGGGTGTGGTCTCCCAGGTGGGGCTGAACTGGTCCACCGTGTCCACCGTGCTGAACACCGACATCGAGATGGGCGGCATCGTCACCCGCACCTATTCCGCCGGGATTCTGGAGAGCAGCTTTGACCTGATGCGCCAGGGCCGCCTGAAGCTGAGCTATCTGCCCGAGGATGCCCAGCTGGTCTCCGGGGACGAGGTGGTCACCTCCGGCAAGGGGGACGTGTACCCCTCCGGCCTGGTGGTGGGCCAGGTGGAGGGCGTGTTCACCGACCCCTCGGGCATGACCCGCTACGCCGTGGTGCTGCCCGACGTGAAGCTGGACAGCCTGGTGGAAGTGTTCGTCATCAAGGACTTTGACATTGTGGAATGATCCCGTGGAGTAAATTATGACAAGACAAGACCTGATCCATAAGTGGGCGGTGTATGCCCTGGCCCTGCTGCCCGTGTGGCTGCTGGACAGCTGCATCCTGCCCCGGTTCCCCCTGTTCGGGATCACCCCCATGCTACTGCCCCTGGCGCTGACGGCGGTGGCCGTGCTGGAGGGTTCCGGGGCCGGGGGCGGCTTCGGCCTGGCAGTGGGCCTGGTGTGGACCCTGTCCTATCCCCTGGGCTGGGGCGGCGCAGTGATCGGCATGACTCTGGCCGGGGCGGCCATCGGAAGCGTGTCCCAATATGTGCTGTCCCAGTCCCTCCCCGGCTGTATGCTGTGCGGGGCGGGGCTGCTGGCCGTGCTGGACGGCCTGCGCATCGCCGGAGCCCTGATCTCTGACCGGGGCGACCTGCCCGCCCTGCTGGAGGTGGCCGTCCCCGAGTGTCTGCTGTCCCTGGCATGGATGCCGCTGATCTATCTGCTGTTCCGGGCGGTGTACCGGAAGGTAGGCGGGGATAAGCTGGCGTAATTTTTGTTGTCATTGCGAGGAGCGAAGCAACGCGGCAATCCGTTCCCCCGTCCAAAAGCCTTCCCCTCGGGGGAAGGTGGCATGGCGCAGCCATGACGGATGAGGGGAAGGCTGGCGACCATTGAGCGCCTCCGGCAGAATCCCCCCGCCGCTTCGCGGCCCTCCCCCTTTAACAAGGGGGGCTGATATACCGCACCATTAGGCCCTCTTGTGAAAGGCCAACTCCTAACTCATCACTCCTAACTCCTAACTCTCCCACC
>ENA-UEQE01003491-UEQE01003491.1-human-gut-metagenome-genome-assembly--contig:-NODE-3491-length-10051-cov-6.346601_pt1 | contig 10051 bp, 10 predicted proteins | sample MGYA00242934_ERZ507935 | MGnify/ENA primary metagenome ERZ507935 (study PRJEB26167, sample SAMN06115423) | human gut metagenome | host: Homo sapiens | place: China:Anhui | collected 2015-03-30... | reverse complement strand
TCCGATTTCTCGAGCAGCTCCACCGCCTTGGCATACTCCTCACGGGAGATGGCGTTCACGGCATTCTCATTGAGTGCATTTGCAGGAGTTGGGGCGGAAGTTCGGCGATCGGGTCAACGTCGTGGTCGTCGTCAGGGAGAGTCCGGAGGCCGTCGGCGGGATCGTCCGCCCGTATGCCGAGGGCAATCTGACGGTGGCTTTCGACGACAGCGGCCGCAGTTTCGCCGCCTACGACGTCCAATACCTGCCTTTCGGGGTGCTGGTTTCGGCCAAAGGCCGTGCGCTGTGGATGGGAAATCCGCGTCAACTGACCGAAGCGATACTTGATTCAAACCTTTAAAATAACATGAGTTTCACGAAAATAGATCACTACGAAAAAGAGTATGTCGACCATCATCACGATTCGGCCCTTTCCGTAACGGAAGGCGTCGCCGATCAGCCGATCGTCAACCCGTATTTCGTTCGTAAGAAGAAACACCGTCTCTCGACCGAGGAGTATGTGAAGGGCATTCTGGAGGGTAACATTACTACGCTGTCGCAGGCCATCACGCTCATCGAAAGCAGCAACCCCGACCATTATGCGCAGGCGCAGGAGATCATCGAACGCTGCCTGCCCCATGCCGGCCGGTCGGTGCGCATCGGCATCACCGGCGTGCCGGGCGCGGGTAAGTCGACCTTCATCGAGGCGATCGGCAACATGGTCACCTCGCTGCGCCACAAGCTGGCCGTGCTGGCTATCGATCCCAGTTCGGAACGTAGCGGCGGTTCGATCCTGGGTGATAAGACGCGTATGGAGAGCATCTCGGCCAATCCCGACGTCTTCATCCGTCCTTCGCCGTCGGCCGGTTCGCTGGGCGGCGTGGCGCGCAAGACGCGCGAGACGATCGTGTTGTGCGAGGCCGCGGGCTTCGACGTGATCTTCATCGAGACAGTGGGCGTGGGCCAGTCGGAAACGGCCGTGCATTCGATGGTCGATCTGTTCATGCTGTTGCAGATTTCGGGCGCCGGAGACGAGTTGCAGGGCATCAAGCGCGGGATCATGGAGATGGCCGACCTCATGGTGATTACCAAAGCCGACGGCGAGAATATCCACAAGGCCGAGCTGGCGAAGACGCAGTTTCAGAGTGCGCTGCAACTCTTCCCGCTTCCCGAGTCGGAGTGGCGTCCCCGGGTCTATACCTGTTCGGCCGTTTCGGGCGCGGGACTCGAAGAGGTATGGAAGGGTGTCGAGGAGTTTCTGGACCATACGCAGGGCAACGGTTTTTTCCGGCACAACCGCAATCGGCAAAACAAGTACTGGATGTACGAGACGATCGACGAAACGCTGAAAAACAGTTTTTACCGCGACCCGCGCATCGAGGCCGAGATCTCCGTGCTCGAAGGACAGGTGCTCGACGACAAGATCAGTTCGTTCATCGCCGCCAAGCGGCTGCTCGACCTCTATTTCGGGGGAAAGGCGGAATGACGCAGGCAGCCGCAGCCGAAATGATCGCCGGCGCATCCGCCTCCTGAACGGGGCGGATGCGCTGTTTTCGGCCGTTCGAGGTGTGGAGATTTCCGGCCTGCGGTGGTTCCGTCCGTCGTGCGTGGCGGAGCTCCGGCGGAAGCCGCTGTGCGGTGTCTTTTGCAGAGCGCTTCCCGAAATTGCAGACCCGAAGCGGATAAATCCGTTTATTTTTAGACCGATGTTGTCGTTTTGGAAAATTATTACTAACTTTGCGCACCCGTAAAAGCGGGAATTGGATCAATTTAACAACAAGTATTAATTAAACGTAAACAAAGTGGATTCATTAAGCTACAAAACAATCTCGGCGAATGCAGCTACCGTCACCAAGGAGTGGGTGGTGATAGATGCGACGAACGAGGTGTTGGGACGTCTTGCTTCGCAGATCGCCAAGATCCTCCGCGGCAAGAACAAGCCCGGCTACACGCCCCACGTCGATTGCGGTGACTACGTCATCGTCGTCAATGCGGAGAAAGTGAAGCTCACGGGCGACAAACTGACCGAAAAGGTCTATGTACGACACACGGGTTATCCCGGCGGCCAGCGTTTCGCGACCGCTCAGGACTACCTGAAGAAGAAGCCTGAGTTCGTGATCGAAGAGGCCGTTCGCGGTATGCTTCCCAAAACCCGTCTGGGCGAGGCTATCTTCAAGAACCTCAAGGTGTATGCCGGTGCGGAGCATCCCCATGCCGCGCAGAACCCCAAAGCAATTAAGTTGAACGAGATTAAGTAAGAAGAGTATGGAAATTGTAAACACCGTAGGCCGACGTAAAGCCGCTGTCGCCCGCGTTTTCGTAAAGCCGGGCAAAGGTCAGATTACAATCAACCGTAAGGCGCTCGAAACATACTTCCCGCTCGATATCCTGCAATTTCAGGTGAAGCAGCCCCTGCTGGCCACCAACACCGTCGAAAACTACGACATCGTCATCAACCTCGATGGCGGCGGGATCAAGGGACAGGCCGAGGCCGCTCGTCTGGGTATCGCACGTGCATTGTGCGAGATCGACGCGGAGATGCGTCCGGTACTGAAAAAGGCCGGATTCCTCACCCGCGACCCGCGTGAGGTTGAGCGTAAGAAGCCGGGACAGCCGGGCGCACGTCGCAAGTTCCAGTTCAGTAAGCGTTAATCCTTACCGGACGGATTTTCGGCATGCACGACGCGGGTTCCAAATCCGCAAGACCACATATTATTATATATGTCTACTTGCAGATTGCCCCGTCGCGGAAAACTTCACGGATTGGCTTGTGCCACTACCGGGGAGTTGATACAAAGAGAATTAAAATTAAAAAAGACGAATTGAAATGTCACGTACAGATTTTAATACATTGTTGGAGGCCGGCGCACACTTCGGTCACCTGAAGCGCAAATGGAACCCCAAAATGGCTCCCTACATCTTCATGGAGAAGAACGGCATCCACATCATCGACCTGCACAAGACCGTGATCAAGATCGATGAGGCCGCTGCGGCTATCAAACAGATCGCCAAGAGCGGTCGCCGCGTGCTGTTCGTAGCCACCAAGAAACAAGCCAAGGATATTGTTGCCGAAAAGGTGGCGGCTATCGGTATGCCCTACGTTACCGAACGTTGGGCTGGCGGTATGCTTACCAATTTCCCCACGATACGCAAAGCCGTCAAGAAGATGGCGACCATCGACAAGATGACCGCCGACGGCACATTCAACAATTTCTCCAAGCGCGAGAAGCTTCAGATCGAGCGTCAGCGTGCGAAATTGGAGAAGAACCTCGGCTCCATCGCCGACCTGACCCGTCTCCCGGCGGCCCTGTTCGTGGTCGACGTGATGAAGGAGTCCAATGCGGTCAAAGAGGCCAAACGATTGAATATCCCCGTATTTGCAATAGTAGATACTTGTTGTGATCCAACCGACATCGATTACGTTATTCCTGCAAATGACGATGCGTCGAATTCAATCGCCGTGATTCTGACCGCCATCTGCGCCGCTGTGGCCGAGGGTACGGAGGAGCGCCGTCTCGAAAAGGAGAAGGAGGCTCAGGAGGGTATCGTCTCCGAAGAGGAGGGTGCACCCAAGAAGGAGGGCAAACCCCGCATCAAGAAGGCCGTCAAGGCTACGATCGACGCCGAAGAGGCTGCCGTAGCAGAGGTTGTGGCTGCCACCGAGCAGGCTGCAACCGCCGCTGCCGAGAAGGTCGAGGCTGCCGCCGAGGCACAGGCCGAGTAATGCCCGATGAATACAGTAACCACACTTTATTAAAGAAAGGATAATTATGGAAATCAAAGCTGCTGATGTAATGAAGCTCCGCAAGATGACCGGTGCCGGCATGATGGATTGCAAGAATGCACTCATGGAGGCCGAAGGCGATTTTGCGCGCGCTCAGGACATCATCCGTGAGAAGGGTAAGCTGGTCGTTGCCAAACGTGCCGAGCGCAACGCTTCGGAGGGTGTCGTCGTAACGCGCATCGTGGGCACGAAAGCCTACATGCTGTGTCTTGCCTGCGAGACCGACTTCGTTGCTCAGAATGCCGAGTTCGCTGCTTCGGCCAATGCGATGATCGACATCGCCGTTGCCGCCGATGCTGCCGACAAGGATACGCTGATGGCCGTGAAGAACGCAGAGGGACGCACCGTCGAAGAGATGGTGACCGAGAAATCGGGACAGACCGGCGAGAAGGTCGAAATGGCCTATTACGCCCGTATCGAGGCTCCCTATTGCCACTCATACGTTCACTTCAACAAGAAGCTGGGTACGATTCTGGGCTTCAACAAGGTCGTTCCGGAGGAGGTGGCCCATGCGGTAGCCATGCAGGCTACGGCGATGGCTCCCATCGCGATCGACGTGGCCGATTGCCCGGCCGACGTAGTCGCACATGAGCGCCAGATCGCCATCGAGGCGATGAAGCAGGATCCGAAGAACGCAGGCAAGCCCGAGGCCATTCTCGAAAAGATCGCCGAAGGCAAGATGCGCAAGTTCTTCGAGGAGAACACACTGCTGAATCAGGAGTTGGTCGGTGAAAAGAAGACCATCGCCCAGTATATCCACGAAGCGGACAAGGAGGCTACCGTTGTCGCTTACAAGCGCTTCGCGCTCGAATCGTAAACGATTCTTTTTCCGAGAATGACGGCCGATCCTTCACTGGATCGGCCGTTTTCGTGTATCCGTGCTGCGGCAGCGGCGGTATATGGTGTTACGGCCTTTTATACGGTGCGGGTATTGTTTTCCGAATCGACCGGGGCGGGGTCGCGGGATTCTTTCTGTGTTATCGGTCGGGGAGAGTGGCCGTTGCGGTACTTCTGTGCTTTCGTTCTGTACGGGGAGATAACAATCTTCCGCTTGGATAGGCTGCACCTCGGCAGATCCCAAATAAATTTGGATCTGCCCTCGGCTTGCACGACTTTGCGGGGACAAGCCCCGCTTAGATAGGCTGCGCCTCGGCAAAATGCAAACGAGTTTGTTTTTGCCCTCGGCTTGCACTATCTTTGTCGAACCGAGAACCGTTTGTATCACTTCGGTTCGTAAAAACCGGATCGAGACCGAATTATGAAACGAATCGTACTTATCGGGGCCTTTGCCGTATCGTCCCTGTTGCCCCTCGGGGCGCAAAACGACGGCGGGATCAGCGACGGGATGTTGCTGCGGATACGTGCTTCCTACGAGGATACGCCTGCCGACCGCGCGCTGCGCAATGCGATCTGCAACAACGATATTCGCAAGCTGGTCGTCAACCAGCCGAATCAGGGCGAAATCGACACCTATTTTTCGCATAGGGTACCGTCGAAAGGCGTCACCGACCAGCAGCAGTCGGGCCGTTGCTGGCTCTTCTCAGGTCTGAACGTGTTGCGCGCCCGCATGATTGCGCGCTACGGACTGGGGGCCTTCGAGTTTTCGCAGAACTACTGTTTTTTCTGGGATCAGCTGGAGAAGGCGAACCTCTTCCTGCAAGGGGTTATCGATACCCGCGACGCACCGCGTGAGGATCGGACGGTCGAGTGGCTGTTCAAGAACCCGCTCAGCGACGGCGGCCAGTTTACCGGGGTTGCGGATATCGTGAGCAAGTACGGGCTGGTGCCTAAGGAGGCGATGCCCGAAACGTACAGCAGCGAGCATACCGCCCAGATGGCCTCCTTGCTGAAACTCAAATTGCGCGAATACGGGCTTTCGTTGCGTGAAGCCGCCCGCGACGGTGCGGAGAAGGCCGAACTCGAAAGCCGCAAGACGGAGATGCTGGGGGTGATCTACCGGATGCTCGTGCTCAATCTGGGCGAGCCGCCCGTGCGCTTCACGTGGACGCGGCGCGATGCCGAGGGGCGTCCGGTCGATACGCGCGAATACACGCCGAGGTCGTTTTTCGAAACCTATGTCGCCGACGATCTCACGGGCAACTATGTCATGCTGATGAACGATCCCACGCGCGACTATTACGAGTGCTATGAAATCGACTACGACCGTCATGTCTACGACGGCCGCAACTGGACCTATGTGAACCTGCCGGTCGAGGAGATCAAGCGGATGGCCGTTGCGTCGATTCGCGACAGCACGATGATGTATTTCTCGTGCGACGTAGGCAAGTTCCTCGACTCGGGGCGCGGCCTGCTTGACGTAGATAATTTCGACTACGAATCGCTCATGGGCACCACCTTCGGCATGGACAAACGCCGTCGCGTGGAGAGTTTCGCCAGCGGATCGAGCCATGCCATGACGCTTGTGGCCGTCGACCTCGATGCCGACGGGCGGCCGAAGAAGTGGATGGTGGAGAACAGCTGGGGGCCGTCGAGCGGTTACAAGGGGCATCTGATCATGACCGACCGCTGGTTCGATGAATATATGTTCCGCCTGGTGGTCGAGCGAAAATACGTGCCGCAGCGCGTGCTCGACGTCCTGAAACAGAAGCCTGTCCGCCTGCCGGCGTGGGATCCGATGTTCGCCGACGAAGAGTAAGAGAGAAGCGGGGCCGACGACAATCGGTTCCGCTTTTTATTTGCGGCAGATGCGGCGCAGGATCGCCAGCGGATAACGGCGCAGCGGGCGGAGGCGCATCCACCGCTCGGCCAGCCAGAGGTGCAGCCGTCCGCAGTCGACGATGCCGTAGATTCGCTCGCGGGGTATCGTCTCGGTCCCTACGGTGTTGCCGTCGCCCAGCAGGGTCACGCGCTCGTCGCCGACCGTGAGGATGCGGTGGACGACGAAATGGCCGTTGTCGGTTTCGCCCAGCACCACGTGTCCGCGCCGCAGATCGCCTTCGCGCAGGGGGCGAAGCGTGATGCGGCTGCCGCTTCGGAAGAAGGGCAGCATACTCTGGCCCAATACGCGGACGACGACTTCGCGTCCCGCGAGCAGCTGGTCGCGGGTTTCCGCAAAGAGCATACGGTTGGGAACGGTGCGTTTCATCGGTCGGCGATCGTCGTTTCGAACGAGAGCCGTGCGGCGTCGGCGTCGGGCAGGCACTCCAACTGGTAGACCGGCACGCGGGCGATCAGTTGCGAGAGCGTGTCGCAGATGTTGTCCTGCAACTGTGCGTCGTAGGCGAATGCCGGCGGGCACGAGGGGAGCAGCGCGCCGATCGCCCGGACGACCGGCAGTCGGGCGATCCGGTTGTGCGGAGCCTGGGCCAATCGCACGAATGCGGCGATGGGGTAGCTCTCGTTGCGGTAACAGGGTGTTTTCCCGCTCCACGGCGACCCGAAGACGGTCGGCACGCCTTCGACGACGCGCACGATCGGCGAGTCGTCGTTGAGCAGTTGCGCACCGGGAATGTGTTCGCGCCACAGGCGCGTATGGGTGCTCTTCCCGGTTCCCGACTCACCCAGGAAGAGAACGGCGCGGCCCGAGTGGACGATCACCGACGAGTGGATGGCGATGCTGTGCGGGTTGTGGGCGATGCCGAAGCTCATCCACAGCCCGAATCGCAGCAGCGAGGGGTCGGGGCGGCCGTCGGCTGCGACGTTGCTCCGCACGAGCGGGTCGCCGTCGGCTTTGGCGAAGAGCACCGGTCGTTGCCCGGGTGCGGTCATGTAGAAGAGCCGGCCGCCGTCGTAACGCCCGAAGTGGCAGTCGGCGACCGCCTCGTCGAAATCGAATCGGTCGAGTTCGCGGTAGCCGGCGAAGTCGTCGAGCGTCAGCGGTTCTGCCGGCGACAGCCTTATAAGCGGCTCGGTTGCCGCGCCGCAGGTCGTTTCGAAGGGCTTGAATCCGTTCAGCCCGCCTTCGCGCACGAGGTCGAGGTGTTCGCTGCGGATCAGGTCTTGTGCTACGAGATAGTCCATATCTATGCTGTTTTTTCTCCCAGGGTGATGATGCGGTCGCAGTAGTCCAACGAGCTTTCGCGGTGGGCGACGACGATGATCGTCAACTCGCGGTTGGCCTTCGACAACTCCTTGATAGCGCGGTTGATCCGCTCCTCGGTGCGGTTGTCGAGCGCCGAGGTCGCTTCGTCGAAAAAGAGGATATCGGCCTGCTTGTAGAGTGCGCGGGCGATGCCGAGCCGCTGGCGTTGCCCGCCCGAGAGCCGGCAGCCGCATTCGCCGATCGGGGTCTCCATTCCCTGCGGCAGCGTGTCGATGAACTCTTTGAGTTTGGCCGTTTCCAATGCCTGCACCGCACGCCGGCGGTCGATCCGGTCGGGGGCGCAGCCCAGCGCCACGTTCTGCATGAAGGAGCTGTCGGCAATGAAGACACTCTGCGAAACGTATCCGATCGTGTTCTGCCACTTGCGGAGATTCGTTTCGTCGAGCGGTCGGCCGTCGATGGTGATGCGGCCCGCCGTGGGGCGGTAGAAGCCCAGCAGAATGTTGAACAGCGTCGTCTTTCCCACGCCCGACGCACCCCGTATGCCGATGCGCTCGCCCTTGCGGATCGTGAGCGACAGATCGTGCAGTATGTCGCGGTCGGGTGCGTCGTCGAAGTGGAACGAAAGCCCTTCGATTCGGATTTCCCGCTCGAACGGCATCCGTTCCTGTGTCGTGTCGATCCCTGCGGGCGTATCGTAGAGCCGTGCGTCGCGCAGCACGTCGATCGTGTAACGGTTGTAACGCAGCGACGTCCACGCCCCCATGATGCTGCGCACCGAGGGCATGATGCGCAATGCAGCAACGGCGAAGATGCCGAACAGCAGTTTCATTTGCGTGTTGTCCGTTCCGGCGCAGAACGCCACGAGGACGGCCATGCCGACGGCCAGTCCCACTTCGGTGAACATCGGGGGAAGCGCGGCGATCGTGGCGTTGCGCTGCCGCACGCGGATGATTTCATCCATCGAGCGGTCGAAGTCGCTCAGCATCGCGGGATAGGCGCCCGCGATTTCCAGGTCGGCATAGCCGCGGAAGGTCTCGATCACGGTGCGCGACTTGCGCCGCTGCGCACGGTTCTCCTCCTCGCCGTAGCGGTTCAGGCGTTGCCGTACCAGGTAGTAGTAGAGCGCTACGGAAGGTACGAAGATCGCGAGCGTCAGCAGCGCTACGAGCGGATTGTAAATCGCCAGCGACCCGAATAGCAGGGCGAAGAGCACCGCTTCGCTGGCCATGGCGGCCACGGGCATCAGCACGCCCGTGACGAAGGTGAGGCACACGACATTGACGTTGCGCGCCAAAACCGCCGAATTGGAGCTTTTGATGAATCCCAACCCCCGGTTGCGGTAGTCGACGTAAAGCCGGCGCGAAAGTTCCCGATAGAGGTCGTAGATGAAGTTACGCTCGATTTTGTACAGGGCCAGATTGGCGAGGCTTTTGAACAGGATCACCGCTACGACACAGGCGCATACCGTGAGGATGAACGTGCGGTCGCTCGTGAATCCGCCGAAGTCGTAGAGTGCCGCCAGCCATCGGTTGGAGCGGATGCCTTCCGTGTCGAGGATGATGACGAGCACGGGAATCAGCACGGCCAGCCCCGCGAAGTTGAGCAATGCGCGCGTGAAGACGCTGAGCGTCACCCCTAAACTTCTCCGGCGGAACCGGTGCGGAATGATATCGAGAAACGGCGGTTTCATCGGATACAAAGATAGTGCAAGCCGAGTGCAAAAGCAAACGGAGTTTGCGATTTTGCCGAGGCGCCGCCTATCTAAGCGGAGGCTTGTCCTCCGCAAAGCGTGCAAGCCGGGCGCAGAACCAAATTTATTTGGGATTTGCCGAGGCGCCGCGCGAGCCGAAGCCTCCGCCCGCGGAGGCCCGCTACTGTGGGTGTGTTCCGCAGGCTCCGACCCGCAGAATCTGCAACACAGCCAATTTGCGTGGGGCCATTCATGGGAAATAACTAATCATGGTTGCGCGTAGCGCACCTCTATGCTGCATCGTCTGTAAAACGGCGATGTCGAAGTTGTAGTAGTAGTTGTTGTTGTGATACGAGGTGTGCGAAACATTATCGATCAGTTTCTCATAATTCCGCACCGTCGGCACCAGATCGAACGTATCGGTCCGTATGCCGTACGCCAGCAATGCTTTCGAGGCGAATATTTCGGGCGGGATATTGTCGAAGGCATCCCTCTCCCTATCTTTATCGTTGCGTTCGAGCCGGAACAGATCGGCGTACTTCTGCCAGCCGGTATCGAACTGCGGGAGCCGATACATCCGCAACTGCGTATC
>ENA-UEQE01003489-UEQE01003489.1-human-gut-metagenome-genome-assembly--contig:-NODE-3489-length-10056-cov-5.680629_pt1 | contig 10056 bp, 5 predicted proteins | sample MGYA00242934_ERZ507935 | MGnify/ENA primary metagenome ERZ507935 (study PRJEB26167, sample SAMN06115423) | human gut metagenome | host: Homo sapiens | place: China:Anhui | collected 2015-03-30 | study... | reverse complement strand
AAAGCCCCTGTTGTCTACGCATTTAAGGGGCAAAAAGTCCACGGAAATCAAAGGTTTTCGGCGGCGGTCAATGGGGTGGCAGAATGATTTATCAAATACCTGCCGGAACGGGCTTTGAAATGCGTAGGAAAATCTTTCCGGCGCTGGTTTTCCTGCCGGTTCTGTGGTATGCTGGAATAAGACAAAAAACGACAGGAGTTGACACGATGGCCGAACAGGAAATGTTACTGGACACTGATACCATCAGGGCCGCCGTCGCCGGTGAGAAGTGGGCTAAAGATAAAGTGATCGAACACTACACCCCCATGATCGACGAGCTGGCCGTTGACGAGGATATGAAGCAGCACCTTATTCTGAAGCTGCTGGAAGAACTGCCACACTTCCCGATGGAACAGGAATAAAAAAGAGCGCCGGACGCAGAGGCATACAGCCCCCGCGCCCGGCGCTTTGCTATGCTTGGATTACTCGTCCGTGAAATGGAACTGCCGCGCTTCAAAGTCGGCGTCGTTCATGGCGTCCAGCTTGTCGGCGGTCTGGCAGGCCAGCGCCGCCATGTCCTCGTCCATGTCCGGCAGGGCGGCCCGGATGTTGGCCGCCGTCCTGCGCCGGTCGCTCTTGTGATACATACAGATCAGGTTTTCTTCTTCCACGGTAAACTGCATTGTCATACCTCCAATTCGTTTTTCTTGGTTCTGACCGGGGCCTTTTTCGGGGCTGCGGCTTGTTTGGTTTCGGATAACTGCCTGCGGATGGAAGTGCGGGGCCGCCGCACTTCCTTGTCCCGGTTCTCGTCCTTGCCGATCACCGCATACAGGCCGTGCCGGTCTTTCATGCCGGTAAAGGCCAGAGATTTATAGGGCAGCATGGAAAACAGCCGGTCGGTGTCCTTGCTGGATGCCATCTGCACGAAATACGGGGACAGCTCCACCATGAAATGCGTCTTGTTGGGGCTGTTGGGGGCGGACAGATCTTTCAGCCCGGCCACGATCCGCTGCGCCTCGGCCAAAATCATGCCGTCATGCAGCGCCGTGACGTGGGCCTTGAAGTCGCCGGGCGCAAGCTGCGCCCGGCCTTTCTGTTCCTGCCGCAACAGCTCCCGCAGGTGTTCCGGCTCATTAGACTTGGCCTCATACCGCAGGAACGCCCCCAACTTGGGATCGGGCCGCCCGTCGAAGTACAGACCGGCGGGCTGCTCCCGGTCGCCCTTTTCATAGTGCAGGATGATGTTGTCGGCCTGTACCGCCTCGGCTGCGACGTGCCGGAAGTGCTTGGGATAGTCCAGCTCATAGAGATTGCCGCGAATGACGCCCCGCACCTTGCCGGTCAGCTCCACGGCGTAGGCCAGCACCCGGTCACGGGTCTGCTCCCCGTAAAACTTCCATGTGTTGTGCTGCCGGGTGCCTTGCAGGTACACATCACTTTCCCGGAAACAGTGCGTCCCGGACGGGCGGGACATCCACAAAAGCGTCCTGTCCTCGGCCTTGTCGCTGGCAGCGGCCCGCCCGATGATCTCCTTGTCGATCTCAAAATCGTTGCGATAAAAGGCGGTGTTCTGCCGCATGAGCTGTTCCAGCGCGGCCAGAACATCCACATTCTCAAACCTGTTCATGGCGTCACACCTCCAATTCCTGTGCTTTCTCCCGCTGCGGCGGTTTCTTCTGCTGTTCCTCCTTGGCGGCTTTGAGCTGCGCTCGGATGGACGGCTTTTTCTGTTTCTGCGCCGGGCGCTGGGGCTGCTTGGGCTTTTGGGCCTCCGCCTTGGCTGCCTCGGCCACGTCAAACAAGGGAATCTGTTCCCCGGCTTTGGCCTTGGCTTCCAGCTCACTCATGGTCGGGGCGTTATTCAGAACGCCGTCAATCACGTTGTAGTTCTGCTCGGTTGTCATTTCAGCGGCCTTGATGGGGCTTTCCTGCTGGGCGGGGATGGCAAAAGCGTCTGTGCCGTTGCCCATGATAAGATACTTGCCGTCCTCGGATTGGTGGTGGAAACCATAGCCTGCGGCCTCCAACTGCTCCCGGCTCATGTCGGTTACAAGGAAGCTGCCTCTTGGGGTCTGGATGCTCTCGCCGGTGAGCAATTCCCGTGGCGTAAGCTGTTTTTCCCGCTGCAAGAAAAACTCCGGCACCGGCGTAAAGCCGAAGCTGTCACAGTAATGGGCTTCCTCCTTGCCGCTACGGTTCAGCACCACAACGTCGGAAACGGAAAGGCTGTGGCCGGTGAAGTCGGCGGGACGGTCAAGGTTGAATGTACGGTAGATGTCCTCCAGCGTGGTTTTGCCGTCCAGCGGGGCCGTGTAGATAAGATCGTAATTCTGCCGGTCAACGGCCAGCCCCGCTTCCTGCAAGCTCTCGTAAGCCTCAAAGCGATAGTCCCGTGTTTCCGGCCCGCCTTTGAGCTGGTAGATGGTAAAGGTGTCGCCCTGCTCCGGCGCGACGGCGCGGCGCTCGGCCAGTGTCTTTTCTGCACGTTCCCGCACATCGTCCCGCAGCGGCACCGTATAGAGGGTGGACGCAGAGGAAAAGCCCACGTTGTTGAAAACGTAGTCCACATCGGCCTCTTTCAAGGCTCCTGCCGGATAGTAGTCGGCCCGTGATGGGGTGTCGCTCACCTTGCCGTCCGAAATATCATGGTTCAATCCCGTTTCCAGATGGGTACAGATTTTGCCGTCCACGGCCAGCGTCACATAGTACCAGCCCATTAAACCGCCGGTCTTTTCGTCGGCTCCCTCGTTGAACTCTACATTGAGCAGCGTGTAGGGCTTCAAGCCCTTTTGGGCTGCGATCTCGTTGTCCTTGGCCTCCCGCTGCAACAGCGCGGGCAGGGCCGCTTCCTTGGTGGCCTTGACGATCTCCGGGTTGTACTGTACCAAAGTACGGTTGACACATTCCGTCTGCACCTTGACCGTCTTGGCTTTCGGCGTCAGGTGGTTGCCGATAAACAGGGACGCGCCGTTGTCAAAACGGATCGTCATATCGCTGGTGCCGCGCCATTTGCCGGTACAGGGGGACGTGTGGATTTCGCCGGTCTTACAGCCAAACGCCTGCGCGATCGCATCAATTTTGGCCTGCAAGGGCAGGTCTTTGTATCGGTCAGCGATTTCCATCGCCTTTTTCTGCAACTCCGTCAGGGTTTCGGCGGGGGCCGCCTGCGGCTCGGCGTCGGAAGTAACTTCCGGCTCCGGGGCGGTTTCCGGCTCCGGCTCCGGCACGGGTTCTTGTTCCGGCTCCGGCTCTGGTGCCGGTTCCTGTTCCGTGGTGGGTTCCTGTGTCGGCTGCTCCTGTTCCTTGGCATACAGCTCCTTGACGGCTTCCTGCGTCAGCTCCCCGGTATTGAGCTGATCCATCAGCTCCCGGCACCGTTCTGGCGTCCCAACGTAGAGAATATCTCCGATCTTGGCCCTGCCGTTGTCCTGCGGAATATAGGCTTGCAGCATATACAGGTTTTCCCGGCTGTCGCTGCTGGGGGTGGCGTGTACCCGGTATAAGTAGTCCGGTTCGGCCTGATCCTGTGCCATCTGCGCCCGCTGCTCCCGGCTGCTGTTGCGTTGAAGATCCGTGGACTTGATGCCGGAAAGGGGCTGAATACAAGCGATCCTGTCCGACGCATAGTAGGCATTGTCGTTCAAAAGCCGCTGCCATGCGCCCACGCTCGGCGCCCAGCGGAAACCGTTCTCTTTCAACTGCTGGCGGGCGTCCGCTTCCGGCTTGCCGTCAAAGAACACCTGCAAGCGGCCCTGCTCCCGGTTTGCCTCCACATGGCCGCCGTCAAATTCCCAGCCCACATAGGCCACTTCATTTGCGCGGGTCAGGCTTTCGATCCGCTGCCGGACACGGCGGATTTCCGCATTGTTGTTGGACAGCTCCCAGCTCTGAAACGGCTTCTTTTCATAGTGCCAGCCGGACGCCATATCTGCTTTCAGGTTTTCAAGGTTTTCAGGAGAAAGGTGCGGGCAGCCGTCCAGCGTACCGTGTTTGCGGTAATAGGCATTGACCGCTTTCATGGTTTCCTGCGCCTTTTCCAGACCGGCCAGCTTCTTTTGCAGCTTGGGAATGGCCTGCGGGTCGTCTTGCCGGATGCCGCCCATGCCGGTGCTGCGGATTTTATCAAGCAGCCCTTGGATGTACTGCCATTCCTGCATATTGCTGTCGCGGGCCGCGTTCTGTTTCTCTTTCTTGCGTACCGGGAAATTGGAACCACCGGCAATCAAAATGGATGGAACACGGGCGTCAATCTCATAGCCGTGGTTCATATTGGCAGCCAGCTTCCGGGCATAGGTATCAAGCAGGCTGTCGATCTTCTCATGGTGCATGGGATCGACGCGCTTTTTCTGTTCCTGTGCCAGTGCAAAGGCTCCATCCACATAATGCCGGTACTCGGCTGTGGCGCTGCCGGGCTTGTAATCGGAAAAGCTGTTCATTTCCTTGGCACGGCGGGCCGCGCCCTCATTGATGGAATAGTAGTAGTCGGACGCCGCAGGTTCTTTTGTCTGCTGTTCCGGGGCTTCCTGCTGGGGCGGCTCTTTGACCTCCTGCGGCTGGGCCGGGGCCTCATAGCCAGCCGCCGCATATTCCTCTACGGTCATACCGGCGTCGGCGGCCTCCTGTGCAATTTCGGCCTCCACCTGCGCCTTGTAGTCCTGCAAGCTCTGGTCGAAGTCGGTCAGTTTCGGCATTTCCGGCAAAGGCTCTCCGTGGTTGAGCAGCGGACGGCACTCCATAGCGTAGTCCACCAGCGCCCCATAGTAGGCGGTTTCCTCCGGCGTCAGGGTGTCGCTGGACGCCAAACGGGTCTGCGCCTCCTGTTCCAGCCGGGACAGGTTGCAATGCAGCTCCATGTAGGGGATGATCTCGGTGAGAAAGGCTTCCCGGCTGGCGTGATCCTCCGCCCATGCCTCCGGGCCTCCCTGCCGGGTCAGATGGTCTTTCCATTTTTCGTCGTTCAGATAAAAGGTCTGATACTCCCGGATATGCTCAATCAGGGAACCGTCCCGGTCGCCAAAATCCTGCCGCCCGGAATAGCTGTGCGGCTCTCCTTGGAATGTAAAATCAATGCGGAAGTCGGTCTTGTCATAGTAGCCGCCGCCTCGATGTCCTGCGTCCAGCCGGGCAAACAAGGCGTCAGCCTCATGCAGCGGCATTTGCTGGCCCATTTCCAGATGGGGGCTTTCGGTGAAAAGGATCGTCACAACCGGCTCTGCCGTGGGGTCAAGGGTGGGCTGCTGTGCGGCCTTGGCCTCGGCGATTTCCCGGTCAATCCGGCTTTTCACCAGCTCGTCCACATGGCCGTGCTGCATTTCATAGCCATGTTCGCACAGGCGGTTGATAAGCTCGATCACCTTGTCCGTGTTGCCCACAGCCTCGGCGTACTCCACGATCAACCGGCTTTCCTCGTTGCCCATGCGCTGTCCGTTGCGCTCGGCCCAGTCGATCAGGGCGTTGGCCCGTTCCGTGGGGGTGGCCTCCGGCATAATGGGTTTGTTGTTCAAAAGGCCGTCAATCCCATTCCACGGCTGCGGCTCCGGCTGGGCCTCGGCCCGTTGCAGCGTCCCGTCGCCGGAAAGGACAAAGCCCTGTGTCTGAATGGCGTCTAACGTGCCTTGCGTCACCTCGCCGGTTGATTTCACATCGGCGTCAATCAGGGTTTGCAGCATGGCCTTTACACTGTCGGTCATTTCCTGCTGCTGTTCCGGGGGCAGCTTGGAAAACACACTGTCGGGGGCAGACTGCTCGGCGGCCTGTTCCACAATTTGCTCCACGGCCTGCTGCGCTTGCCGCTGTTGCTGAAGCTCGGCAAGGTGGCCGTCGATGGTGGTAATCAGCTCATGGGCGGTGGCCCGGATGGTTTCAAGGGACGCCCGCAGCTCTTTCAGGTCTTTGCCGGAACTCCAACCGGCCACATACCCAAAGGAATAGTCGGACGTGTCCAGCCCGTAGTGCTGGCAGACGGCATAGGCTACGCTCTCGGCCTGCACCTCGCGGGTGCGGCTGTCGGGCCGGTCGGCCTGCTCGGCTACAGGGGCGTCCGGGTCAATGGCGTGGAGCTTGGCATGGGCAATCTCATGGATGGCCGTTTTCAGGGTTTGCAGCTCACTCATGTTCTCCTGTATGGCGATCCGCTTTTCCGTCAGGTGGTAGTAGCCGTGAGAACCACCGGGGATGTCCTCAAAGGCCATCGGGACGGGGGAAGTCTGTTCCAGCGCCTTGAAGAAGTCCTCGTATTGCTCCACATTACCGGCCAGCTCGTCCACACCGATAGAGGGCAGCGGTTCGCCCTCGGTCTGGCTCACATCAAAGACAGACACGATCTTGAACGCCGGAACTTGCGTTTCCTGTACTTCGGTCAGAGGCTTGCCGTCCTTGTCCATGACCGGCTGGCCCTGTTCGTCCAGCTTCGGCACTTCCTTTTTCGCCTTGTAGGGAGCCGGGGCCAGAATTTTGATGCCTTTCTCGCCCCGTTTCACATTGCGGTGAAAATCGTCCCGCCACTTGTTGTAGCCCGCCACAAGCTGTCCGCCCTGCATGGCGATCAGCAGCGTATTGTTGAAACTGTAACTGTGGAACTTCGCCATAGAGGTGAGATAGGCTTTGTAGCGTTCACTCTCGAAAAGCTCCTGTATGCCGGTTTCCAGCCGGTCGGTGATCTCTTTCATGCGGTCGGCGCTGTTCTGGCTGTTGAGAATGATAGGGACGACGGGCGGCGGGGCCGCAGCTTCGGCGGTGGGCGCTGCCTCCGGCTGCACCGTCCGGGCCGGGGCCTCGTCCCGCAGAATTTCCGGCGCGGGGTAGGCCATCACCCGGTATTCCTCCGGCACCGGCTGGCCCTCATGGACGCGCTGCCACTCGTCGCCGCTTTTCACCAGATAGCCATAATCGGTGAAAACACCATGCTCCGTATTGGCAATATGCAGGCCGAAACGGGGCAGGAAAATTCCCGCTTTCCATTCCTCCGGCATATCCACCATGCCGGAACGGTTCAGGTAGTAGTCACCCAACTGGCCCGTGCCGGTGACATCCGGCAGATGCACATAGTAGTCCACGTTGTCGGGATAGTCGATGATCTGGCCGATACTGCGGAAGTCGCTCTGCGGGCTTGTCAGGGCAGCGTTCAGCTCCGCAAGCTCGGCGGCGTCCAGCTTTTCCAGCCTCGCGGCAAGGAAGTTCAGCTCGTCCACATCGGCGGACAGCACCAGATCGCGGGGAAGCTTAATGGGACGCTCCTGCGGGCTTCGGTAGTCGTACAAGAAAAAGTCCTGCGGATTGTCGGCACTGATCCCGATTTCCCGCAGGGCTTCTTGCAGCTTTTCGGTTGTGGTCGGCAAAGAAAACCAAAGGCCCTCTTTGCCTTGCTCATAACGCTGTCGGTTATGAAGCAGAATAGAAAACACTTCGCTCATGGGTTCACTCCTTTCATATTCATAGGGGTTTGGGGCTTTCCCCAACAAGCAAAATCCCGGCCCGGCAGGGTGGCCGGGTCAGGGATTTATCGGAAGTGTGGCTACACTTCCTATGCTTGCTACGTTACTCTGTCAGCTCTTTTTCTCCACGCGGTAATTGACGTATTTCCCGCCGGTATCGGCCAAAAGCACCGTTCCGTCATAGGTTTTGCCGGTTTTCATGGAGCGCAGGCCCTTTACCTTTGCCTTTCCGTCTTTGAGCAGCGCGGCGGCGATCTTCGGGGTGAACGTCTTGCCCCGTTCCTCAAAAAATCGGTCATTCTTCCACATGACAAACTGGCAGGCCCGGTTTCCGCAGTAATAGTTTTTCTTGCCCTCGTAGACGGCTTCGCCGCAGCGGGGACACTTGCCGATAACCACACGCTCGGTCTGAAACAACTTCTGCGCGTCCTCGCTGATCTGCGAATATCGGGAAATCAGGCTCCGGGTCATTTCCTCAATGCCCACCATGAAGCCCTCCGGGTCGGCCTCGCCCTTGGCAATGGCCGTCAGCTTGGTTTCCCATTCCGCCGTGAGCTGGGGAGAAGTCAGCACTTCCGGCAGGACACACACAAGGTTGTGGCCGTCCTTGGTGGGAAGTAGCTGCTTGCCTTTGCGTTCCACAAAGCCCATCTGCACCAGCTTTTCCAGAATGGAAGCGCGGGTTGCCGGGGTTCCCAAACCTTGGCGCTCGGCGTCCTCCGGCATATCCTCGGCCCCGGCCCGTTCCATAGCGGATAGCAGCGTATCTTCGGTGTAGGGCTTGGGCGGCGTGGTGAAATGCTCGGTGATACTGGCCTCCACCGGGTCAAAGGTCTGGCCCTCGGTGATCTCCGGCAGCTCCCGTGCCAGCTCCGGCGCGTCCTCGTCGGCGTCGGTCTTGAACGACGCCTTGAAGCGGCGCTCAATCTCTTTCCAACCGGGGGTGAGAATGGTTTTTCCCTTGGCGGTGAACTCGTTCCCGGCGCAGGTGAATGTGGCGGTGACAGCCTCATACACATGGGGCGCGGCCACGGCACACAGCAGCTTGCAGCACACAAGGGACAGCAGTTTCTTTTCGCCCTCGGTCAGCCCGTCAAAGCCTTTCTGCACAAACTCCATCGTGGGGATAATGGCGTGGTGGTCGGACACCTTTTTGCTGTTCAGTACCCGGCCAAACTGCGGGGCAATGTCCAGCCCCGCTGCAAAGGAAAGCAGCGGCCACAGGCCGGACACGATGCTTTCCGCCGTGGGCTGCATATCGTCGGTAAGATACTGACTGTCGGTGCGGGGATAGGTCAGCAGCTTCTTTTCATAGAGCTGTTGGGCATAATCAAGGGTCTGCTTGGCGGTAAATCCAAACAGGCGGTTGGCCTCCCGCTGCAAGGTGGTGAGATCGTAAAGACGGGGCGGCTGCTCCGTCTTTTTCTCACGCTTCACCGATACACAAACGGCCTGCGCTCCTGCACAGGCCGTCTTGGTGGCGTCGGCGTCGTCGGGGTTCATAAAGCGGTCGCTGGCCGCCTCCATGCCGCCCGCCGCGATATGGACAACGTGGTATTTCTCTTTCTTGAAATTGCTGATTTTAGCCTCCCGGTCAACCAGCATATTGAGGGTAGGCGTCTGGACACGGCCCACGGTCAGGGTCTTGTGATAGAGAATGGAGAAAAGCCGGGTGGCGTTGATCCCCACCAGCCAATCGGCCTGCGCCCGGCACAGGGCCGATTGATACAGGTCGTCGTAGTCGGCCCCCGGTTTCAGGTGGGCAAAGCCCTCGCGGATCGCGGCGTCCTCCATGCTGGAAATCCAAAGGCGCTTGAACGGCTTTTTGCAGCCCGCCATCTGGTAGACAAAACGGAAAATCAGCTCACCCTCGCGCCCGGCGTCGCAGCCGTTCACCACCTCGGAAACGTCGCTGCGGTGCAGCAGCTCTTTCAGAACGGCAAGCTGCTTTTCTTTGCCGGGAGTAGGGGCATATTTCCACGTCTGCGGCAGAATGGGAAGCTCCTCATAGCGCCACTTTTTGTATCGCTCGTCATAGCTGCCCGCGTCTGCCATGCTGATAAGATGCCCGATGCACCACGACACCAGCAGCCCGTCGCCGGAAAGATACCCGTCCTTTTGCTCCGCAGCGCCCAGCGCAAGGGCAACGGTCTTTGCCACAGAGGGCTTTTCACAAATAATCAAAACACTCATTCTTCATTCTCCCGTTCGTCGGGATCGCTGGCGCTGTCTGCGTCCTCATCATCCCCGTATTCTTCGGCTTCATCATCCTCGTCAAAATCGAACTCGTCCAGCTCGTCGCCGCCCTTGACGCTGGATTTCGGCTTGCGCAGCTTGAAGTACCACAGCGCACCGCCGCCACCCGCAGCAAGGAACAGCACAAGGATCAGGATGCCGCCCATATTGTTTTTCTTCTCCGGCGTCGGCTCGTCAGGCTGCTCTGTTTCCTCCGGCGTCGCTTCCTTTCCGGCACAATTCGTCATATCCGTTTTGCAGAGGGCGCAGTTCGTATTGACCTTGCCAGCGGTGCATTTTTCGGTGCAGGAGCAGACAACGGGCGTATTCTGGCTGTCGTCCTCCAGCAGCGCCATCAGGTCGGCTTCGTCTACGGGATTCAAGAAATATGTCTGATAGCGTTCTT
>ENA-UEQE01003485-UEQE01003485.1-human-gut-metagenome-genome-assembly--contig:-NODE-3485-length-10074-cov-4.270381_pt1 | contig 10074 bp, 7 predicted proteins | sample MGYA00242934_ERZ507935 | MGnify/ENA primary metagenome ERZ507935 (study PRJEB26167, sample SAMN06115423) | human gut metagenome | host: Homo sapiens | place: China:Anhui | collected 2015-03-30 | study... | reverse complement strand
AAAGAGATTGCAGAATATTACGGAGAAAACCATCCGGAGAAAGTTCTCCTACAGGTAGAAGTAGTGCGTACGTGGAGCGTATGGACCGGTTTGGCCGGCATGTTGCTGTGCCTGCTGTTTTCGCCTGCCATAAGTTATTGGGCTTTTGGCGATACGTCCCATATCCTGCCTCTCTGTTTGCTTTCTCCCGTCATGGGTTTTATGGCTGTTACGGTGGGTGAAATTTCCATTTTGAAAGCCGTTCGGCGGTTGAAGCGTGTGGCTTTGATTTCCGTGTTGGGGGCAGCGGCCACTTTGCTGCTGACGGTTCCTTTTTATTACTTTTGGGGAATGTCGGGGGTTGTACCTGCCTTGGTCGTCAGTACGTTGGGGGTGATGGTGGCTCATCTGTCCCTTTCGCTTCCCGTCTTTCCTTGGCGCGTGGACTTGCTGAGCCGGGCGTATTTCCGCAAGGGATGGAGCATGGTGCGCGTAGGCGTGCCTTATATCATGGCCACGGCGGTGAACATGTCGGTGGCGATGGGGATTTCTCTTTTCATTACTAATTGGGGCTCGTTGTCCGACGTGGGCTTGTACGGTATGGGGTATAACCTGGTGATTACTTACGCCGGGGTGGTATTCACGGCGGTCGATGCCGATTATTTTCCGCGCTTGTCGTCTGTGAATGCCGATGTGGGGCGGATGAACCAGACCATCAATCGCCAGATAAAAGTCTGCGTGTTGCTCATGTCGCCTTTTTTGGTGTTGTTCATGATATGTATGCCATTGGCCATCAGGGTATTGTATTCATCGTCCTTCCTGCCCATGACCGGCATGGCTGTCTGTGCTTCCATGCACATGTTTTTCAAGTCGATGACGCTCCCCGTGGCTTATGCCTCGTTGGCCAAAGGCGATGCCGTCATGTATTTGTGCATGGAGGCGGCCTACGACATCTTTATGGCCGTGTGCGTGATTGTCGGTTTTGTGTACGGAGGTATTTTGGGTACGGGAATCGCCTTGGCTTTGGCCGGAGTGTTCGATTGGTGGATGATTTATGCTGTGTACGGGCGACGCTACGGCTTCAGGCCCGACAAGGCGGCACGTCCGTTCATGGCGGCACAGTTCCTTTGCGTGGCGGCAGCTTTGTTTTTGGGCATGCAGTCCGAAGTATGGCTCAAGGTTGCAGCAGGCGGATGCGTATTAGGTGCCAGCGTGTGGCTTTCGGCTTCGGCGATTCGTAAGGAGATTACTTTGTTTTCCGAATTGAAAAGAAGAATCGGTGGACGGTTCGGGAAAAGGCGGAGGCTGTCAAAATGACAAACCTGTCCGTGCGAGAATCCGTTATATACAGCCGGGAGGGACGTCGCGCCGGAATACGCGATTCTCGTGCATCGGCTTTCGGGCAAATGGACAGGAAAATCTGTTTGGGGCTTTACAAGGCGGGGCGAAACGGCATGTTTGCCGCCTGTGTTTGCGGTTGGTAGTAAGCGAAACGTGTGTTTTATTGTCTTTTTGCTTTTCTTTTTTGTCGGCAAAAAGGTTTCAACCAGACGAAAAAGATGCGTTTTCGGCATGTTTTATCTCCGTTTTCTTCTTGTTTTTGGCTCAGGCAGAAGCCACAGGCGTTTCAATCTGCGGAGAACTTTTTTTCATTTGGCTGTAAACGAAAAATCGCTTTCAGCAGAAAAAACCGCATATATGCAATTCATTACTGCATATATGCGGTTTGGATGTATTTTTATTCAATCACGCCGTTCTTTTCAGGTCTATAAGGTCGGATTTTGACTGATGGCGATTCTTGAAAAACTGACAAAATGTTCGTCTTACCGGCTTACAAACGTCACAATCGAGCGTGCAGGGATGACGGTTTGTTTTCCGTCGCCCACCTTGTCGATAGGCTGTAAGTTTTTTCCCGTTCCTTCGGCTGTCAGGTAAGGTTGCCAGCTTTTCACTTTCCGGTCGTCCACGTGGAAGGTCATGTTTTTCGCCTCGGTGGCATAGTTCACTACGACCATGACCCACGAGCCGTCGGCGTTCCGGTAGGCGGTGCACATCAGTCCCGTGCGGTCCGTGTCGCCTTCCGTCACGGCGCGTCCCGTCTTGTCGGTGGCGGTAATGCCCATACGGGTGGCGCCCGGACGGACAAAACGGCTGTAGTTGCCTAAAGCCCAAAGCAGTTTGGAGTCCACCACGCGCCCGTCCGTCCCTTCGCGGTTGCTGAACTCACGCAAGAGTCCGTCCTTGTAGTCCCCGCCCACGGCACGCCACCACTGCCAGCTTCGCGCTCCGGCATAGACGATGTCGTGGTGGATGATACGTGCCACGTACAGGGCTGTCTTCATCGTACGGTCGTAACCGCCTCCGCCGCCTATTTCTTCATCGTTGCTCATGATGCAGGTTTCCGTTTGCCAGAACTGTACGTTGTACTTGTCCAGCGTGTCTTTCAGTTGCATGCGGATGCCGCGCAGGGCTTCCAAGGGAGTGTTGGTCCAGTAGCTGTGTCCGGCCATGAGGCGCGGCACGTTTGGGGTGTCGCCCAGATAAGTGTCCGTGCTGTCCGGACAGAAAAACGCCTGGATGGCATACCCTCTCTGCCAGTCGGTCATGTGAGTGGCAAACATGCAGCGGTAGTCCGACGATTCGTTGATGAGGATTTTCGTGTCCAGTCCTTTTTGGGTGAACGCCTGGCTGAATGCCCGTGCCAGTCCGGCGATTTCACGGTTGGTGGCCGGTGTGCCTTCCTGTTTCGGACCCACCCAATTCCAATGTCCGTCCGGCTCATTGACGGGGCAGACGTAGGAGAGCTTGATGCCGTCATGCTGTTCCAACCCTTCCACCACATTGGCTGCGAATAGGGCAAAATCGCCGTAATGTTCCGTTTTCAGGTTCAGCGTCCCGCCCCGTCCGGTGTTGGTAGCCAGTCCGTTTTGGGTAAAGTACACGGGAGGCGAATTGAAAAAGCCGATGAAGGTCCTTACGCCCCGTTCTTGGGCCATGCGCAGGAAGTTGCGTTGTCCGGGTTGTTGCTTCCAGTCGTACGTGCCGTCTGGCCGGAGGAAGCATCCCGTGCGCATCCAATGTGAGCCGATGCCGCTTTCGCGTCCCTGGTCGTGGCTGCCTGCCCCGATGTTGAAACGCCATATCGAAAGCCCGATGCCGAGGGGTTGCCCCTTGCTGTCATTCTCGGTGCTGAACAACCAATCGGCCGTTTGCAACCGCACGCTGTCGGGCCACAGTCCGATGTGCTGCATGCTCCAGGCGTCCGATGCCCCGAAACCGTCTATCGTCTGCAAGGGGGCGCGGGTGTCTATTTCGAAATGGGAAGCGCCTTTTTGCGCTTGTGCGGAAATTGAAATCAGGATGGCGCAACAACATGCGCTGAAGGTGTGTTTCATGTGAAATAAATCTGTTATGTGATAATAATGAACAAAGATAGGAAGTTTTACCGGGAGAGGCAGGCGGATTTATGGTTTTTTCATTATTTTTGCGTCAGACACTTCTAAAACAGTTATAGTATTTATGTTGAATCCCATTTATTCTCCGGCATCCGACCGGTATGAAAACGGTATGCGCTACCGTCGTAGCGGGCGTAGCGGCGTGCTCCTTCCTGAAGTTTCTTTAGGGTTGTGGCATAATTTCGGTGACGTCAATCCTTTGTCTCATTCGCTGGCGATGGCGCATTATGCTTTCGACCATGGCATCACGCATTTCGATTTGGCGAACAATTACGGCCCTTCGTATGGCAGTGCCGAAGAGACTTTCGGATTCATTATGAAGAAATCCTTCAAGCCTTATCGCGACGAACTGTTTGTGTCGACCAAGGCCGGTTACGACATGTGGCCCGGTCCCTACGGGAACTGGGGAAGCCGTAAGTCGCTCATGGCTAGTCTCGACCAGAGTCTTGTACGTATGGGCTTGGATTATGTGGACGTGTTTTATTCCCACCGTTACGACCCGGAGACACCGTTGGAAGAAACGATGCAGGCTTTGGTGGACATCGTGCGCCAAGGCAAGGCGCTTTACGTGGGGCTTTCCAGATACCCGGCCGACAAGGCCGAAGAGGCTTACCGTTATTTGGAAGCGCGCGACGTGCATTGCCTGTTGTATCAGGGGCGTTACAACCTGTTCGACCGCGCTCCGGAAGAGGAGGGCATTTTGGGACAGGCCCGGGCGTATGGGGTTGGGTTTATCGCTTTTTCACCGTTGGCGCAAGGTTTGCTCACGTCCCGCTATCTGCAAGGCGTGCCCGAAGATTCGCGTATGGCACAAGGGCGATTCCTGAAACGCGAGGTATTGACAGAGGCGGTCTTGGAGAAAATCAAAGCCTTGGACCGGGTGGCCGCAGAGCGGGGGCAGACGTTGGCTGAAATGTCCTTGGCTTGGGTTTTGAAAGACGAACTGGTAACGTCTGTCATTATCGGGGCAAGTTCCGTGGCACAACTCGAAGACAACCTGAAGGCCTTGCGGAAAGTGGATTTCTCGAGAGAGGAGTTGGAGCGGATAGAGGCCATTTGCCATACGCCGGACGGCGGACAGTGAGCACCGGTTGGCGCGTTTCCTTCCGTCAGAACGGGGCAGGTGCCGTAATGCTGACCCAACGTCCGGTCTTGAAATGGCGGAAGGTCACGGTCTCGGCATGCAGGAAGAGGCGGGAGGCTCGACGGCCATACAGGTTGTCGCCTACGATGGGGGTGTCCAATCCTTCCGGATGGGCGGCATGCACCCGCAACTGGTGGGTGCGCCCCGTGAAGGGATAGAAGGCCACGCGGGTTTGACCGTGGCTGCGAGACAAGACCTCAAAACGCGTGACGGCGGCTTTGCCGTATGCCGTGCTCACCATTTGCCGTGGACGGTCGTTCGGGTTGGGGCAGAGGGGAAGACGGATAAAGCCTTCGTCGTCCGTTACCGTGCCGTCGAGCAAAGCTATGTATCTTTTTTTGATGTGCCGCGTTTCAAACAGTTGTTGCAACTGCCGGTGCGTTTCCGGGTCTTTGGCGATGAGGAGCACTCCCGAGGTGTCCATGTCCAGACGGTGCACCAAGAGCGGTCCCGTGGCCTCGGGAAAATGCGCACGCGCCCAGCTCCATACGGAAAGGGCGTCGCCCTTGCCGGGTACGGAAAGCATGCCGGCCGGTTTATTGACAGCAGCCATCCATTCGTCTTCGTAGACGAGCTCCGGCTCATGCTTGAGGTGCTTGCTGTTTTCATGTGCGTTGGGTTCCACATCCAGACCCTGTAACATGTGGCCGAGTATCGGCTCGCATTTGCTTTTGCATGCCGGATAGTAGTAGCCGTGCTTGCGTATTTCCGCTTCCGGCGAAGCCCCCCACCAGAATTCGGCCATGGCCAAAGGACGATAGCCGTGACGGTAGGCATATTGCAGCAATTTGGGAGCGGCACACTCTCCGGCACCCGATGGCGGTACGGGCCGCCCGTGTTCCCGGAAAATTTGCCACAGGTCTTTCTCCTCCCCCCGTGCGTTCAGCATGCGGAATTGGGCGAAAAGTCGATTTTGCAGCAGGATGGAGCGGCGTTTCCGTTCGGTTTTCAGCGCCTCTATTTCTTCGTCAGACCGTTTCAGGGCGGTTTCAACCTCTTCGAGCTTGGCTTTCCATTGCTTTTCCAACCGTTTGTATTCAGCTTTCAGGAACCGGCTTTCACGGGTGAGCTGTTCTTCCGTGAAGTCGTTGTGGTCTGATGCCCGTAACAAGTCCCTTTGCCGTTTGGCTTCTTTCAATGCGTCGCGGGCTTCCTTCAATGCTTGTTCTCCGGCTGCTTTCCTATCGGCAGCCTGTTGGAGCAGCGAGGCACGCATGTCGCTGTGTTCCAACGCTTCGATACGGTGGTTTATTTGGGATATTTGCGCTTCTTCTGTCTTGAAAAAACCGTCCGGTTGCAACAGGTCGAAAACGGGTGGTACGAAAAAGTCGTGGTCGTTGCGTCCGCAAAGTATACCGGAATAAGCCGCTAAAAAGCCCGTCCTTCCTTCTTTTTGCACGACTAATACGCCGAACATTTTTCCTTTGTCCAGTTCCGTTTTCCAGTCGGTGCGGAGTGTGAGATAGCGGCGCACTTCTTCGGCTGCGCGTACGGATAAAGGGTGCGGTTCGTAGTGGAACGGACAGGTAAACAGGCGTGGAAGCTCGGAGGAGTCTGCGTCTGGGATGAAGGGATGGAAAGGTGTGGTATTTTTCTCCATGGGGTAACATTTAATTATGGCTTGGGATATTCGATAGCATTGCAAGTGTAGTTACGAAATTAAACGGTTTTTTTGATTAATTCTGCATTTAGTTCCATATTTTAATACTATTTACTATAAAAACTATTATCTTTGCCCGTGGAATAACTATAATCAAATAAAAAATAGAAAAAATGAAAAGGTTTGTGAGCGTGTTTGCCTTAGCCGCCTTTATGGCATGTGGGGCTGCGAAGGCGCAGTTCGTAGGTACCGGTGCGGAAAATAACGGCAATGCGAACGAAGTGGATTCATTGCGTACGGTCGTGGGGACTTTGTCGAAACAAGTGGACAATGCCAACCAGGCCGAGTTGGACCAGAAGATTTGGAAAGACCGTGCCAAGTACTTCAATATCGGCTTTGTAAAACAGAGTCTGACTTCTAAAGACGATTACATCAAGTACAAGAGCGAAGCGGGCGTGAATATCACGTGGGGTAAAACGTATTACTTGCACAAGAAGCCGCTTTGGGGGATGGTTAAAATCGGTTTGGACTGGAGTTGGATGGATTTCAACTATGTGAAGTATTCGAGTGTGGAGGAGAAATTTGCGTATGATGACGATTTCGGAGACGGTAACGGTTTCGGAAACGGTTGGGGATACGATGATCCGTTCGATAACGGTTGGGACATGGAAGAGGACGAGGACTATGATTTGGATTTCGGCTGTCACCAGTTTGAATACGGCATGCAGATAGGTCCTTCCATCACGGTGAATCCTATCCATCATCTGAAAGTGAGCACTTATTTCCGTTTCCAGCCTTCGGCTTCCATCATGTTGTTGGACGATGAAGTGTATTATGGCTTTGTACCTTTCTTCAACTTCGGTGCGGCTGTGGCTTGGAAGGCCATATCCTTAGGTGTGGAAGGCCGTTGGGGCGGTACGAAATACCATGGCGTTTCGGTGGACGACGAAAATGACGGTTATGACTATGAGAACGAGGATATGGATGCGTCCGATTTCGTGGATACCTTCAGGCAGCGTATGCGTACGAAGTCTTTCCGGGTTTATCTCAGTTTCCGTTTCTGATATAAGGTCTATACCTTTTATATATAGGATACGGGTGGTAATGTGAAAGCATTCCGCCCGTATCCTTTGTGTTTTCTCCTTTTTTGTGTAGTTTTGCAGGCATTAAATGAATATAAAGCTATGGAACCTTCGAATACGGAATTGATACTGATAAGAATAACGGGTGAAGACCGTCCCGGACTGACCTCTTCCATCATGGGGATTTTAGCCCGATATGACGTGACGATACTCGACATCGGTCAGGCCGACATACACAATACGTTGACCTTGGGCTTGTTGGTGCGTGCGGCAGAGGAATACTCCGGGCATGTGATGCGGGATTTGCTTTTCAAGGCTTCGGAACTGGGCGTGAACATCCGTTTCTATCCGGTGAAGAAAGACGAATATGCGGACTGGGTGAACATGCAGGGCAAGAACCGTTATATCCTGACTTTGTTGGGACGCAAACTGTCGGCTTTGCAAATACAGGCCGTCACTTCGGTGTTGGCCGAACAGGGGCTGAACATCGATGCCATCAAGCGTCTCACCGGGCGCATTCCATTGGATGAACAACGGGAAAACATACGGGCTTGTATCGAGTTTTCCGTACGGGGTACACCGAAAGACCGTGCTGCCATGCAATCGAAACTGTTGAAGTTGTCCAGTGAACTGGAGATGGATTTCTCATTTCAGTTGGACAACATGTACCGCCGCATGCGCCGTCTGATTTGTTTCGATATGGATTCTACTTTGATTGAGACGGAAGTCATCGACGAACTGGCCGACCGTGCCGGAGTAGGCGAGCAAGTGAGAGCCATTACCGAGCAGGCCATGCGTGGAGAGATAGATTTCAAGGAAAGTTTTACCCAGCGGGTGGCTTTGCTGAAAGGGTTGGATGTGTCGGTGATGGAGGATATCGCGCAGCATTTGCCTATCACGGAGGGAGTGGATCGCCTGATGTTCGTATTGAAACAGTATGGTTACAAGATTGCCATCCTTTCGGGAGGTTTCACCTATTTCGGCAATTACCTGAAGAATAGATACGGCATAGATTATGTGTATGCCAATGAGTTGGAGATAGAGGACGGCAAGTTGACGGGACGTTATGTAGGTGAAATCGTCGACGGCCGCCGCAAAGCCGAATTGTTGAAGCTTATTGCCCAAGTGGAACATGTACATCTGGCTCAGACGATTGCCGTGGGCGACGGAGCCAACGACTTGCCCATGCTTTCCGAAGCCGGGCTGGGGATTGCGTTCCATGCCAAGCCTCGTGTGGTGGCGAATGCCAAACAGTCCATCAACACGATGGGGCTTGATGGGGTTCTGTACTTCCTGGGGTTCAAGGATTCTTATCTGGAAGAACGGGGAAAACTGTAATTCGGAGGAGGTAAAGAGGTATCATGAGGTTAAAAAGTTTGTTGTTCCTTTGGGGATTTTTGGGTCTCTCGGTGGGAAGTTCGGTTGCGCAGGACATGGAGAGGGAGAAAGAGTATCTGCGCAAGGATAGCATGTTGTGGGAAGCGTACGAACGGCGTCATCAGGAAATGGCTGCATTATGGGACAAATATCCCGAGATGCAGGATAGTTTGCAGGCGGCCTTTAATTCCTTTTATGATGCTACGTTGAAAAGGAACCGGGAGTTGGCCATGGAATATGCTTCTACGCCCAGCGGTTTGCAACGCCTGTACATGTGTCGGTTGGATATTCCTAAAAAAGTGCTTGTACATATCTTAGATACGTTAGGCACGGGAATGCGAGAGTCTTTTTATGGAAGGAATATCCAGGAACATATTCGGATGCGGCAGATTGAGGAAAGGGATAGCCTTTGGGAGTTTCCTTGCTATCGGGATGACGGGAATATCTTCGATTGGCACGGGCTGAAGGGCAGACCAGTGTTGCTGCTTTATGGAGGATTGGGATGCATGGGAGAAGATGGTCGTAAGGAATTGGAACTTTTACGAAGGCAAACATCTTTGGAGGATTTGCAAGAGGTTAAAAAAGTATTTCCTTTTGATTTTATTTTCGTATCAGATTTTAAGTTGGACGACAGTCCCATGAAAATAAAATATGGTGCGCAGGCCACACCTACTTGTTTCTTAACGGATGAGCATCACGTCGTAAAGGTAAAATGTGGTGGACTGCGTATGGATTTATTCGACAAATATATTAAAAGAAACGAATGACAACAGAGAAGGAAGTGACTTTAAACGCCCATAACAAGGTGGAATATCCTCCGATGCACACTTGTGAGCATATCCTGAACCAGACGATGGTCAGGATGTTCGGTTGCGAACGGTCGAGGAATGCACATATAGAGCGGAAAAAAAGTAAGATTAACTATGATTTGGCGGATGAGCCGACGGAAGAGCAGATTGCAGAGATAGCCCGGAAAGTGAATGAAGTCATTGCGGCTGATTTACCGGTGACGTACGCTTACGTATCGCGTGATGCTGTTCCCGACAACGTTCCGCTCGACAAATTACCCGATGCTGCGGAGGATACCTTGCGCTTGGTCAGAGTGGGGGATTATGATGTCTGTGCCTGTATCGGTGCCCATGTGGAACATACGGCACAGATTGGCCGGTTCCATATCAACAGCACGAGCTACAAGGACGGACAATTCCGGATTGTGTTCAAACTGTTGGATACGGTTTGGGAATAGTTTTGCAGACGGGCAGACATAGAAAAAGGCTCTCTCACGAGAGCCTGATCCCAAATTTAAATCCAAAACGATATAAAGAAATTGTATGAAAAGTGGTTATTATGATACTTTTTGTGTGCATGCCGTCCGCTTGCAGAAGCGTTCGCATTGCATGCAGATGTCATAACCCAACAGGGCACCGAGGATAAAAT
>ENA-UEQE01003483-UEQE01003483.1-human-gut-metagenome-genome-assembly--contig:-NODE-3483-length-10077-cov-3.377100_pt1 | contig 10077 bp, 4 predicted proteins | sample MGYA00242934_ERZ507935 | MGnify/ENA primary metagenome ERZ507935 (study PRJEB26167, sample SAMN06115423) | human gut metagenome | host: Homo sapiens | place: China:Anhui | collected 2015-03-30 | study... | reverse complement strand
CGCTACTCCTGCGGTCCCATGTACTCCGAATCACCAAAACCAAGAATCAGCATAAAAAGCGGATTCAGGAAAAATAAACCAATCGTAAATCCTATCCCGTGACCATAGGCACACGCCAGCTTATAGAGTGCCACCACATTCATGAGTGCTGTTCCCAGAAGCGCAAGCGAACCGATAACTCCCACGATTCCGCCGAAGGAATTTAAAATACCTCCGCCGACCGCCAGTCCCAGTGCCACCCAGAAATACTGCACATCCCAGGTCAGCCGGTACTGTACATAGCCATTGTAAATTGGACTGATGGATTTCCATCCTTCTTCCCCGGCTTTTGTAAAAATCTTCCAGTATGCAATTACCTGCAGAATATAAAAGATAAACGCAAATAATGCATATGCCATAATAAACGCCACCAATCCCATATGCTTTCCTCCTTTCAGTTTTTACTGTCCGAAGAACGTATTCACGCCAGCCAGCAGTCCGTTCGCCAGCGTCTCAAGCGTCGCACCCGAATGATCGGACGCCTTATCTCCCAGCTCAATATCCACACTCGGAATCGTTGAATAGGAAGTCTGGGTCAAATCCATCTCCATGCTGCCTTTGGAATAAATCTTCACACCCGCGCTCTTTAAGCCGCTGATCAGCGACTCGCCCAGTTGCTTGTGCTGCTTCCAATGAGAGGCAACCGGCTCCATCGCACGGTAGGTTGCATTGCTTGGAACGCTCATGAAAAAGGCACCCTTGTTGCTGCTGGTTGAATCCCAGTGCAAGGCTATATGACAGTCCGCGTTGTTATTCGCAATGACCGTACGGGCTATATTATCCAGCTGTACATCATCTGATTCACGGATCATCAGTACATCATAGCCTGCATTCAGAAGTTTTGTCTTAAGCACCTTTGCCATAGCAAGTGTTACCTTGCTCTCTGCTGTTCCATCTGCAAAGGTCATACCGCTGGAAACTGCCACTGCTGAGGTAGCACCGGCTCCGGTTGTGCCGCCGGTTACTTTCGCACTTCCATCCGGATGACACTGGGTCTTGACGCTTCCGCCACCGTTTGTTCCATGTCCGGCATTGACGCAGACCACTTTATTTTTCTTGTTGGAAGCAGTCGAGCGGTACAGGGTCGCAGTTCCGCTGTTGATCTTTGAATAATTTGCGTATTTATAATTAGAAGAAAGTGCGATCTCCGTGCCGCCGGATGTCTGCGCTCCCGCTGCTGTCTGGCTGGTTGTCTGGACAGCACCTGCGGATGCCGGTTTTTTGCTTGTCACATAGGCGGATGAAACGTAATACTTCTTTCCATTCAAAAGAATCATCGTCCACTGCCCGCTGGTTCCCACGCGCTCCAGCTTCTGACCGTAGGACAGATTGCCCGCGATATTATTGTCCTTGATCTGCGCCGATGTCCGGTAGCGCAGGGAAGACGTATTGACATACACCGAGTCACCTGCCAGCGCGATCTGCGACATACCGGCTGTCACCAGCAGAGCCGCCGCCAGTCCCAGTGTATGTTTTTTGAGCCGATTGTGTCTCTTCATCTATATAATCTCCTTCCAATGTCTCTATTTTTTAAATAATTGTTTCTGTTTTGAAAGTCTAAAATCGTTAAATTTGTTTTTTAAATTCATACAATTCAATCACATTACTTTGGATTTTAAACATTTCCTTTATAAGTATAACGGATTTTCCCCTTCGATTCAACCAATCCCGCGCTTCTATTTCTTACGGTTTTCTGTCTATGATATGGCAGGAATGAATGTGCCTTGGCACATTCGGGCGTCTCGCTCGGTCGCTTGCGACAACCTACAGCTTCGCGCGAGTGCGCATCATTGGCACAAAAAAAGACCGCCGCATCTCTGCGGCGATCTCCAAAAAACGATTCCGTTTTTCATTTTTAATTATTCTTCACTCAGCTCATCCTCGTTGAGTACAATCTTGTCTGCCTCGTCCAGTTCAGCCGGCTCGTTGAAGTCGTCCTCTGCCAGATCGATATCATCCTCTTCCTCAACATCAGTGTTCAGCTTGATGGAGCGGTAACGCTTCATACCGGTACCAGCCGGAATCAGCTTACCAATCAGAACGTTCTCCTTCAGACCAATCAGCTTATCTACCTTTCCGTTGATGGCAGCCTCGGTCAGAACCTTGGTTGTCTCCTGGAAGGATGCAGCGGATAAGAAGGAGTCGGTTGCCAGAGATGCCTTGGTGATACCCAGCATAACCTGACGTCCGATCGCCGGCTCTTTGCCCTCGGCTTCCAGCGCCTCGTTCATCTCGTTGAAATCGAGTACATCCATGGATACGCCCGGCAGTACGTCGGAATCTCCACTTTCCTCAATCTTAATCTTCTTTAACATCTGGTGTACGATCATCTCGATATGCTTATCGTTGATTTCTACACCCTGTAAGCGGTATACACGCTGTACTTCCTGGATCATGTAATCCTGTACGGCGCGGACGCCCTTGATCTTCAGAATATCGTGCGGGTTCACGCTACCTTCGGTCAGCTCGTCACCAGCCTCCAGAACCGCGCCGTCCTGAATCTTGATACGGGAGCCGTAAGGAATCAGGTATGTCTTGGAATTGCCCGTCTCATTATCCGTGATAATGATCTCACGTTTCTTCTTGGTATCTTTGATGGTTGCCACACCGCCGAACTCAGCGATGATAGCAAGTCCCTTCGGCTTACGTGCCTCGAAAAGCTCCTCGACACGCGGAAGACCCTGTGTGATATCGCCACCGGCAACGCCGCCCGAGTGGAACGTACGCATGGTCAGCTGTGTACCAGGCTCACCGATGGACTGTGCCGCGATGATGCCGACTGCCTCACCGACCTGAACCGGCTGACCGGTTGCCATGTTGGCACCGTAGCACTTCGCACACACACCGATATGGGATTTACAGGTCAGGACGGTACGGATCTTGATGGAATCTCTGCCCTGTTTCTTCAATGCTGCCATAACAGCCGCTGCACGCTTCGGCGTACACATATGATTCTTCTCAATCACCACTTCACCTGTATCCGGGTCTGTGATTGTCTCAGCGATGAAACGTCCTGTGATACGCTCCTGCAATGTCTCGATGGTCTCCTGACCATCCATGAATGCCTTGATCTCCATATACGGAATCTCCGGCTTATCCCAGCAGCAGTCCTCCTCGCGGACGATCAGATCCTGGGATACGTCTACCAGACGTCTGGTCAGGTAACCAGAGTCAGCGGTACGAAGAGCGGTATCGGACAGACCTTTACGAGCACCATGAGCGGAGATGAAGTACTCCAGTACGTCAAGACCTTCACGGAAGTTGGACTTGATCGGGAGTTCGATCGTGTGACCGGTCGTATCCGCCATGAGTCCTCGCATACCGGCAAGCTGCTTGATCTGCTTATCGGAACCACGGGCTCCGGAGTCCGCCATCATGTAGATGTTATTCAATTCATCCAAACCACTCAGCAAGTCATGTGTAATCTGGTCATCGGCAATTTTCCATGTCTCAACAACAGATTTGTAACGCTCTTCCTCAGTCAACAGACCGCGGCGGTATTTCTGGGAAATAACCTCAACCGTATTCTCTGCCTGCTTAAGCAATTCTTTCTTCGTTGCCGGCACTTCCATATCGGAAATGGAAACAGTCATTGCTGCCTTTGTCGAATATTTATAACCAAGTGCTTTAATTGCATCGAGCGTTTCCGCTGTCTTTGTTGCACCTTCATTGTTAATACATTTTTCCAGAATCTGTTTCAACTGCTTTTTGCCAACGTGGAAATCTACTTCCAGTTTAAGGAAGTTATCCGGATTGCTTCGGTCAACAAACCCAAGGTTCTGGCTGATAATCTCATTGAAAATAAATCTCCCCAATGTCGATTCAATAATACGAGATTCTTCTTCACCTGCAGCATTTACGCCAAAACGACGAATTTTAATTTTGGCATGAAGTGTAATCTCATGGTTTTCATAGGCAATAATTGCCTCATTCATATCTTTAAAGAAACGTCCGGTTCCTTTTGCTCCCTGCTCCGGAGTTCTCTCCTGTGTCAAATAATAAATACCAAGGACCATATCCTGAGAAGGTACGGCTACGGCACCACCATCGGATGGTTTCAGCAGGTTGTTTGGTGACAACAGAAGGAAGCGGCACTCTGCCTGTGCTTCCACGGAAAGTGGCAAATGCACAGCCATCTGGTCTCCATCGAAGTCGGCGTTGAACGCTGTACATACGAGTGGATGAAGTTTGATTGCCTTACCTTCGACAAGGATTGGCTCAAATGCCTGAATACCCAGACGGTGAAGTGTAGGGGCACGGTTTAACATAACCGGATGCTCGCGAATTACTTCTTCGAGGATATCCCATACAGCAGGCTCTAACTTCTCTACCATTTTCTTTGCATTTTTAATATTATGAGCAGTTCCGTTTGCAACCAATTCTTTCATTACAAATGGTTTGAAAAGCTCAATTGCCATCTCTTTTGGCAGACCGCACTGATAAATCTTAAGTTCCGGTCCTACGACGATTACGGAACGTCCGGAATAGTCAACACGCTTACCAAGAAGGTTCTGACGGAAACGTCCCTGTTTACCTTTAAGCATATCAGACAATGATTTCAATGCACGGTTTCCAGGTCCTGTAACCGGACGGCCACGACGTCCATTATCAATCAATGCATCAACTGCTTCCTGCAGCATACGTTTTTCGTTTCGTACAATAATATCCGGAGCGCCAAGTTCCAAAAGTCTCTTCAAACGGTTGTTACGATTAATGATTCGACGATACAAATCGTTCAAATCGGAAGTTGCAAAACGTCCACCATCCAACTGTACCATCGGACGAAGATCCGGTGGAATAACAGGAATCACCGTAAGAATCATCCAGTCCGGATGGTTTCCGGATTCACGGAATGCTTCTACAACTTCCAGACGCTTGATAATGCGGGCACGTTTCTGTCCGCTGGCATCCTTCAATTCATCTTTCAATGTTTTGGACTCTTCTTCCAAATCAATTCTCTGCAAAAGTTCCTGAATGGATTCTGCACCCATACCAACACGGAACGTATCACCAAAATCTTCTCTTGCTTTCTGGTATTCCTGCTCGGAAAGCACCTGTTTTACCTGAATTTCCGGTGTCTCAGATTCCAATACAATATAGGAAGCAAAATACAATACTTTTTCCAATACTTTTGGAGAAATATCCAAAATCAAGCCCATGCGGCTCGGAATTCCCTTGAAGTACCAAATATGGGATACCGGAGCAGCCAACTCAATGTGACCCATGCGCTCACGACGAACGCTGGATTTTGTGACTTCCACACCACATCGGTCGCAGACAACACCTTTATAACGTACTTTTTTGTACTTACCGCAATGACATTCCCAGTCTTTGCTCGGTCCAAAAATACGCTCGCAATACAAACCGTCCTTTTCCGGTTTCAGGGTACGATAATTGATGGTCTCCGGCTTCTTTACCTCACCTCTGGACCACTCACGGATTTTTTCCGGAGATGCCAGTCTGATTTTAATTTTATCGTAAGTCAATGTCTTTTCTTCTTCATTACCATACTGTGGCATATTTATAACCCGTCCTTTCTATCAATCTGCGCTGATGCTGCTATCGTCATCAATGCCCTGTACATCCGTTTCGCGGAAACCGGCATCTTCAAAGGATTCTTCTTTGAGTTCAAAGTTTTTGTCATTGATTAATTCATTCACATTTTCATGAGTTCCTTCTTCTATGGACTCATTCATCTGAACTTCGTTTCCTTCTTCATCCAGCACTGCAACATCCAATCCGAGAGCCTGTAACTCTTTCAGCAATACCTTAAAGGACTCAGGTATGCCAGGCTCAGAAATATTGTCGCCTTTGATAATTGCTTCGTATGTCTTAACACGTCCTACTACGTCATCCGACTTCACGGTCAGAATTTCCTGAAGAGTATAAGCTGCACCATACGCCTCAAGAGCCCATACCTCCATCTCTCCGAATCGCTGACCACCAAACTGAGCCTTACCACCAAGTGGCTGTTGGGTAACCAGTGAATAAGGACCAGTGGAACGAGCATGGATTTTATCATCAACCAAGTGATGGAGTTTCAGATAATGCATGAAACCAATCGTAACTTCGCCATCGAAATACTCTCCGGTACGTCCGTCACGAAGCTGAACCTTTCCATCTTCCTTAATCGGCACACCTGCCCATTCTTTTCTATAGTCCTGATTTGTCAGGAGATAATCCATCACTTCCGGATCAAGAACATCTTTGTATTTCTTCTCAAAATCCTCAAGCGGTGTATTTACATAATCATTTGCCAGTTTCAAGGTATCCATGATGTCAATCTCGTTTGCGCCATCAAATACCGGTGTTGCAACATTGAAACCAAGGACTTTCGCTGCCAGACTCAAATGAATCTCAAGCACCTGTCCGATATTCATTCGGGAAGGCACACCCAGAGGATTCAACACGATGTCAAGCGGACGTCCGTTTGGCAAAAATGGCATATCTTCAACCGGCAGTACACGGGAAACGACACCCTTGTTACCATGACGACCAGCCATCTTATCGCCGACCTGAATTTTTCTCTTCTGTGCAATATAAATGCGCACGGTCTGATTTACACCAGGTGACAATTCATCCCCATTTTCACGGGTAAATACTTTCGCATCCACAACGATACCAAATTCACCATGCGGAACACGAAGAGATGTATCTCTTACTTCTCTTGCTTTCTCTCCGAAAATAGCACGAAGAAGTCTTTCTTCTGCAGTCAGTTCTGTCTCACCTTTTGGTGTTACTTTACCAACTAAAATGTCTCCGGCACGAACTTCTGCACCAATACGGATAATACCGCGCTCATCCAAATCTTTGAGAGCATCATCGCCGACGCCCGGTACATCACGTGTAATTTCTTCCGGTCCGAGTTTTGTATCACGTGCTTCTGTCTCATATTCGTTGATATGAACGGAAGTATATACATCTTCCTGCACCAGTCTTTCACTGAGCAGTACGGCATCCTCGTAGTTATAACCTTCCCATGTCATAAATCCAATCAATGGGTTTTTACCAAGGGCGATTTCACCGCCGGAAGTAGAAGGACCATCAGCAATTACCTGACCAGCCTCAACTTCATCACCTTTTGTAACAATCGGTCTCTGATTCATGCAGGTACCCTGGTTGCTTCGTACAAACTTGGACAATTTGTATTCATCCAGATTTCCATCCTTTTTGCGAATCAAAATGCGGTTTGTTTCGGCACGTTCTACCACACCGCCTTCTTTTGCTACCACACAGTTTCCGGAGTCAACGGCTGCTTTCATTTCCATACCTGTTCCGACAACCGGCGCTTCTGTTACAAGAAGCGGCACTGCCTGACGCTGCATGTTGGATCCCATCAGAGCACGGTTCGCATCATCATTTTCCAAGAATGGAATCATGGCTGTTGCCACAGAGAATACCATCTTTGGCGATACGTCCATGTAATCAATTTTATTTCTCTCAAACTCCGATGTCTCCTCACGGAAACGACCGGATACATTTTTACGAACGAAATGACCTTCTTCGTCCAGACGCTCATTCGCCTGTGCAACGTGATAACGGTCTTCTTCGTCTGCTGTCATATAAACAACTTCATCTGTTACACGTGGATTCTCCGCATCCGAGTGGTCCACTTTACGATATGGAGCCTCAACAAATCCATACTCGTTAATTCTTGCGTAAGATGCCAGTGAGTTAATCAAACCGATGTTTGGTCCCTCAGGCGTCTCAATCGGACACATTCTTCCGTAATGGGAATAGTGTACGTCACGCACCTCAAATCCGGCACGGTCACGGGACAAACCACCAGGTCCGAGGGCTGACAGACGACGTTTGTGTGTCAACTCAGAAAGTGGGTTGTTCTGATCCATAAACTGTGACAGCTGGGAACTTCCGAAGAATTCCTTAACCGCTGCCGTTACCGGTTTAATATTAATCAACGACTGTGCAGAAATACCTTCGATATCCTGCGTTGTCATTCTTTCTCGTACCACACGCTCCATACGGGACAAACCAATACGGTACTGGTTCTGAAGCAGCTCGCCTACTGCACGGATACGACGATTTCCCAAGTGATCGATATCGTCGTCATTTCCCAGACCATATTCCAAATGGATGTTGTAGTTAATAGAAGCAAAAATATCTTCCTTTGTAATATGTTTCGGAATTAACAATGCTACATTGCGGCGAATTGCGTCATAACGCTCCTCATCCGTCTCATTCTCTTCCAAAATCTTTTTCAATTCCGGATAGTAAACATCTTCTGTAATTCCCAACGCTTTTTTATCTGCCTGTGGCAAAAATGCATGTAAATCAACCATCATATTGGACAATACTTTTACAACATGTCCTTCTTCTGTCTGCATCATTACAAACGGAATGGCTGCATTCTGAATTTCACGAGCAAGTTCTTCGGAAACCATTGTTCCGGCTTCTGCCACTACTTCACCGGTTTCCGGGCTAACTGCGTCTTCTGCAAGTGCAAATCCGATAATACGATTTGTGAAGGATAATTTCTTATTAAATTTATAACGTCCAACCTTCGCCAAGTCATAACGTCTTACATCAAAGAACATATTATTAATGAGGCTTTCCGCACTGTCAACAGCAAGCGGTTCACCCGGACGAAGTTTTTTATACAATTCAAGCAAACCGTCCTGATAGTTCTTGGAAACGTCCTTCTCAATACTTGCCAAAATTTTCGGCTCCTCGCCAAACATGTTCAAAATTTCCTGATCGGTTCCTACACCAAGTGCTCGAATCAATACCGTAATCGGAACTTTTCTATTTCTATCTACACGAACGTAAAATATATCATTGGAGTCTGTCTCATATTCCAACCACGCTCCACGGTTTGGAATAACAGTCGAAGAATACAACTCTTTACCGATTTTATCATGGGCGATACCATAATAAATGCCAGGGGAACGAACCAGCTGACTTACAATAACACGCTCTGCTCCGTTAATAATAAACGTACCTGTCGCGGTCATAAGAGGAAGGTCTCCCATGAAAATATCATGTTCACTAATTTCCTCTGTTTCATTATTATGGAGTCTTACTTTAACTTTCAATGGTGCCGCATAAGTCGCATCCCGCTCCTTACACTCTTCGATGGAATATTTCACATCATCCCGGCACAGCTCAAAGCTAACAAATTCCAGACTTAAATTGCCGTTGTAATCCGCAATCGGCGAAATATCGCGGAATACTTCATTCAAGCCCTCTTCCAGAAACCATTTGTACGAATCTGTCTGAACCTCAATGAGGTTTGGCATCTCCAATACTTCTTTCTGTTTCGAGTAACTCATTCTCACACCTTTGCCCACATGGACAGGGCGTATTCTGTTTTTCTCCATTGATGATTTCACTCCTTGTCTTTTCTACAGAACTGTGATATACTACAAATTAGGTAGGGATATTGCGCCTACCATACCACAATAGTGCATTTTCTATCGTACCACAAATGTAGTAAGGTGTCAAGCGTTTATTTGGCACTTTTTTCTATTTTTTTAATATTTTTAAGGAGACGATGTATGGGGAATCAAATCATTATTTCAATCAGCCGTGAATACGGCAGTGAAGGACACACAATTGCGAAACAAATTGCGAAAGATCTGGGGCTTCCTTTTTATGGCCGCAATATGCTTGACGAAATCGCAAAAGAAAAGGGCTTTGACCCGGCTGTTTTTGCCGGTGTAGATGAAAAGCCGCGCAACAAACTGCTTTCGCGCCGAGTAAAAGGATATTCTAACGCAACCGAAGACAATCTGGCGCAGATGCAGTTCGAATTTCTTCGTAAAAAGGCCGCCTCCGGCGAATCTTTCGTCGTGCTTGGCCGTTGTTCCGAAACGATTCTAAAGGAATATGATAGCTTAGTTTCAATTTTTGTTACCGGAAACAAGGACCGCAAATTAAAACATGTTATGGAGAAGTTTTCGCTTTCCAAAACTGCCGCCGCAGCTAAAATCACTAAACATGACGCATATCCGCCGCCGAAGGTAAACCCTCCGATTCTGGCAAACGTCAGAAACATATCCAGCAGTTCTTTCATTTCTG
>ENA-UEQE01003481-UEQE01003481.1-human-gut-metagenome-genome-assembly--contig:-NODE-3481-length-10079-cov-5.660468_pt1 | contig 10079 bp, 8 predicted proteins | sample MGYA00242934_ERZ507935 | MGnify/ENA primary metagenome ERZ507935 (study PRJEB26167, sample SAMN06115423) | human gut metagenome | host: Homo sapiens | place: China:Anhui | collected 2015-03-30 | study... | reverse complement strand
TGTATTTTCACCACGCTGTGGTGATGAAACAATCCCATACTATAACGGAGCCTTTGGCAAACATTCTATAGAAGTTTTCGCATGGCGCGTTGAATGTATCAATGGAAGGCGTCACGGCGATGCTGGGGAAATGGAATTGATGCTTGCCCCGTTGACCCTCCCCTTTGAAGGTTTCCATTATCCTCTTTTCATGTTGCAGCGTTCTCCATCTGGTAGGCGTGAGGCGTATCCTTGATACGTTCAAGTTGCAGGGCGTCCAGATTCAGCAGCTCATTGATGGGTGTCCAGGCTTGGCAGTTCATCTAATTCCGCACCGAGTACAGGCATTCTGTGGCCCGACTGAGCTGAACTGGTGGAATCTATACTACTTTTCTGATGATCTTGCCGACTTCTTCCCTCAGAACAGTCTTCCCGTGCATACCTTATCTCCATATTGTCTCGTCGGAAGCCCAACTCGGCAAAACGCCCGGCAGTATCTACAAGTATGAAAATATTGCCGTATTATTGTGTATTGGCGAAGTATGTCTCGGATGGGTGCGTATGGTGAAATGCCCATTTCTGTCACATCTGCCACAGTGACGTTAATGCCGCTTCGAGAACTAACCCATATGTGTTAGGGGGAAACAGCCAGCCCGACTTACAGGAGTTTACGAGTCCAGTCCCCTCCCACGCTTGTGGGGGAAGTTATAGTGTTGGGCTGGTGAGAGTGTGGTTGAGAGCTACCCCATGTGTGTGGAAAACCCTTCAGTCGGTGATGCCGGATGTAGGCGTACACATCCGACTTGCTCCAGTGCGCGAGGAAGAAATGCCCTCGTTTAGGACTCACCATACTGCCGTCGTCCTTGGACATGGCTTGGCGTACGATGGAGTCCGTGATGCGTTCCCCCACCGCGATCCACCAGATGCCGGGCTTCGGCCGTGCGTAGGTGTATATATTGGGGAAGGATATGAGCGGTACGTCGAAATCGTATCCCGGAACATGCCGTATGGGGAAAATCTATGAGTAATATAAACGCCGAGTACTCCATTTTTGGTCTTTTTCTTACCCGCCTACACGGCGGATAATGTAGCGGGGCAGGTGTTCCGGGCGTCTTCGACTTCTAAACCGCCTACACGGCGGATAACATACGGTCGCACAGCGCGATCACTGTGTCTGGCTTCTAAACCGCCTACGCGGCGGATAACCCGTGCAGACGGCGGTGAAGAAATATCCGGGCCTTCTAAACCGCCTACGCGGCGGATAACTTCAACCCGGAAACCGCTGAGGGTATCTATCACTTCTAAACCGCCTACGCGGCAGATAACCCCTCCCCATATCCTTCATACGTCCCCCTTTGCTTCTAAACCGCCTACGCGGCGGATAACTTGGTCATGGCATTGCCGAGCGAAAGCACGTTCTTCTAAACCGCCTACGCGGCGGATAACCCGGAACTCCGCGCCGTTGGAGGCGCGCCGGAACTTCTAAACCGCCTACGCGGCGGATAACGTATGTGGTGCTTCACCGCCTCCGCATATTCTCTTCTAAACCGCCTACGCGGCGGATAACGGCCGATGATGACGCCGCCCTCGTCGGCCAGCTTCTAAACCGCCTACGCGGCGGATAACTGCCGCAACAATCTGCGTGCCGCCGTCGAACACTTCTAAACCGCCTACGCGGCGGATAACCAGAACCGTTTCCAGCATCCCGTCGTCCACTTCTTCTAAACCGCCTACGCGGCGGATAACAGCGGCAACCTCGCACTCTTTCGGCATGTGTTCTTCTAAACCGCCTACGCGGCGGATAACTGGAGATTGTAAAACCAATATATTTATTTTTCAGTATGTTGGATTTCAAATCCGTTAGAAGGTTTCGTTTTGGTAAGCTGAATACAACATATTTATATCATACATTTTTTACACACAAGCCTTTCATGAAGTCAAAAAGAAAGTCTAAAACTTCTTTTTCTTGGCAGTGCTCGATAAGGCGTTGCCGAAAGTCTTTTTGCGTTTCTCCTTCCTTGGCGCACTCAAAAGCCAGCGGCATGACATAACCATCCTTGACCACGTCTGCGAGGTCAAATACCAGCGCGCCCCTTCGCGTCTTCCCGTGCAGGATGGGCATGGCGAAGCTGATCCCAAGACCGCAAAGCACCACAGCGGCATACCCATATGCGATATAATTGCCATGATCCAGAAAGCCGTTGCAGACATCAGCTTTTGAGGTTGAACGCCGCGCCCCTTCTTCGCGAACGAAAGAAAATCCATGTCCTCGTGCCAGATCCGCATATAAACGTTTAGCCCAGCGTGCCTCCGCCAGCAAAAGCTCCTGAACATCCTTGGCCTGTTCCAGATCCGAATGGAAACGTTCCAGTACGGCATCGGGCAGGGCTATTCCCAGTTTTTGCAGGTAGCTGTTTTCCCGCCAGCACTCCGCCGTCATCTGCGCGCGCCGCCTGAGAAAGTTGCGGGCTTTCTCCAGTCGGAGCGCCGGGTCAAACCACATTTCCGCCCATGCCTGCATATATTCAGTTGGGCGGTATTCGCTTTGCGGCGTCATAAAAGCGATGTCGCATACACTGAACAACGGTGAACCTCCCGTTCCGCAAAAGCCCACCATTACGTTGGATGCCGCCATACGGCGCATGGCGGCGTCCGTAATGGAAGTGCCTTTGCCCAGCAACAGGAACGCCGTGTTCCGTTCGGGAATGTTGAACATCTGCTCGAACTCACCCCCGTCCTGCGTCAGGTAGACGATACGGTCATCCTGTTGCACCACGCGGGCATGTTCGAGATAAAAGACGTTGGCCCGTTTGGAGAGCTGAAGCGGTCTGGGGTTGGTTTGCCTTTTTATGCCCACGGCAACTCCGGCAGGCTAAAGGGGCTGCTGGTCACGCAAAAGCCATAACCGTTGGGTGCGCATTCCCCGCTTTGTGGTTCTCCTTGTTCGCGATTTACCACCAGTGAAAAACGCTGTCCCGTTCTTGCGCTGCGCAATATGAAGTACGTCATTTGGGCCTTGCGGGCGGTTTCCATGCGCCGTTTCCTTAACAGTCCGTGCTCTTCTCCCTCATGACGATCCGAGGCTAGCGAGGGCACTCTGTACCTGACGAAACGCACCCAATCCCCGCAAAAATCATCGGGGACGGCCCGTGGATAAGACAATCGCGCATAATCCCGGAACCACGGCTGCGAAATCACGTTTTTCGCCAGCCCGTCCAGATCTTCGCGGGAGGAAGCGAACACGCGCAGAGTCCCCGTCAAGGGGAGAGGCAATGTGGGCAATTGCTCCCTTCCGGGGAATGCTACGGCAAACGTCCCGGGGCGTTTGGCAAATACGCCGTGCAGCAGGCCCAGCATGCGGCTCCGCAGCATCGGCCCGCTTATGCCCGTATCGCCTCCTAGAGTCAGCGGCATGGCATCGCAATACCATTGGGGCCTCATGATCATTCACTCCCCGAAAAGACGCCGCCGCGGATGATGCAGGCCAGCAGGAACAACCCATCGGGCGTCATGGGATCCAGCTCGCCCACGCGGAGCATCAGCTTGAAGCCGGAAGCTTCGCCCTTGTTGCGGAAAAATTCCTGCGCATCGAGGCTTGCGCCGTTGGGCTCCACGGGCAGCGGCACACCGCGCTCTTTATAGGCCGGATACCATGTATCGATGGTTCGCAGGGCATTGCCGATCTTCTGGTCACGCAAGGCCGCCTGTCCCATGACGCGTACGCTGTGCTGATCCTGTCCGTCCGGTGCGCCTCCCACGCAATACAGGGGACGGGCAAAACCGCGAGCTTTATTTTCGAGGTAGTTTTGCGAAGGGAAGACTTCAACGGCCCCACCGACTCCCGGATCGACATGGGCCGTCACCCGCAATTCCGTTGCCGGGTCGCCTTTCCAGCCGCGTGCCAGCACTTCGGCCACAGCACGCTCGTCACCGCTTATCTCTTCAAAATGGTTGAAGGGGGTAGCCAGCGCATCGAACGTTTTCTTCGTGCCGTCTGGCAAGAGCACGTCAACGGCGGCGGAACTTGCCACAGTGCGGTTGCGCCACAAAAAACGTCCGTTGGCGATGTTGCGCACATAGCGGCAGGCCAGATGAACCAGCGCGTCACTGTCCTTGGCCCGGCCGACGAACTCCGCCAGATCCTTCTTGAAGGCGTTCAGCTCGCCCATGGAGTCATTCTGTCCGGGGGCGCAGGCGAACAGCGCTTTTCCCACGTCCATGCCACGCAGGTTGAAACGCACTTGCAGGGCCGACGCATTGGCGTCGAGCTTGGCGCTGTCCGTGGTCTGGATGTTGGATACTTCCTCCCGCTTGGCGCTGGCGGAAGCCGCCTGCCCTTCTTTGCTTGACTTATTGATGTTCTGCGTCCCGCGGATGCCGTGCCTCACCACCCACAGCGGGCTCAGGTTCCCGTTGCCCAATTCGTTGTAAAAGAGGCCGTCTGTCACCAGAAGGCAGCGCTGAAACGACAGTACGCCCGGAAGCTTGTTCATTTTTTTTGCCATGCCAGTATCTCCTTACATCTCCTCAGGTTCCGTTTGTTCTTGCCGCAGCACGAATGCACCCCGCCGATCATCCAGCCATACGGGGCGCCAGAGGGTTTCTTCCTCCCATGCGGGGGACTGGAGGTTTTTTTTCGCATCCGCTTCCTTCCGCCGCTGGCGCAGGGAACGGTATTGCACCATGCCCACCAGAGGCTCTGCAAAGGCATGCGTATAGCCGCAGCGCACCCCGCCGCGGTGCTCGAACGGCGTGATCGCCGCGTAGCCGAGGCAGGCTGCGGACAGCCATGTGTCGTTTCCTTCAGCCGCAGGCTGCATTCCCAGCGCTTCAACCAAAAGATTTGCCTGATTTTTATTTTTATTATTTTTATTTTCGAGTAGATCCCGCCTGTCCATAACGGCATACCCGTTCCCGACGCGAGCAAAGGCGGACGTCAAAGAGTCTTCAAGCACGATTTCGCCATGCCCCGTCACGAGCCCGCCGGACAGGCGCGCCCGGTGCAGGAATTCACGGGCTTCCATTACGCCCGCCACCTGTTCCAGCTCCCAGATGATGCTCACGCGCAGATGGGCGCAGGCCACGGGCTGCAAGGAAAGGGCGTGCGGGTTCTTTGAGGAATAGTCGCTGCCGTTGGCTGACTTGCCGAATGTAAACGCGGCGGCCCGTCGCTGTTGCGGCGAAAAGACGCCATAAAAAGATTGCCCCAACGCCTCACGGTTATGGTGGATCAGGGCCATCCCCATCACTTTAGCCCCTCCGCCCAGATGGAAGCAGAGCGCCTCTCCGAGGCCGTAGGCGGCGAAGACCGGCGGCCCGCCCATGAGGAAGGATGCGGAAAGCATGTTGGCGGCCTGAACCCGCACGCGGGGAAAGACAAGGTAGTTCATCGAAACGCCTCCTCCAAAAGCCCCGCAACCGCCGCGGTCGCCGTCACGTCCAGAACCAGCATCCGGTTTCCGTTGGCGCGGGAGGCCCGTCCCATGCCGTCGATCACCAGCCATGCCATGTTGCGGGGCCATGTACCGTCGCGTAAGGCGGGATCAAGCAAGCCGCGCATCGCGACCGGCTTCAACTCCGGCGAGACCAATGCCTCGGTTCCTGTTTCGGGATTCTGTTCTTGGGGGAGCATACCGGCATAGTCCCGCAGCATCTCCCGAGCCTCATCAGCCCGCTGTAGGACAATGTCGGCGATGTCCTTTATGAGGTTCTCTTCTTTGTCTCGCCTTTTCAAGTCAGTTCGTTTGGTCATGGAGGACGGTTCCTCGTTGTCCAGCTCATGCCGCCGCCGAAAATCCACGTAGGCGAACAGGGCTTGCCGCAAGGGGCCGGGCGAGGAAAAATCGAGGGAAATCCCCTTGTAATAGAGGGAGAAGGCGGTTCTCAAATCATCCGCGCTGCGTGGCGCATCCACAAAGAGCGGACGCTGCATGGCCCGCACAAGCCCACCGACATTCTGAGGGTTGGAGCCGCCGATGCCGAACTGCGCCTGCCGCAGCTTGCGCATCTTTATGCTGGGGCCGTTTCCCGCCCCTTCATCGTTTTCGGGGGGGGCGGCAGGCTTTTCTTCCTTGTTTTCGGGGTTTCCGACAGACTTTTTTTCCTTTTCGTATGCGGCATTATGGCAGGACACAAGCCCATGGTCCTTTTCAAACAACAGTTCGCATACACCGCCCGCGGTTATGGGCGTCATGGACACATACCCGCCTTCAGCCCCTTCTTTTGGGATCAGTATTTGCCGTAAACGGTGATCCACATGCCCAACGCCGACGCTGAAAGCCGAGGAACAGGCCTCGGTCATGGCATGTTCAATAGCCGCACGTTCTTCGGGGGATGCGGCTTCCGCAAACGAATTGTTGCGTACTACGGCGTTTACCTGTTTGCAGATGCCCGCCACCGCCGCACCGCCTTTGCCGTAATCCAGCGAAAGGGATACATTCCTTGCCATCAGCGTGCGCGCCGAGACATAAGGGGCGTCCAGTACATCATCCGCAGTGAGGCGAACCCCTACGAGGGCCGCATTGGAGTTGACCGTTTTTGAGCTGAAATGAACAAGTTCCGCGATTGTGTCGCGATAGGTTTCCGGTGGATAGGCTTTCCACGGTTTTTCTTTCTTGGCTTGGCGTTGCTGTTGTACGCCGTCCGCCTCCATGTTCGGTTCATCCATTCCTTCTCTCCTTGTCATTCCGCTGCCGGGCGGCGGACGATGCCGAATCCCTTGTCATATTCCCATCTGTCCGTATCGCTGTATGAAGTCAGTTCAGCGGAGAGCGCCCGCGCTTCGTCCACTCCGACGGCCCCACATTGGGCGCGCATGGTTTCGGCATCCAGCCACAGCCACGCATTGGGCAGGGCATCGATTTCCCGGAAGGAGCGTTCGTCGCGCTCCACCCACTGGCCGCCCGTGCCGCGCCGTTCCCCTTGATACACAAAAGTTTCGTAGACATCCCCAAGGCGGTCGGCATCGCTCCCCAAGCGCCACATTTCCGTCTTTCCCGTACGATTACGCAGCGGCGTCGCGTCGTAAACCCATTCGGAAAGCAGGGCGGCCGGCGAACGCTCCGCAACAAAAGAGTAGTCGCCGCTCTTTGGCCCGAAATACGGAAACAGCCGCTTGGCGATAGCCTTGTCGTCGCGTTTGGCAAGACGGCAATCCCCGCCAAGGCGCGTGTCCGCCGTTATGGTCAAGCGTCCCTCGCGCCACGGCAGGATTTGGGCCAGATCATGAATCGTATACCGTTCCCGGCCTTCCCCTTCATAGCCGGGCCAACAGAACGCGGGGGCGTTGGGTTCGCCTCTGTCGCTGTTGCGGCAATGCCGCCAGTTGAACTGCGGCACGGCAATGTTGGGCATATCCCCATAAAGGCGCAGGCGGTGACGGTTGACCCTGCCTGCGGCCTGTACCAGCGACTGGGCGCTGGATACGTCCAGCACAGCCCAATCGAAGTCGTGATCCCGCCCCACTTCTTCCACCGGCGTGGCGACCACGATGAAAGGCACATCCGGGCGCCCTTCGCGCGCGGCTTCATCCAGAAAGGCACGGATCTCGCGGTCGGCTGCAATATGCTCGTCGCCTTGGGCACGGGAAAGCAAAAAGTCCAGCCTTTTTTCCTTGTAGAAACGGGCGATGCGCCAGTCGTTCGCATGATAGCAGGCAACGCGCGCCTGTGGCAGTTCCTTCGCCAGATGCCGCGCCACGTCCACGGCTGTTGCAATGTTCGCCACGCGTACCAAGCCGAAGGAGTATGCCACACCGGAGCGGGCATCCGTCAGGGCGTGGCGGGCATGCAGCTTTTGGACTCCCGCCGTTACGGCATGCATCCATGCGCTGACGCTTTCCTCAGCCATTGGGAGCAGTTCGGCGCAACGGTATGCGGGTAGGGCGGCTATGGCCTCCAATTGTGCGGATACCCGGCTGTCGTACAGTGCAAGCAAATCCGCGGTCTTTTCCTCCCGGTTTTTCCCCGGCGCATGGGGCACGGCTTTTATGGACGGCGGCAGCGCGTCATCAATGAACGCCAGCACATACAGCGGCCTTGCCTCGGAAGGGGGATTTTCCCCGTCAACGCAGCCATTTTTGCCACGCCGCAATGCGCGCGCCATTTCCGCGCCGGAAGCATAAGCCGCTTCCACGGCCTGCGCTACGGGGTGGGACAATGTGGCTGAAGAACAGATGACGCTGCGCCCGAAAAACGCACTCCATTGGACAAGGCGCAATACGGCGACAAGGGATTCAGGTTCATAGGAATCGATTTCGTCGAGGACAAGATCGGCACTCATGAGGCGCAGCAGGGCTTTGACGTGGTGTCCCTGCCGGTGCGGTTCTCCGGCGGCGATCAGGTAGTCGATGGTGGAAACCAGCAGAGGGGCGCCGACGATGCGCCGTTCCTGCGGCTTGGGAAAGAAGGATTCCAGCCATGCGGGCAACGGCCAGTTTCCGCCGGAGGTCAGCGCTTCCGGCTCCGTAGGGTTGCCGTCATCGTCTGCCCATGGGGCGGCAATGTTTTCTTTCTCTTTGAGGTTGGAGGCATTGAAAAGCGCCCGCGTCACGTCATCGCCGATGACCGTAGCGAGATCGCTGTCGGAAAGGCCAAGTTGGGACTGTAGGGCCTGCCCCGTTTGCAATGTAAGGCTGCGCAGGTTTAAGGCGATGGAAAGCCGGGGAGCGGCGCTGCGGGAGAGCACGCAGGCCGCGCGCACGTTCATGCGCGTCTTGCCGCTGCCGGTTCCCGCCATGTTGAACACAAGGACGCCGCTTGCGGGGTATCTTTCCCGTGCCTCGGCCAACGCATCAGCCGCCGTATTTTGCCATGCGAAGCGGCTTTCCGGTGCCGCCGGGCGTAAGACGGCCTCCAGTGAGCAGGGCTGTAGGCCCGTCAGGGAGGCTTCGGGGCGCTCCGCAAGGTTCGCCATGCGCCAGACCAGATCCGCCGCTTTTTCCGAAACGTGGGACAAATGGTCGGCAAGGCGCTGGTTCAAACGGCGTCCGTCGGGTGAGACATGCGTGTTGGCAAAGGCGGAGGAAGTCTCTTTGCTTGGCGGGCACTCCAGCGCCGATACCGTGTGATCCGCAAAGACAAGAGCTGCGCGGGCATACAGGAAAACGGCTCTCCAGTATGGAAGCCACGCTTCACCTGCCATGCCGGTGGTCGCAGAAGAAAGGCGTTCGTCCAGCCGTCGCGCGATCTCCCAAAAGGAGTCTTCAGGCTCAGACCACGGGGTGAAAAGCGCGTCATCGGGCGGGCAGGGCGGGCTTTCCCGTACAAGCCTGCCTTCCGGGCAAGGCAGACGCGAGGAGAACAGGCCATGATGCGTGGAAACAAGCGCATCCACGCATTCCTGTGCCGAAGCAAGCCCATAGCGCGAAGCGTTGCAAATTCTCCGTTCTCCTATGAGCATGTCGAGACGTTTTTCATACACGTCCGCCCATGCCGCCTTCCAACCCATGCCGGATCGCACCGCCTGCCATAACTTGAGTGAAATCCATTCATGCCGGACGGCATCAGCCAAGTCGGCTTTCCCCCGCAGTTTTTTCTGGAATTTCAGGGAGTATTTGCCCAAGTCATGCAGCAAGCCCGCTAAACGTGCCGCTAATCCGGCATGGCGAACCCATTCGGATACGCTTATGGGGGCGGCAACCCGGCGATGCCCCACCGGAAAATGGCCTTCAGGCCCAAAACGTCCCCGCGCCCCTACTATCCAGAGCAATTTCATGCGGCGGCGTCCGTCGTTCTGGTAACAGGCCACGGAGGTCTGCCGTGTGGCGCTCCGGGCCAAAGCTGCGCGCACTTCCTGCAGCCCTTCGGTCGTCATGGGCGACATCCAGCAGTGCTCCCCGGCACGCAAGGCGTAACTGTCCAGTATGGCGCGGCTGCGGCGGATGGCCCGTTTCTGGCATGCGGAGATAAAAATGACGTGCATAGGAAAAAGATACCCGTTTATATAGATGGACGCAATATGGTAATATGGTACGGATAACAGCGTGTTGTCTTTTTTGATGCTTCCTTTTGGCTTCATAAAAATATTGTTCGGAAAAAAGGTCTATATTTGCAGTGTAAAAAGAAAGGCTAAAAGAAAAAGCCAATAAAAAGTTTTCAAGG
>ENA-UEQE01003476-UEQE01003476.1-human-gut-metagenome-genome-assembly--contig:-NODE-3476-length-10089-cov-4.438174_pt1 | contig 10089 bp, 6 predicted proteins | sample MGYA00242934_ERZ507935 | MGnify/ENA primary metagenome ERZ507935 (study PRJEB26167, sample SAMN06115423) | human gut metagenome | host: Homo sapiens | place: China:Anhui | collected 2015-03-30 | study... | reverse complement strand
GTAGTACACCTCTCCGCTCTGGTGGTGCGTGCGGAGAAGGTTGACGGAATTTTCAAGCAAGGTCAGCATTTTGTAGCTGCGCTCAATGCACCTGGCATGATTTTCTATGTCCGTGCCGCCGAGATCCGCGCCTGCCATATAGATGGACTCCAAAAAATCTTCAATGCTGCAATCATAATCAATGCGAAACTGATTTTTGACCTGTCGGATAGACAGTTCCAGACTCCATGTTACATCTCGATATTTTTTGAGCAGTCTCCATGTGTCGTGATAGCGGGCATCCTCTTCCGGCCGTTTTTCATACATCTTTCCTGACATTGTCGCACGCTCCTTCCGCTTCAGCATTTGGGATGATCGTCATTTCAAACCGATACAACGGACTGCCGGCGCCGCAGCAGATCGCAAGTCCCGCTGAGATAGTGCCTTTCTCTATTCCTACCGTGCAGTCGTCGGATAATGGATATAACATATATTTGGATTTTGGGCATGAAAGGCAGGAAATGCCTTGCGCTTCAAGGGTTCGCAGCACTTTCCGAACGAAGTACAGCATGTGAGGTTTTGAAACGCTGGGAAGCTCTGTTGAAACGCAAATTTGCTCATCAGAAATTGAGCCGGACTCTGGCGAAATGGTATCCGGTACAGATACGCGAAGGTTCAGACACATAGCAACCTCCTCTTTGTCTATCATGACATCCGAAATTTGGAACATGGTTGAGAGATAATTCTTTAGGTAAATTACCGTTCCGCTGCGGCCTGGGAAAGTCAGCAGAGAAAGATAATCAAAATCGGCCAGTTTTTTGAGCAGCCGCCCCACGCTGGAACGGGAGATTCCCCAGCGCGCGGATAATTCGCTGTAATTGACGAGCGGATTCCCGGTGCCGTTTCTGAAATACGCGACTGGCCCGATTTCAGAGCCGCGTACTTGCTGATCCTTGTAAATCGCAGAGATCCAAAGATCCAGAATGACATCCATCTCGGATGCGCGTCCCGCGGAGATCAACTCCGTTGCCGTTGAAACAGGGATGAAGAAAAAGCCGGAATCTTTTTGGCAGGGGCAGTTATAATCAAGCGCGGTGTTGTTGCGCCGCCAGTCCGTAATGGAGAACTTTACGATATGCCCGCGGCCGAGGCGGGTAAATGTAATGAGCTGCCGATCCTGCAAGGATTTTAGAATCGCAAATGCCTGATAATGGAAACGCACGCGAAACCATTCCGTGATGTCAGTGATGGAGCAAATCCATTCCCCCGGATAGACCGTGTATGAGATCCCGTCTATGCGCCGATAGGAGGTTCTGAAGTTGGCATAGGCGCAAAGAACGACATAATAAAAAAGACCGGAGCATCCGCCTGTGCGAATGCTCCGGTCTGCAATCAGAGTTTGTATAAATTCTCGATAAATTCGGCATCGTGGATAATCCACGATCTGCCTGAGTTCAAGTTGATAATTGTTCATGTAGGAGACCTCCTTATGCCGGATACATCAGCATAGATTGTATCCCGTGCTAAATGGTAAGTTAGAAGCGTTTAGATGCTAAAAACCCTGCTAAACGAATCAAGGAATGCGATGGTATTGAAGAAACCGTTCCGTGCGCTTGGTGCAATAAAGAGTATTGAAAAAGGGGAGTGATAGTGCATGGAACCTACTACAATGCAACTATAGCGGCTTATGTGACTTTATATTTGAGGCTTGGTAAGGATGAGGTCGGCAGTTCGAATCTGCCCAGCAGCTCCAAAAAGCATCGAAAACTTCGGTTTTCGGTGCTTTTTTGTCGCACTAAGAGCATGTCTTACCCGCTCTACAGGCAGGGTGAAGAAAGGATATGAGACATGAAATCAAGACACGGAAGAGTTCGGATGCGGGCTGTGAGCATTGCCAGCAGTCTGCTCGCGCTTCTGCTCGCGGTACTGGTAATGATGCTGGTGGTGCGGCTGCAGCGTTGGTATATCGAGCTGCACGACGCCACGGAGCAGTACATCGTCTGCGTCAACGCCGCCCGAGAGATGCAGGACGGCTCTAACTACCTGACGGAGCAGTCCCGCCTTTTTACTCTGTGGGGAGATATCGAGTACTTAGACCATTACTTCACGGAGGAAAATGAGACCCGACGGGTCGAGCTGTGTGCGGAGAAATTACAGGAATACTCCGGCGAGAGCGACAGCTTCGCGTATATCACCACAGCCTTTCAGCTCTCCCGCGCCCTGACGAAGATAGAATACCGCGCCATGCGGCTCATGGTGGAGGCCATGGGAGTAGATCCTGCCGAATGGCCGCAGGAGCTGCTGGACACGGTGCTCTCCGAGGAGGAGGCGGCTCTGTCCAAGTATGAGAAGGTGGAAGCGGCGCAGCGTCTGCTTCGAAGCAGGACCTATCAGGAAAAGAGGGACAGCATTGCCGCCTCGATCACCGCCTATCGGGACACGGTGGCAGCAGTGACCCGCGACCAGCAGACGAAGGCTGCCGACAGACTCTCCGCCAGCCTGTGGCAGTTGGGCGTCTACTCCGTTCTTTTGGTCGTGTCGATCTTCGCCAGCTGGGCGCTGGTCCATCTGCTGATCGTGAAGCCCATCGCCCGCGGCATCGGCTATGTCCGCAGGGGCGAGCTGGTGCCGGTGCGGGGCGCGATGGAGGTGCGTGAGCTGGCGTCGGTATACAACGAAATGTTCGAGGAAAATCAGGAGAAGCAGCGCATCATCCGCCGAGAGGCGGAGCGAGACGCGCTGACGGAGCTGCTCAACCGCCGATGCTTTGAGCGGACCCTGGGCGCTTACAAGCAGGCGGGCGAGCCCTTTGCGCTTGTGATCGTGGACATTGATACCTTTAAGACCATCAACGACACGATGGGACACTCTGTCGGCGACGCGGTCATCAAGCGGGTGGCGTCTGCGCTCGGCGGCGCGTTCCGCGGCGGAGATCACATCTGCCGGATAGGCGGCGACGAGTTCACCGTCATCGTGTCGGACATCACCAAGGCGGACGCCGACGTGATCTGTCGGAAGATGGCTGCCATCAATGAGCGGCTCTCCGTGCCGGAGGACGGCGTACCGACGGTGTCGCTCAGCTCCGGCGTGGCCTTCGCCAACAACAAAAAAGCGGCGGAGAGGATTTTTGAAAACGCGGATGAGGCGCTGTATCGGATGAAGAAAAACGGCAGAAACGGCTGCGCCGTTTACTGATGGGCCTTCTGCGGTGCGCTTGCGCTCCGAGCTGCCCGAGAAAGGCGCGGCTGGCGGAGCGACAGGCTGGAAAACGAGCAAAGCCGCTGCTAAGTGTATGAAAAAACAGCAAGGCTGTTGGCAAATGCGCCGACAGCCTTGCTGTTTTTTACGGGTGTTCTTAAATCTCCACGTCCTTGATGGGGCTGCGCTCCATGGCCAGCAGGTATGTGAACGGTGAATTGACCTATGAAGAATTAGATGCGCTTACACAGCTCCCAAAGAAGAAAGGCGAATAATAGACGAAGAAAACATGATCGTTTTCTGTTTTCAATACAGCTCTTGTGTGGTATGATAATAAAAATGACCGTTTGGAGGATTTATCATGAACTACATTCTAAAGCAGTTCGATGAACCGCTGGTTAAATTCTCCGCAACGACGGATACCAGTGAGCCGGAGATCCAAATTCTTTGGACAAATGAAGAAAAAGCGGCATTGCTGCCGCTTGATCTGACGCTGACGCCGGACGGATTGAGCCGCTGGTTGCGCCGCCGCATGATCCCGAAGAATCGCGCCTATGTCCATAGCCTTTTGGCAAAATGCGGCTTAAACCTCAACCGTCCGCTCGGTATTATCAGCGCTTGTAAAGGACTATCCCTTAACGATTGCTATTGGGTCGTCGAGGACGGTGGAACCGCTTCTTTTGACAAAGTAAATCTCTACGACAACCCATTCAGCAATGTTCTGGCCGAGCTTGCCTTTACCGGCTATGGCAGCAGCGTCCGCACTTCCCTGCTCTCCAGCCCGGAGTTTACTACCAATGGAATGCTCCGCAAATGCTGGCGGCGCATGGGCGGTAAGGTGTATCTCTATAAGGGCGGCACAGAGGGCGCGGCCAACACAGGCAACGAGCCATATTCTGAGTTTTACGCCGCGCAGATTGCTGCCGCCATGGGCGTTCACGCGATCCCCTACGGCTTATCCCGTTGGAAAGGCGTTCTCTGCTCCACCTGCGAGCTTTTTACCAGTAAAGAGTATGCCTATCTCCCTATCGGCCATCTCGTTTCTAAGGGCGGCATGGGGGCTGTCAGGGCGTATTACGAAAAGATGGGAGATAAGTTTGTCAACGCGCTGAACGAAATGCTGGTGTTTGATGCGGTGATCTGCAATGTGGACCGGCATTTCGGGAACTTTGGCGTGATGGTCGATAACCGGACGAATACCATCGTCTCCCCCGCTCCCCTGTTCGACCATGGCAATTCCCTCTTTAACTTTGCAGGCGCGGACGCCTGGGCGGACGAGGCTGCGCTGGAGGCATATATCGAAACGCTGTACCCCAGCGTGTACGATGATTTTCTCGGCACAGCCAAGGACGCGCTGACGCCGGAGCTGCGCGAGAAGCTGCGGCATCTGCTGAACTTCAAGTTCAAGAAGCACTCCCGCTATAACATGCCTGAAAATAGGTTGCGGATGGTGGAGCGGCAAGTGCAGAAACGGGCAAGGATATTGTTGTTGGATATGTAAATATAATAGAATCGGCATCATGTCAATAGCATGATGCCGATTCTGTTACACTATAATTGAGGCTTTTCCAACACATACATCAGCTGGCTTGCCAGCATAATTTGCTCCATAGCCTCACGTTTTTCATATTGAAGATTAGCATGAGCCGCAGGGTTGCGATAGGCTGCCATGATTCCTTCAAACAGAGAGTGGATTCCGCGTCGGTAGTCCTTGCCGCTGGTAGCAGTTGTGTCACAGAATTTGAAAGCGCCGTTCTCGCTCATAAGTGCGCCAATCACATCACCAATCTTCGCGGGAACTGCTGCGCCGGTTTTTAACTCCAAAAACTTTTCACGCAGACGAGATTCTACTTCTTTGACCGCCTTTTCTGCTGCGGTTGAGTAGTGACCATCTGCATATAACTCATGGGAGACATTCACAATTCGCGGGTGAATATCGGACCAGAACTGGACAACAACAGGTTCTGCTTCGATATGGCGAACAATTACTACCAACTCGCCAAATGCCGCAGGATTCAGGAAAATAGCATCCATCTCGTTTTGCTGAAAGAGTATATTTGCAACACAGGGGAGCGTAGTCGCATAAAAAGGATAGTCCGCTTGTATTCCTCTCGTAATTGCATTGATCCATTGGTGGACGCGCTGAATTTCCTGAGGTGTGTGGAGAAACTGCATCTGCAAGTTTGCGTTTGTAAAGTCTATCCACTTTCGCAGCTCATACAGTTCGTTTTCATACGGCAGTTTCAAAACACGCACCTCCCTTACAGCGCCTTAACCGTGTCGATAAACTGACTCATGCTCACCGCACCCGGCAAGAGGTTTTCGCCATTCTCAAACACCATATAATAGCGATAGTCTTTGCCCGCTGCTGTACGCCACGCTTGACCGAGCGCAATCTTCTCCCGACTACCATCATTTTTCAGATGTTCGCCCTTGGTTTCCGCGCAGATGAGCTTGCCGCTTTGGGTCATAATCAGAATATCGGGATAATGTTTGATAAAGCCGTTGATGGCAAAGTCTTGACGTGCAATATTTCTGTGCCACCAGCGGACATTCGGCAGGGCGGTCAATTCCACAACCAGCTTCTGCTCCAACTTGTTCATATCGCCGTCCTCAGCCGTATACAGCGAGCGGGCGTATATGGCGGTATTGCTGGCGGGATGAATAGATGTGGGCAGACGGAACGAGGGCATACAGACGATGCGCTCCGTTTCCAGCCACTTTTCAAAAGTTTCCCGATAGTGGACTTCCAGCAACGTTTCAATCTTGTCACGGATCTTCGCCGCATAGCCCAGCGGGGCTTTCTCCATGGCGGCAAGCTGCGCCTTGTCCATATCGTCCACGATACGGTTTATGTAGGCACGCAGCTCGGCAGCGTCCACCATATTCAGCTTGTTAAGCTGATTGAACATCATTTCCTTGCATTGACGCACCCGGCTTTCCGGTGGCAGATTGTTGAACCACTCCTTGAAGTACCGCTGCTCGGCACTCTCCATCTTGAACACCTTCGGCAAACCGCCGTCCTGCTCCCGCACGTCGATTTCGCGGATTTCATCGTCTGCGGCGGCAAAATCAACGTCGTATGCCTTGCCCTTGAGGGTAAAGCCCTCTGCCAGCATTTCCTTGTCCAGCAGTTCAAAAGAACCGTCCGTAAACAAAGATTGCTCAACTTTCAGGAAAAACTGCGGGATTTGCAGTGTTTCAATATCTTCGTGGAACTGCGGGTTTACCCAAAATGTTTTCACTTTGTCCTGCACCTCTCTTGGAAGATTGTCCATCACCGGATCATTGCTGGTCTGCTGGATTGCATCTGTATATGCCTTTTCGACTTCTGCGGCAGCGTCCAGCATGGTGTCGGCTTTCGGGGCAGTTTCAGGCGTTTGCGCCTGTTCTCTGCGCCGCTCCAACTCTTCCTCAATCGATTTATCGTTCAGCCATGCAAAATCGTCCTCTGCGGGTTCCGGTTCGGAAACTCCTTGCGGGTCAGGCAGCGTAATTTGTTCCGCTGGCTGTTCAGGTGCTTTCGGTTTTACAGGCTCACCGATCCGATAGTCCTTATCGCTGAATCCTGCGCTGTTCAAGCCCTTGACTATATGCGCTACAGTATTGTTGAAGTCGTTGGAAGAAGTCAGCACATAGGACATATTGAGTGCGCTCTGCGTATGCTGGCTCGTATGGGGCAGACGGAGAATCCGTCCCAAAATCTGCTCCACGTCAACCTGACTTGTCTTATTGGCAAGAGACGCAAGGATATAGGCAAAGGGGCAATCCCAGCCCTCTTTCAGCGCATTGACCGTGATAATATAGCGAATCGGACAGCTTGGGGACATCAAATCGGTGTTTTTCAGCTCGTTCACATCGGCGGTTCGAATGGCAATTTGCTCGGCGGGAATCCCGGCGTCCACCAGCTTGTCCCGCAGCTTTTCAAAGGTAGTCGCATCCTCCTTGCCCTTCGGTTGCGCCTGAAACAGCGCAATAGGACGGATATATTTGCCCGTCTTGGTGTACTCCGCGCTTGCGATTTCTTCCAGCTTGTTCCGCAGGTCGATTGCGTCAATCAGCACCTCGGATTGGCTGTCCCGGTTATAGACGATCACGGGCAGCTTTACCATGTGTTCGTTTTTCAGCTGCACCGCGTCCACATAGGAAATGATATTGCTCTCCTTTTTCGGCGTGGCGGTCAAGTCCAGCACAAAGCAGGGATTGAAGTTTTCCAGCATTTCAAGGCTCAATTCCGAACGGGCATGGTGGCTCTCATCCACGATGACAAGCGGGTTAAGCTGGTTGATAATCTGGAACAGGGCAGTTTCGTCCGCTTTTTCAATGGGGCTGTCGGGCTTGCCCAGCACCTTTGCAAACGCGGCAAGATTGCTGTTCTCCTGATAGGCTTTCAAGACCTCCTTGCCGCGCCCACGGAACGAATCGTAGGACAGCACCATGACCGACAACTGCTCCGTTACGGCGGTGGGGTTAAAGTTCTGACCGTTCAAAAGCTCCTGCTTGGTGTAGACCTCAACACGCCCGCCGAAATCCACGTCGATTTTCTGACGGTAGGGATGGGACGTGTCTTTCAGGGCTTTCGCCGTCTGTGTTAGAATCGCGTCAGAGGGAACAAGCCACACGACAGCCTTTGTCTTGGTAGCAGGGAGCGCGTCAAAGATAGGGCGAACGGCGTTGCAGGCAATAAAGGTCTTGCCGCCGCCCGTCGGCACCTTGAAGCAAAGGTTCGGGACACCGGGTATCACGTTTTGGTATAGCCCTAAAGTCGGGGCTGATTTCTCCTGCCAGAACAGGCGAAACGCCGCTGCGTCACTCTTTGTTTCGTTCAGCAGTTCCAGATAGCGGGTCAAGTCCGCTATCACCTTTTTCTGATATGATTTCAGTTCCATACAGCGACACCCCTTACAATCTGCTAATATCGCGCGGAATCTTTTTGAATGTAACGCCCATTTTTGCCAGCTTGTCCTCGCTGATGGAACAGCGGTCGGCATAGATCACCGTTCCATCGGCTTTTTCCGTAATGGTAGAGAGGAACGCATAATCCAGCACCGTCACGCGCTGCGGCTCGTAGTAGAAGTAATAGCACGTGCTGTTGTGCTTGCCGAGGTAATAGGGATTGCCGCCGCTGGGCGGGGCGTAGGGCTGCTTGGTTTCCATGAACCAGATGTATTCTCGGATTTTCTCCGGGGCAACGGCTTCATTCAGGCAATCGCCCACAAGCAGCGGTTCACCAAGATCATAGAAGCTGAAATTGCCGCCCGTGCCCTCCACGGCATTTTTCCCCTCGCCGTAGCCACGGATCACACGCTTCACGCGCTCGGCGGTGATGCTGTCGGCGTAGTCCATCATCTCAACGAGGATGAACTTGCGGTGTCCGCCGTCCGCCTTGTTCATGTTGAGGACAGCATGGGCGGTGGTGCCGGAACCGGCAAAGGAATCGAGGATGATGTCATCGGGATTTGTTGCTATTTGCAAAATCCGTTTGATTAATCGAGTGGGCTTAGGTGTGTCAAAAGAATCGGCATTGCCCAAAATCGTAATAATCTCTTTTTTAGCCTCATCCGTATGACCGACTTCTTCATGAGGCCACCACGTCCAAGGGATCATCCCTTCGACTTCTGACAGATAGCGAATGGTGCTTGGCTGTGAATCTCCATTCTTTCCAAAATAGATTCGTCCTGCTTCAAGTATCTTTTTGTATTCAGATTCTACGGTACTCCAACAACGCCCTTGCGGAGGATAACAGACCTTTCCACTTGGCGTAGTAATTGGGTACATTTGATTTGGTCTATACCCCTGTGCAGTCATCGGAACAGCACGCCAACGTCCCTTGGGATCGTTGTTGGGGTTTTTATATACTTTGGCAGAGTTCTCATCAAATTCCACTTTATGGCGAATTACCTTGAAGGTTTCAACATCCGACGCATATACAAGAATATACTCATGTGCGTCACCAATTGCGCCTCGGTTTTCACGAGAATATCTTTTCTGCCACGCTATTGTAGCAACATGATGATTTGAGCCAAAAATTTCATTACAAATCAGTTTTAAGTTTTGAATTTCGTTTTCGTCGATAGAAATAAAAATGGAACCGTCGGTAGGGTGTAACAGCTTTTGCAGCAGCTTCAAGCGCGGGTACATCATGCACAGCCACTTGTCGTGGCGGGTCAAGTCCTCGCCCTCTTTGCCGACAACCTCGCCTAGCCACTTCTTGATCTTCGGGTCATTGACATTATCGTTGTAGACCCAGCCCTCGTTGCCGGTGTTGTAGGGCGGGTCAATATAAATGCACTTGACGCGCCCCTCATACCGGGGCAACAGCGCTTTCAGGGCTTCCAGATTATCGCCCCGAATGATCATGTTTTCGCCGCCATTATCTTCGTTGTGCTGTCCGTTTTCATCAAAGCTATACTTGCGCTCCAACACCCGAAACGGCACGTCCTGATGGTGATTGATCACCTTGCTCTTTCCAATCCATTCAAGTGTCGGCATTACTGATTCTTCCTTTCGAAATCCAAAATATTGTCGGCGCTTTCGCCTGTTTCACTATAAATTTTTGAAAAAATGCTTCCTTTCAATTGAAGTAAAGGACGATACATTTCTTGGTACGCATTTACGAGTTGCTGATTTTGTTCCGCAATTCTCTTACTTAAATCATCCAGATGCAACCCGTTGGTTCTTTTGAGAACATCATAGTCAAAAGCAATTGTTTCTGCTGGAAAAGTGCCGGGATGTTCTTTTTCAATTTTAAGTGTCTCTTTTACAACAGCAAGACTGGAATAGTCACGCAGAGACGAATATGCTTGGATCTCTCCGTCTGAAATTTTGTCGAATATTTCTGTAGCATTGCAGATACTATCAATCAACTTCTTGACTTTTGGATAGTCATTTACACATACGTGTGCATTTAAT
>ENA-UEQE01003470-UEQE01003470.1-human-gut-metagenome-genome-assembly--contig:-NODE-3470-length-10096-cov-7.874538_pt1 | contig 10096 bp, 7 predicted proteins | sample MGYA00242934_ERZ507935 | MGnify/ENA primary metagenome ERZ507935 (study PRJEB26167, sample SAMN06115423) | human gut metagenome | host: Homo sapiens | place: China:Anhui | collected 2015-03-30 | study... | reverse complement strand
AAGATATCGGGCCGAGTCCACATCTTTAGGGGCGCCGGACACCTGAAAGGCGCAATCCGGGAATGCCTTGCGGATACGCTGAGTGATCAGGGAAATGGCGAGGTGCGTGATGTCGATGCCTATCCATTTGCGCCCGAGCTTTTGGGCCGCGTGGATCGCCGTACCGCAACCGCAGAACGGATCGACCACCACGTCGCCCGGGTTGCTGCTGGCCCTGATGATGCGCTCCAGAAGAGCCACGGGCTTTTGCGTGGGGTAGCCGAGATATTCCGAACCTGATGCTGGGGCAATATCGTCCCAGTCATTCTGGAGAGGAACTCCCGGCATTTCATCAAGATAACGTTTGTAACAAGGCGTGCCGCCTCCCTGTGGAAAATAGATGCGGCCTTCGGCAAGGAACTTTTCCATATTCTCCCGAGAATACGCCCAATAACGCCCCTTGTACGGAAATGTCCCGTGAAATTCATAGGAAGTATCTCCGCCACCCTTGGCTGCCGTCAAATTATCAAGGCGATAAAGTCGTCCTTCAGCATCCTTGTATCGATAGTTTTTTCTAATATATTCCAGATCATAGGGAGTATATTGCCAGTTCCATGTCCATGACGTCCCTTTTGTGTAGAAAAAGATAACGTCCCTGACATTTCCATACTGCTTGCGTCCTTGCTTGGCGTCATTATGCGCTGAAGAGCGCCGCCAGCTGAGTTCCGTCTTAAAGGAGGTCTTTCCGAATATTCCGTCCAAAACAACCTTCAGATAATGGCTCGCGGTCGGGTCACAGTGCAGGTACAGGCTTCCCGTATCCTTCAGCACCCGCCGCAGCTCCACAAGGCGGCTGGCCATCATCACCAGATAGGCCATCATGTCGTTGTCGCCCAAAAACTGCCTCAACGCCGCCAGAATATCGGTAACGGAGCCGCCCTCCGGGTTCCGCAACAGCTCGTCGAACTCCCGCTGCGCCTGCTCGCCCCAATGCCACGTATCCTCAAAGGCCGTGATTTGGGCACTCGCCCCACCGTCCTTCGGCGGTGCGAAGAATGCGTTGTAGTCCCGATTGGAATTGAAGGGAGGATCAAGGTAGATCAGATCGACGCAGGCGTCGGGAAAGGTACGGAGCACTTCAAGACAATCTCCGTAATGAAGGGTGCTATCCATCACGCACCCCCCTGAAAAATATAGCTATTTAGAGAGAGAGAGAGAGAGAGAGAGAGAGAGAGAGAGAGAGAGAGAGAGCATTACAACTACCTGCATATACAGTAAAAATTTTGTACGAAATCTTTTCATTGAGCAGGAGTACCATAACGTAAGCCATAACGCAAAATACAACTCTCCAAAGCATGGCAAGCCGGTGGGGGAGTTCGCAGCTCCCCCGCCTCTGCCTGAACATACTCTAACGGTTTACGCTTCCGGGGTCACGCGCCGCAATTCAGGGGGCAACTGTCTGCCCTCCCTCTCGCTTTCGTAACTGCTCTTACAGTGTTCCCTTTCCCAGAAGAACAGCGCGTCCACGAGCGTGCGGGGCCATTCCCGCACGCCGTCCCGTGCCCAACGGTAACAGCGCGAGGACAGGGTTTCGTCCGGCCAGCCGCCGAGCAACGCATTGATAAGCTGGTCAATGGCGATCAACATTCGCTTGCTGTAGGTCATGCGGCTTCAACCTCTTCCGGCGTGGTCGCGGCCTCCACAGCCGCCTTGCGTTCCCCGCCGCGCTGCATCGTCTCGTTCTTGTGCTTCATGGCCCCGCCCGCGTAGAGCGCGAGGAAGCCCAATGCGTCGAACGTCAAGCGCTCAAGCTCACCGCCCGGCGTGTAGGCGTTCCACGTTACGGAGTCCGGCAGGCCCGGCATCCCCGCCTGTTTCATGATGCAGACGTTCGCCGTATCCGCGAAGTTCTGCTGGTCAAAGGCATCATAGCTGAAATGATAGGTGACTCCGCCCACGGCATAGTCGAACCCGGAAGCAATGGCGGCGGACGTTTCCGCGTCGATCCGGGCCTTCTTCGCTGCTTTCAGCTCTTCCAGCGTGGGCACATAGGGTTTTTCTTCGGTCACACATTCCGGATGCGCTTCGGCGTAGGCAAACACCTCGTCCCATTCTTCCGCGAATTCGGCGGCGTAGGGATAGACATGGTAGGGCATGCCATTTTTCGTGATGACGTAGGAATCATCAAATACACGATGGATAATATTGCTATAATCTATCATGATGTACCCTTTATGCTATTCTAATGTACATATTTTTAGTATAGCCGATGTTTGTGCCACCAGCATATTCTCCCCTTCGTTTTAAAAAGCCATTCCCATCAGACTCTATTAGTCTCCAAGTCCCACCTTGAGGAAGCGTACTAAAATTGTTGTAATTAATATTTATATTGGGTGTTGCTTCTGCCGAGTGTGCCGTCCCCCCATTCGCCGGGGCGCTGCCAGCACTGTTCGCATAGTTGACCGACAGGCTCCCCTCCGCCTTGCCGTTCAGCGTCCCCGCGTTGTTGGCGTATCCGGCATTGTCGGCATACTCGGCTGACGCCACCTTGTCCGGGGTTAAAGGCTTCCACGTCAGCGGCGAGGTGTTTACCAGCATCCACAGGCTGTTGTCGTCAAGCTGCCGGAAGAGCTTCCCGTGCTGCGTCGAGTCAAGGCCCGTGGCCCCGGTGCGGGCGGCTGCGTTGGCGAAGCTTCCGGCGTAGGGGACATGGACGGCGTCCCCGGTGATCGTTCCATGCTGTACTGCCATTGTTTTCTCCTCAGGCTATGATGGCCTGCACGTTTTCCGTTTTTCCATTGACCGTCACGATTACGGGATCGCTTCCCACAGCCACGTCGATGACGACGCCGGACGCCGAGCCAAGCTGGAAATCCACCTCGACGGTCTGCCCGTCCATCGGGTTCGAAGTGGCTGTGACGGCGAACCGATAGACATAACCGACCTCAAGGTTGCGGACGACATATGACGGACGGGCCGTGCTTCCGGCCAACGTCCACGATGTCTCGACGCCCGGCCTGCGCTGGAAAACTTTCCAGCGCATGGCGTAGCCGCGCCATGACAGACTCAAAAGGCGCTTTTCAACGCCGTCCTCGACCGCCGAAATGATGGAAGCCGTCAGCCCGGCGACGCTTTCCCAATCCCCGGCGCCGTCCGTGTCCGGTGCGCCGCCCTCGTCCGTGTAGACAGCCTCGTCGTATTCGAGGCAGGTCAGTTTGACCGTCATGTCCGAAGCGTGGGACATGGACGTGACGCGGTACCAGCGCACGACGCGATCCAGCGGCCCCACGGCACAGGAACAATCCCTGCTCGGTACGTGCCGCCACGGGACGGCAAGCGTGAGCGTGCGCGTAGTGGTTGCGGCCTCGACCGGAATCAGAGGGACGAACTCCACCAGTTCCCGGCCCGTGCGCGTGTCCTCGCGGTCGATGTGCGAAAGCGCGATTTCATACGCCTTGCCCGGCTCAAGATGCACGTCGCGGTTCAGGGTGACGGTCGTGTCCGTGGCGGACGCGACCAGCCCGGACTGAGTGTTCAGCAACAGATCGACGGCAATCTGGACGACGCTGCCGTTGTGCAGGTGGCTGCCGAGGGCCTTGCATCCGAGCGTATAGCTGCATGTCCGGGTAAGGTACTGATTGCAGCGGTTCAGGTAGTTCGCCGCCCGGTACGCCGTGTCTTCGTCCCGGCAGGGGTACAGCGTCACGGGTGAGACGCGCGGCGGGCGATCCTTGTCCTTCCAGAAGAACGGCCCCGGCGCGAACAAGGTCTGTTTGCCGCGCTCATCGTCGAACCACGTCACCTCGAAACCGTCGGCGCGGTCTTCAAGGTTCCCCCAGTCCATGCCGAACGTGCCTTGCTGCACGTCGGCGGACGTGACGAGAAAGGCCGCGTCCGGGAAGTCCTGCGGGCGATCCGAAAGGCACGTCAGGCGGACGCCCACGCGCTCCAGCGTAAACCGCCCGGCCTGCCCCCAATAGCCCGCCGCCGTCTCAAAGGTCATGGCGGCGTCAATATACATGCCGCCCCTGATTTCCTTCCGTTCGCACCACTCCGCCGCCAGCTCGAACGATTGCAGATCGACATTGGCCGCAAGCTCCCCGACGCCGTACCGGGCGTTGAGCGCCAGTTCCAGCACGGCATAGGCCGGGTTCGACAGGGGCCGCGCCACGGTGGAGCCGTCTGACGCCGGAAGCATGGCGGTATCGCGCCGGGCCGAGCACGTCACTTTGGGGATGGAGCCGGAAAGCGATTCCGTAGGCATGGCCCAGATCGCAAACAGCGCCGTTCCGGGGAGGTGGAAATCGTCGGTAATAACTTCGTGGTAATACTCCCAATACACGTCGGAAATGTAGCGGTCTCCGGTCGGGCCGGATGCGCGGCGGGCGCGGAGCTTGTACGGTTCGGCAACCCGATCCACATCGAACTCCTCGTACTTCATGACGGCGGAACGCCTCGCGTCGGAGAGCGTCAGGGTCGCCAGCGCCTCCCATTCGCCGGAGCTTTCCAGACAGTATTGCACCTCGACCGTAACCGTAACGGGGTCGAGCGACCCGGAATCATTGGCGTAGCCGAGCCCCTGCATGGCGTTGATGCCGATGCCGAGCTTGGAAAGCCCGGTGCCGGACAGGGTAATGGTGTGCCACTCTTCCGTCAGCTTCACGCCCACCGCGGACTCCTGCACCACCTGCGAGAATTCGGGAATGGACGTTTGGTCGAACGTGCCGAGCCGCTTGGTGATCCGCACGTTGTCATAGTTCGATGCCGGATTGCCGTCGATCTTCACGTCGAAGATGTCGTCAAGGGTTCCCTCCGCCACGGCGTACAGCCCGTTGAAATATTGCTTGTCCCCATCCGTGGAGATGTAGGTGCAGAGCTGGAAGGGCGTTACGTCCGTAACCGTGCCCTGCACTATGGGGATGACCCCGCCCTGGGCCGTAGGGTTGCGCTGCGCCTGCCAGCCGTAGGTGGCGGACTGGTCGAGGGCGTTCTGCCCAAGCCCCTGACCGAGCGAAGGCTTCGGGGCGGGGAAAACGGCGGACATAAGCATGGAGCCGCCGATCATGATACCGCCCGCCAACGCTGACCCGGCGGCAGTCAGCGTTCCGCCAGCGAAAAACCCTCCTGTACTGAGCGCCGCCCCGCCGATGCTGCCGATCATGAACGGGGCTGAAATGGACAGCGCCACCAACGCCACCATCGCCACCATTTGCAGGGGGTTCGAGCCGCCCCCGCCCCCGGCGGGGATGATGCGGGCGGCCACGGCATCGCCGGGCAACAGCACGACGGCATCGGCGGCGGGGATGTCCAGCACGCGCCCGTTGTGGATGATCTCCAGATCAAAGCCGTCATCAAGCACGAACTCGCGGCGCTCCAGCAAGTCGCCGATGCCCATGCCGGGCGTCACGGGCAGCCATTCCACCCGCACATCGGCGGGGCTGCATACGTCAAAGGCGGTCGTCAGGCAGACGCGGCCTTCCGTGCGGCGGGCGCAGTCAGTCATGGGCCACCTCGCGGGGGAGCCAAAAGCCTGCAATCATACGGCGGTACGGCTGTTCGTCGAACCGTGAGACGTGAACGCCCGTATCCTTTTGGATGTGGACGAAACGGCAGCCGTCCAGCACCACGCCGAAATGATTGACGGCGCGCGTGAGACGGGGGTGCGTCCGAAGGGCGATGAGGCAGCCCATGCGTGGAGCGTCCAGCCGGATGAAGTGCGGCACCATCCGCTCGTGCAGGGAATGGATCGCCCGTGCCGTGGGCATGGCCGGGGCCGTAACTTCCGGGGCGGGTGTGCCGAGGATCGCCGTCACCGCCATGACCAGCCCCCAACAGTTGTACAGCGGTACGCGGCGCACCGGGCACAATTCCCCTCTGCCGCCCGTCTTGTACTGCCCGGAGAACACCACGCGCAGGGCCGTGCGCTGTTCCGGAGCCAGCCTAACTTCCATACAGCGCCCCCTTGCCGACCATCGGGAATCCGCCGAACAGGGATTGCCGCCCGTAGGTGTTCCGGCAGGTCGTCAGCGTATGATCGCACTCGGCGACGTGCGGGCATTCGTCCGGGCGCTTCCAGCCGCAATACTGCTGCATGACTTTGCGCATGAGCGGCCATGACCAGATGTTCCGGGCTCCGAGCACGAACCGGATCGTATCCATCGGCGCGGGGCAGGAGATCCCGCAGTCCACGAAATCGAGCCGCATGGTCGGCTCCGGGTCATCCAGCAATCCCGTATTCACGACCATGAGCCTGACCTTGGCGTTCAGGCGGCCGTTTTTCTTGCGCCAGTCTTCCAGCTCGTCCACGTACTTGAGCGGGAGGCCGGAAGCGTTGGACACGCTGATCGTGAGCGTGCCCCGGCGGGCGTCCTGACCGGATTTGAACTCGTCGAAGTCGAACGCCATGCTTTGCCACAGGGGGAGGGAAAGCGGCCCGATATGGCACGTCGCCCTGGCCCGGAAGTCTTCACGGGCGCACAGGCGGTAGGTGCCGGGCGGGACATCGTGCGATTCTTCGACCCGCTGCATGTAGTTCACAATCTCAGACCATGAGCCGTCGGCTTGCCGGGCATCAAGCCCGACATGCCCGCGCCACTTCCCAAGCACGCACAGCGTCAGGCCAGCCTCCTCGGTTGTGAATTCAAGGGAGTGCCCCGGATAGGTAAGGTCTCCGTGGACGCTGCCCGTGAGCGGCCACACCCATGACTGCGTATCCCGTGCGAACCGCAGCGTGACGCCGTTCGGCAAGGCACACTCAAGCAGGAGAATATAGGGCGTGTCGCTGTGGCGGCGGTTGCGTTCGATAAGCTGCGAAAGTTTGGTCATGTTTTCCCCTACTTGATGCGCATGATGTAGGCCAGCGCGTAAAAATCCCCGGCCCCGCCGGTCAGCACCACCCGGCCCGATAAGGCGGACGCGCCCGCCGCATCTGCCCCGCCGATCATCTTGTTGCGCAGGTCGGGCGTGCCGTTGGTTCCGTCGCATAAGGCCCAATTCGTATCGGCTGCCGTCGCGCCCGTGGGAATGGGGAACTTGCTGCCCGTCCCCCCGAACGTCCCTTTGAACATGATGATGGCCCCCTTGGGCGGAACCACATACGTTGTGTTGCTGTCCAGATCCCCTACAAACTGATAATACGTGCCGTCATAGACGAATTCATGGGTGCTGTTGAGCTTGAGGAGCCCGGCGGAAAACGTCCCGTTACGGTATTTGATCGCCTTTGCCCCGGTGCCATTGACGTTCAATGTGGGGTTTGCGGCGGTGTTGGCGATGCCGAACCGCACCAAAATACGCGCACCCGTACCAAGCTTGAAATTCGGGCAGGCCACGGTTTTGGCGGCGGTGGCGGCAGCGGTGGAGCAAACGCCGTAATGGATGACGTCCGCCCCGCCGTCCGCGCCCACCCCGTCGATGGAGCGCGCCGTCTTCCACTTCACGGCGGCGATGGTGCCATCCGCCCCCACGGTCACGCTGCTGCCGTCCGGCTTGACTTTCCCCGCTTTCTCCGTCGTCGCTATGGGCGTCGACTCCACTGACTCCGCCGCAGCTTCCGCCGCCTTTTGCGCCTTGGAAGCAGCGGTTGCGGAGCTGGCCGCCGCGTTCTCTGAAGCAAGGGCATTCGTCTCAGACGTCTTTGCGGCTGTAGCGGACTTTGCAGCAGCGCTGGCCTTGGTGCTTGCCGTACCTGCTGATGTGGCGGCCTCCCCCGCTTTAGTGGTGGCCGTGACCGCCGCTTCCGCCGCTTCTTCCGCTTTCGCCGTTGCCGTGCTGGCGGATTCGGCGGCATCCTTGGCACTGTTCGCGGCATTGGTTTCGCTCGTTTTGGCCTTTGTCGCGCTGGTTGCCGCCGCGCTGGCCTTGGTGCTCGCGGTACTCGCGGAAGCCGCCGCATCTTTTGCGCTGGCTGCTGCCGCCGTCTCGCTCTTTTTCGCGGCTGTGGCCGAAGCCGCCGCTTCCTTGGCCTTCGTGCTGGCCGTCGCCGCAGACGTGGCGGCTTCTTCCGCCTTGTCCGTGGCTGTGGTCGCGGAAGCCGCGGCACTCTCCTTTGACGCTGCCGCGCTCGTCGCGGAATCTTTCGCGGCGGTCGCGGACGCCGAGGCTTTCCCCGCTTTCGTACCAGCCGTGGCCGCCGATTCAGCCGCTTCACCGGCTTTCGATGTGGCCGTACCTGCCGAGGTCTCCGCCGCCTCCGCACTGCTCGCGGCATTCTCCTCACTCTTTTTCGCGGCTGTGGCCGAAGCCGCCGCCTTGTCCCGGCTGTCCGCCGCACTGGTGGCCGCATCCACGGCCCGATCCGCACCTTCGTTGATGGTGCGCATCAGGTCATCAATGGAAGGCTGCGCCTGACTGTCCGGGGACAAGGAAAGCGGCTGGAGCTGTACTTCCACGGACGCGACGAACGGCGCTGTACCGTCCTCGCTCGAAGAGACCGGAGACGAAACGAACCGGACGACATAGGTCTTGCCCTGGCTCGGATGCCGCCAGAGGAATTCGACGGCGCGGTGCTGCGGGTAGAAAAGCTCCTCAAGGTACTTGTATTCAGCCAGCGGCATGGCTTTCCACGACAGCTTGAACGGCGTCATGCGCTCGGCGGAAAAACGCGGGCGCGCGGAGTCGTCGCCGGTCTCGCTCTTCGCCTCGATGTACGGATCATCAACGCCCCCGGAGATGGAGGACGGAGCCATAATAAAGGAAGGCCAAAAATCCATCTGTTACCCCTGCGCGATGCGGTCGCGTACCCCAAGCGTATTGTTCTCGTAGCCGGACATCCAAAGCTCCATGACCATGCGTTCCCCGTCCATCCGCGTGCGCTGCCGGGTTACCGCAGGGCGCTCCTGCCCGGAGTAGTGGATCTCCACCGTCATGGGGATATTCACGACGGGTTGGGAGGGAGATTTTCCGGCGGCGGCTTTTCCGGCATTGTAGGCCCGTGTTTCAGCCGGGTTCAGGACTTTTTCCCCATCCATAAGGATGGCCGCGTATTCTCTGGGCCGGAGGAAACCGTTGCTCCCACGCCCGCCCCCATTATGGAAACGCGGCGCGGAAGCGAACAGGGACGCGGGGACGGCACGCAGGCCGTCGCCGAAGTCGCTCCCTACGTTCATCCCGGAATGCCCGACGCCGGCGAACAGTGAGGGCCCGTTGCTGACGAAGTTGTCCATCCACCCGCCGCTGATACCGCCCACCGCCACACCGCCAGCGGAAGCCGCCGCACCGCCAAAACCGAAGAAATCGCCGAGCCACCCCATGCCGCTGTTGGCTATGCTCCCCACGATGTTGCGCATGAAGATCTGCAAAAAATCGTTCGCCATCGTGGTCATGGCGTTGTTCCAGTCCACCACCAGACCATCGGTCGTGATCCGGAAAGCCCCGCTGATGTTGTCGAGCATGTTTGTGGTGGTCTGCTCGAAACCTTTTCCGAAATCCGTCGCTTCGGCGTAGAACGCGAGCGCCGAACGCCGCGCACCGTCCCAACCGTCGCGGCCGGACTGGAGGCGTGAGAGTTTTTCCCATTCATCCACAAACTGTTGGTGTTCAGGGCCAAGGGAACGGCGATAGATTTCCGCCTGAGCCTCAAGCACCTGATTCTGATACTCGGCGGATTGCGTGTAATTGCCGGAAAGAGCCGCAAGTTTTTCGTAAAAATCGGCGGCCACCTGCAAATTTTCCACCTTCACCTCGGTTTCGAGGGAGGCCTTGTAAACAGTCAGTTTTTCGGAGATTGACGCCTTTTCTTCCGGCGTTTTGGCAAGGGATTCCAGCTTTCGGCGTTCTTCTTCAACTTGCTTGGATATGCCGAGATCCTTGACCTTCCGGGTGTCTCCGGCAGCTTGCGCGATCTTGAGATCCAGCTCCGCAAAGGCGTCGGCAAGGTCATGAACCCGCTTGGCATCCGCTGCGGCTTCATATTCCTCGGTAATGGCGGTCAATTCGGAAAGGGACAGCCCCGCGCCCTTCCCCTTCTTGGCGATGTCGTCCAGTTTGATGTCGAGCTTTTGTTGCCACGACTGCACCATTTCACCATTGAGCTTGGAGATTTCGGCACGAACGTTCTCGATATAACGAGCGGCGGAAGATTGTTTTCTGGCCGTACTCTCAGCCGATTTCATGCTTTTCT
>ENA-UEQE01003465-UEQE01003465.1-human-gut-metagenome-genome-assembly--contig:-NODE-3465-length-10107-cov-3.808574_pt1 | contig 10107 bp, 3 predicted proteins | sample MGYA00242934_ERZ507935 | MGnify/ENA primary metagenome ERZ507935 (study PRJEB26167, sample SAMN06115423) | human gut metagenome | host: Homo sapiens | place: China:Anhui | collected 2015-03-30 | study... | reverse complement strand
TTTCATAAATCTGGTTCACCTGTGAAATCAAGGTCTGCGGCAAATCCTTCTTCCGGGTTTCCTCTACCTCCTTCCAACGACGTACATCCCAAAAACGATGTCCTTCAAAGGCCAATTCTACCATACGTTCATTCTGATATTTCTTCCAGAAAGCATCATTGGTCATCCCTTGAGGGAATCCGGGCATCTCGGCACGCGTACGAACTACTTTGATAGCATCCACAGCCGAAGTTGTAAATTCATTATCCGTTGCATACGGACTACCCAGATACTTATATACAGCTTCCGCATAATTCAAATAGAACTCTCCAAAACGGAATGTAATCCATGAATGATAGGTCTTTGAAGCTGTACCGGCACGTAAGTCTACTGCCGTCTGACAATACTTCTTCAGATAATAGCCAGTCGGAGTTCCGCCACTCAAAGGCTCCGCATTTAGTCCGCCCTGATAGGTTTGCAGAGGAACAGTATTCCAGTTAGGCCACTTTTCGTCCCCATTCTTGGCAATAGTCAGATAGAAACGAGGGTCGCGGTTGGTATAATAAGGATTAGCAGGATCATAGTTATCCAACTCGTCCGGACGCAACCCTGTATCCTTCATCTCATACGCATCCACCAGTGTCTGTGTGGGACAGTTTCCACCTTTACAATTTTCCAACCCTACCGGGAAGTTATATCCCTCAAAAGAATTAGTGGTAGTAGTGGCACGACGGAGAAAAATCAATTCATTAGTAGCGTCATTGTAATTGTCCTTGCTCCAAAGTGATGAATAATCCTCCACTAAGAGTTTTGCCTTTTCAGCAAACCCATTACTGTCATCTAAAATTTCCTTATTGGCTTTAGCTGCACGATACCACAGTTCTCTATTATCAGTCGGATTAAATAAAGGACTTGCCGCATACAATGCTGCACGAGCTTTCAAGGCCAATACCGTTTTACGGTTGGCACGTCCTGTTTCCGCCGGACTACTAGGCAATGCCATATCTCCCAGTTTACTGTAATCGACGATAATCTTATCTTTAATATCATCACATTCGGCTATGATATAATCAAAAATCTCCTGTGCCGGTCTGCGCGATAACGTATTCGATTCTTCGGCTGTTAATATATGGTCGCTAAACGGCACATCTCCATATTGCCGTACCAAGTTAAAGTAGAAATATGCACGAAGGAAACGTACCTCATACTGGTAATTGGTATAGCGGAACATCTGTTGTGCATAATCACTGTTCAAAGCCAACTCGGGAAATGTCAGTCCGGTAAACTTCTCCAGATATAAATTACAATTGGCTATCCCTTCATAACAGGACGTCCACATGCTACTTTTAGCATTCGACGGACTCCAAGAACCATTGTAAAAGTCTTCAATCTGATTTCCCGAATAAGCATATTCGGACTCATCGGTAGCAGAACCAAGAATTGCCCCGCTATAGTTTCCAAAGTCCACATCCATGGACAAATAGATATTTGTTATCAGCCCTCCTACATTACCGAAGTTGAGCTTCACAAAATCCTCATCATAATTATTGTACTCATGATATTCCATCTTATCTGAGCAGGAACCGAGTGCGGCTACACACATCATTCCGTAGATAATGTTTTTCAGTTTCATTCTTTCGCTTTGTTTTTATGATTAAAAACCAATCGTAACACCGACTACTACACTCTTATTCAGCGGAGTCGCTACACCATAACATTCCGGATCTGTCACATCAATATGATCTGAACAGAACAAGTCTGTTCCTCTGACATATAACTTGGCACTCCCCAATATCTTAGTCTTCTTCATCCATTCTTCCGGAAATCTGTAATACACCTCCGCGTTACGTAACTTCAAGAATGACCGGTCCGCCAACCAAACTGTATTAGCCTGATAGTTATTGGCATTACTCTGTGAACTCAAACGAGGATATTTGGCATTTTGATTTTCCGGTGTCCAACGATTCTCATAATAATGAGTAGAAAGTGTCGTATTATTTATCAACGGCCAAAACATACTCTTCGTATTCAAGACAGCAGAATAGTTACCTGTTCCCTGAAACATTACATCTACTCCAATCCCTTTCCATTCGGCTCCCAAATGGAAAGAATAATAAATTTCCGGAGCCGTCGTACTATAACCGATAGCTGTTTTATCATTGGCATCAATGATTCCGTCTCCATTCACATCTTTATATTTTATGTCTCCCGGCACTACCGTACTAAAGTTTTGCGGAAGGCTGTTTGCTATATCTTCTTTATCTTTGAAGAAACCTTCAGCTACCATTCCATATACTTGTCCCAACCGATTTCCTGTTTGCACAAGATTCTTATACAAACGCGGTTCTTCCAGTTGTTCCTTAATTTCATTCTTATTCCAAGCAAAATTACCGCCAAGGTTGAACACTACATCTCCTAACCGTTTCGTATAGTTAAGTCCTAGTTCCACGCCATAGCTATCAACGATTCCGGCATTCTCGAACGGAGCATCTACGCCCAACACATCGGTATATTTTCCTTCGGAAGAGACCCAAATATCTTTTCTCCGTTGGTAATAGCCTTCTGCCGTCACGTCCAGTCCATTGAACAACACGGCATCAACACCAACATTGTATTTATACGCTTTCTCATGTGTCGAATTAGCAGTTGCCAGGCGCCCGATAATAGTACTTCCGAATTCAGAGTCGTAACTACTGTTAAACTTATATTGCGTACCGGTAGTCGTATAAATCTGATCCCAATAGTCATATACGGTAGTACTTCCGTCTTTAGGCAGATAATCAACATTGATCACTCCAAACGAAGCGCGCAATTTCAGGAAGTTCACCCAAGACACATCTTTCAACCATTTTTCTTCCGAAAGCACCCAAGCAGCAGAAATGGTAGGCGAGAAAGCCCATTTATGCCCCGGTGCCAATAAACTGGAGGCCGAGCCAACCAATGCCAGATCCAAATAATAGCGATTAGAGAAACCTACATGATTATACCAGGATACATTTTGCCGATAAATAGTAGTGTTCAATCCGTATGAATCACGATACTCATAATCCCATTTGAATTGAGAATACACATCCCACTTCCGAAACGAGCGATTGTAATCGACACTACCTGCAAAGTTAAATTGGCGCGCCCAGTTGTCAATACCTGCACCCGAACCCATTTCACTGGATTCGCCACCTGAAATGGCAGTATAAAACGGACCGTTAGTTGTCCAGCTTGTTGCATAACCGGCATACGTATAAGTCTTGCTATGGTCTTCCAGAATATTGGAATAGTTGTCATAAGCTAAACGAAAGTTTGCTCCCAATCCTTTCAGCAAACCAGATAAATCTTGTGACAAGGTAAGGTTGGCAAACAAACTGCGAGAGTGTCCTTTAGAATAAGCAGCTCCCTGCGATTGTGCGACAGGATTCGATGTTCCCGCCCAAGTAGTACTTCCTCCCCAACTGTCATCTTCCGTACGAACCGGAAAAGCTGCAGAAGGAATCGAATAAATCATATCCCATAGGTTAACCGAAGCCCCCGGAATCCGAGATTCGGACAAGGTACCGAGAAGATTCAACTTCAATTTGGTAGTGGCGGTTAAATCAATATCCAGATTTGTACGCAAATTAGCACGTGAATACATATTCTGTGTAGAATATCCGTCATTTGCATTCGGGGTTTTGATAAACCCTTTGTCTGTTAATAAATTCGCCATAGTATAGTAGCGGAACTTTGCTCCTCCCCCACGGAATTCGATCGTATATTTATTAGAAACTCCTCTGTCTTTAAAGGTTTCATCAATCCAGTTCACATTAGGATAGAGATAAGGGTACATACGGGAAGCCCCTCCACTACCTACTCCATTACGGAAAGCATCGACTTCTTCCGGAGTATACCGAGCTCCCAAACCTTCATATCCACGCGCTTCATTCACTGCAGAAGCATACGTAGCTGCATCTACAAATTCCGGACGTCGAGACTGAGTGTTAATGATATGATCATACGTAAAAGTTATCTCTTTTGTTTTGTACTTACCACGCTTTGTAGTAATCAAGATCGCACCGTTCACCCCTTTGTATCCGTACAATGCCACAGCCGCGGCATCTTTCAGGATGGAAACGGATTCTACTTCTTCTGGGCTCACCAAGCTCATGTCTCGTTCCAAACCGTCAACCAGCACAAGCGGTGTACTACTTGACAAGCTCTGCAAACCACGTACATAAAAGGTAGGATCTGCCATTAACCCGGTACTGGCCGCATTCTGCAAAGTAGTAAGGCCCAATCCATATCCATATAAAGAATTGGATATATTCCGGGAAGACCGCTTATTAAACTCTTCGTTATAGGTGGTAGAAACAGCTGCTGTTGATTCATGACGACTGAATGTCCGGTTAGCTCCCACATCAATAGTCTGAGCTGCATATCCCATCACAATAGTCATCGGACCATCAGTCTTTGCCACAACTGTGGTAGAGCCTTTGTCGACAGAAACGACACTCAAACGTTGTCCTTTCTCGACCGCAATCTCGAATTTACCATCTTTATCAGTTTCAACCCGGGTCTCCACTGCGCCACCTTCCACATTAACGGACGCTCCATAGACTGGGTTTCCCGATTTATCAACAACAATACCTATAATGTTGTTGTCTGTATTCTGTGCTCTGACCGGAATGCTCAAACAAACCAGTAAAGCCAGTATCAGAATCTTATTTTTTCTCATATAAATCAATATTCAATATTGTTTTAATCTATTTCGCTGTCTCACATTACCAACCCGGATTCTGAATCAATCCATATCCTTTGTTAATTTCCGTTTGCGGGAATGGAGAAAGATACCATTTGGGATCAAATCCGTATGTCCACCACCGACGGACCGGCTTGGATAACTCAAACCTTTCATATTCAAAACGAGTAGGCTGCAATGCCCCCTTGTTCTTATCTCCTTCATTCCATTTAGCATTTCCCGTTATACGATTACCGGTATCATCCAAACGATAGGCGAGCAACCCGTGCAGGCGCTTCTCGAAACGATCGGCACGCTTGTAACGGACAAGATCAAAGTAACGGCTATCTTCAAGCCCCAATTCCCGAACACGCTCGCACAGCAATTCTTCCAATAAGGCTGCTTTGTCAGAAAGTAAATTCTTATCTGTAACACACTCCGCCAAATCTTTCTTCAATCCTACGCGGGCACGTACTATATTCATTTGGTCAATAGCACCCCGGTGATCATTCTTGGCTTGAAGCAAGGCCTCTGCATAAGTTAAATAAATGTCAGATAAACGAAGATATACCCAATGCGTATACTGACGTTGGTACTCTGTTCCCAAATAATATTTCATATTTTTATAACCAGTCGCATAGTTACCTGATTCAAGTGCAGCATTTTGTCCTTCATCGTATCCTCCGACCCACAATTCATAAGGTAAACCGGACATTGTTCCTGCACTCCAGTCTAACATCTTCGGCAATCCGTTTACCATGCAATGCTCATACAGACGAGGATCACGGGTTAATACGATTTCCGACAATAGTTGTTCTCCATTTTTGAATGTTCCGGTCAGGAACATTGCATCCAACTTACCTTCTGTTTCCGTCTTTTTCCAGTCAAACGGAGTACCGTCGGCCCATGGGAACATCTCCACATATTCCTGTGTAGGCGGATATTCGGTACGACAAAGTGACGGAACAGCCCAGGAATGCCACATATAAGAACTTGAGTTGAAAGCGTCCGACATATTCGTGCGGACAGAATGCAAGACCTCCTTGCTGTTCTGACGAATATATCCCATACGATATGCCTGCCGATACTGTTCCGGTGTTTCTTCCGAAGCCTTATTCAGGCTATATCCGCCTTGACTCTCCAGCTCTTTAAAGAATGCTTCACAAGCCTTCAAACAGTTATCCCAAAGTTCCGCATGGTAGCCGCCGTACCATACCAGATGCTGCTGTTCAGCCTCTGAGTTTCCTCCTGCATATCCGTTGACATCGTTAAACAACGGAGAAGCGGCAAATTGCCAGATTTTGCATTTCAATGCCATCGCACCGGCCTTTGTCCAGTGTCCGGCCTTGCTGGCAAGATCGGCATCAGCATAAGCCCACACCAATCCACCGGAATTGATAGCATCATCCAACATCTTTATCATGTAGTTAACAGTCTCCTCTACCGTAGCACGGGGGATTTCATAACCTGACTCCGTACCGGTGAATGAAGCATATAACAATGGAAGACCTCCATAATGACGGAACATATCAAAATAGCGTGCCGCAATCAGGCATTTAGCTTCTGCCACCAACTGAGTTTTTTCAGTGCTATCCATGCCCGGCACTCTATCTATATTTTCCATTAACAACCAGCACCAGCGCACTACTTCCCATACCATTTCCCGTGTATATGGGAAAATATTACCACGCGTGCCATAGTTGGCATTGAGAGAACCCAAATAATACTGCTGATATACAGTTGCGTCACTAAAATAAAGTGACCAGCAGTCTGTTAGCGCATCCTTCTTTCCTAAATAAGGACTGGAAGAATCAGGAATATTACCGTTACTGTCCGTATTATAAGGTAATCCGTAATACTGTCTACTGTAACAGGTATTCAAAAATTGGCGCGTATATTCCGCACTATTGAACACTGTGTCAATAGTAGCATTTCCGCCCGGTGCCTTATCCAAAAAAGAGTTTCCGAATTTAATTTCGTCCACACATGAAGTGGAAACCAAACAAACCGCCGCTCCCAACATCGCACCGATGAACCATTTATTTTGTAATTTCATTGTATCTTTCCTTTATCTATTTTAGAATCCTAATTTCAAGCTCAACGTATAAGTCTTGGACAATGGATAAGAAGGTGCATTAGTAGCTCTTGCCTCCGGATCACCCCACAAATAAGGTGTAATCGTCCACAAATTATATCCTGCAAAAGCCAACTGACATGTATTCAGTCCAAGTTTCTTCATTAATGGGAAGTGAAAATTGTATGCCACCTGAAGAGTTTTCAAACGCAAGTATTTGGCATCTTTCTCATATAAAGTGGAGGTAGCATAATTATTCTTTGCATTATCAATGGTAGCTCTCGGATACTCCGAAGATTGTGACGGATTTTCCGGTGTCCATGTATGATCCAGATGGTATGCCAACAATCCTCCCTGCTCGCTATTGGAAGATGAATAGAACGGCTGACGAAATACATCCGAAATCATACGGCTTACATTCCAGGCCCCTGTCCATTGAGTACTTATTTCCAGATTCTTCCAACTGAATCCTAAATTAATACCTAGCATATATTCAGGATCGTCTGTAAAGCCATAGTCATAACTTGCATCATTTGCATCAATCTTACGGTCACCATTCAAGTCAACATATACTGCATCTCCATTTTGAAGAATACTCTCGTGAGTGGGGAACGGACGATTAAATGTCTGCTCATATAGCGCAGGTGTATCCTCATCATAGAAGCGCCAGAAAACATATTGACTACGCGAACCGATACGGTGTCCCTTCTGATATTGATATAAATTATTCTGCGGTGCTTCCTTCTTTTCAAGAATCTCATTCTGATTATAAGAAAGGTTAATACCCGCCCAATAACGGAAATTATCGCCAATCTTATCGTTCCATTTTAAAGAAAGTTCCCAGCCCCAACTGTCTACACTTCCTAAATTTGAATAGGGAGTAATGAACCCTAACATTCCCGGAGCTGTACCGTCACGCAAAAGGATGTCATTACGACGTTCTTTATAATATTCAAAGGTTGTTTTCAGACGGTCATCAAGGAAGTTAATATCAACACCATAGTTCCGTTTCAGAGCTTTTTCCCATGTCACAGCAGGGTTATTCTTAGCTACCTCACGCGCACCCAGACTAACAGTACCATTATCTGTTCCGAATCCATATCCCCAGGCGTTAGTTGCTCCTCCACTTGCCGTTACACGATTTGCCAAGTCACCTAAACCGACATTATATGGATCAGCCATATACATAAACCGCGATCCTCCAATATTATCGTTACCTACCAAACCGACACTGGCACGTAATTTCAAGAAGCTAACCACCGACTTCAAAGGACGGAAAAACTTCTCTTCACTCATCACCCAACCTATAGAACCAGCCGGGAAATAAGAAAAGCGCAAATCGGACGCAAAGTTTTCCGAACCGTTATAACCCACATTAAACTCTGCCATATAGCGGCTCTTCCAATCATAAGTGACACGTCCGACTAATCCGACATATCCATGAGGAATGTCCGAATATAATTTCGGATAATACTCTTTCTGTTGATTATACAAAACTAAGGCTGTCACCGTATGATCACCAAAAGTACGATTATAATTAAAGCTGGCTTCCATATACCAATTACGTGCTTTGCCTGTAGTATACGAATACTTCACATCTGTATTCTCTCCAAACTTACGATAAGCAATACTACCGTCATCCATCAATACAGGAGTGTATGTAGCAATAGACCCACCAGAACCGACTTTATTAACTGTAAACGAGCTGTTATAAGATCCCTTCACTTTAAAAGAAAGTCCTTTAGTCAAGAAGTCCATTTTTTGATCCAGAATCACATCCACATTCAGCGAATTGTTGCTGGTCTGGCTGAACCCATTTCCATAATATCCCATACCTGTACCTCCTGTAAATGGTAATTTCAGTCCGTCTGAATAAGTCTCATCGCTCGAATTTACCAATTTTCCATCTATGATTCCCGGACTGGAGAAAGGAGTACACCACATCACCTTTCGCCACAGTTCATCCGTCTGCGGCTCCCGCCTCGTGCCTACATACCCACCGATGTTTACTTTCAGCAGGGTTGATTTTGTCAAGTTTATATCCACGTTTGAACGATAGTTGAAACGCTTATATTGGTAATTGGGATCATAAGACTCTCCCAATTGTTTCAGCATGCCGTCTTGCAGCAAATATCCCAACGAGACAAAGTAACGGAAACGGTCGCCACCGCCCGACATTGTCAGGTTATGTTGCGTCTGCCAGGAAAGATTCTTGAAAATATAATCATTCCAATCGACATTGGGGAACATGATGGGATCTGCATTCGTCCTGAACATCTCTCTCACATAAGGAGAGAAGCCCAGTTGCGACTCCTTCAGCGAAGGATTGTCACTCAACTGCGTCTCATTATACAGAGTGGCATACGTATAGCTGTCCACTCCTTTCAGGTTGCGCAAAGCTTGTGTCAGACCGAATGAAGAGTTCAATGATATTTTCGGTTTTCCGGCGGTTCCTCGCCGAGTAGTAACCAACACAACTCCATTGGCGCCGCGTACACCGAACACTGCCGTAGAAGCTGCATCTTTTAAAACCGTGATGCTTTCGATTTCGTGCAAATCCATCTGGAAAAAAGAACGTTCCACTCCGTCCACCAAAATAAGCGGTTTGGAAAGTTCATCAGATAAAGACCCCGTACCCCGCACATATATATCCGGGTCTTCCGCTCCCGGCTGACCGGACACCTGTACGGACGAAAGTCCTGTAACAGCTCCCGAAAGAGCATTCGCCACACTTCCGCTGGGGGACCTCAACAAGTCTTTATTGCTAATGGAAGAGATAGCCGCAGTGACAGACATTTTGCTTTGTTTACCGTAAGCGATAATCTGTACTTCTTCCAGCACTTGCGAATCTTCGGCCAGACGAATGGTGAATCCTTCCGTTTTATGAGGGGTAGCTTCTTTCGAAGCATACCCCATATATGAAACCTCGAACACTATGGGCGAGATATTGGCTGGAACATCCAGTTTAAAATTACCATCTATGTCCGTAATGGTTCCGATAGTAGAACCTTTTACCTTAACAGTAGCTCCCACCAAAGGCTCGGATGTTTTTTCATCCACCACTTTACCTTTATAGAGCCTGTTTTTGTTAATATTTGCTGCTGCCCAAACTTCCGCAATCTCATTTCGAGTATCGTTCTCAGCCACTACCATTATAGGAAATAACGAAAGGCATGCAACAAACAGATACTTGTGTTTCTTCATAATGTTCTTCAGTTTTTTATTAATTATTTTGCATCAAAAGCGACAACGTATGCAGATCCTTCTCCGTCTACGCCACTCACCAGTTGACCATTTATCTTTATAGAAGGAAGCCAAGAATTTCCAGTTAGCCAACCCGTAGCAC
>ENA-UEQE01003454-UEQE01003454.1-human-gut-metagenome-genome-assembly--contig:-NODE-3454-length-10133-cov-4.964101_pt1 | contig 10133 bp, 9 predicted proteins | sample MGYA00242934_ERZ507935 | MGnify/ENA primary metagenome ERZ507935 (study PRJEB26167, sample SAMN06115423) | human gut metagenome | host: Homo sapiens | place: China:Anhui | collected 2015-03-30 | study... | reverse complement strand
TTGGTGGCAATGATGTCAATGGCTACTTTGGTCTTAGGCAGGAGAGAAAACAAGTATGGAACTTGGTAGTTGGTCTTTAATTACTGCACCGTCACTGCTGGCACTCATTCCGTGGAAATCCCATTCTGCAGGACCACATTGCCTCTCACCAGCACATAGTGGATCCCCTCCGGCTTCTTCACCGAATCAGCAAATTCGGAACAGTCCCGTATTTTCTCAGGATCGAACACGGTAATATCAGCCACCGCGCCCTCTCGCAGGGTTCCCCGATCTGTCAGACCCAGAATCTGAGCTGGCAGCCCGGTAATCTTATACACAGCATCCTCCAGCGGCATCAGCTCATGCTCCCGCACCAGTCGGAGGAACCTCGGGAAGGTGCCAAAGCTGCGCGGGTGGGGATCTGTACAGGTAATGGCTCGGTCATAGGAAAAGTTGTAGCCATCACTCCCCACGCAGATATTCATATCCAACATGATACGGAGCATATCTGCCTCATTGATACAAAAATAGATGCAGGCTACTGAACTGTCACACTGTTCCAAAACCTGGATCACAGTATCCACTGGATCCATCTGAAATTCCTGAGACAACTGCTCCACTGTTTTACCTTCCCATTCTGGGTGGTGTCCGTGGGTGCCGGAGACCAGAATGCTGGCAGGGCCTCCCCGGTTCTCCATCTCTGCTCCAGTCTCATCCCTGAGCCGCTGAGTCGGCTCCTTCAGCCGCTGGATCAACGCCGGGACGCCGCCGTCGTGGGCCCAGTGCGGCAGCAGCGCCGTCATAGAGGTAGAAGTCGCTGTGTAGGGGTACTGATCACAGGTAATGGTCAATCCCTCCTCCCGGGCCGCCTGGAGCTTGGCCAGCAGCTCATCCGCACGTCCCCATTGAGGCTTACCCATCAACTTCAAGTGGGAGATCTGAAGATGAACCCCAGAACGCCGTGTGATCTCCAGCATCTCATCCACCGCCTGGAAGATCCGCGGCCCTTCGCTTCTCATGTGCACCGTCAGCAGCGCATCATACTCTTTTAAGACCTTGGCCAGTTCCACCAGTTCCTCAGCTTTGCAGAAAGAACTGGGTGGATAGATCAGTCCCAGAGACATTCCAAAGGCCCCGGCCTCCAGTTCCCGCCGCAGGAGTGCTTTCAGCTGCTCCATCTCCTCCGGGGTGGGATCCCGGTCCACAAATCCCATGACCGCACCTCTCAATGTGCCGTGGCCAATGAGCTGCCCATAGTTTCCGGTACAGCCGTGGGCAGTCACCGCTCTGGAATAATCATTCAGATCATAGATTCCTTTCAGCGACAGACCGCCTGCGGGCAGCTCCAACTGGCTGAAAAAATACTCCTGGTTCGGCCTCCAGCCCTCCGGTGTATTGGGTAGAATGGAAATACCGCAATTTCCTGTGATCTCAGTGGTAATACCTTGATACAGCTTGCTCTCCACAGGATAATCCACCAGAGGACAGGCATCTGAGTGGCTGTGTATATCAATAAACCCTGGCGCTACCACTAAGCCCGCCACATCCAGTACTGTGTTTGCCGTCTCGTCCAGCTGCCTGGTAATCTTGGCAACGCAGCCGTTTTGAATGCAGACGTCCGCCCGGTAAGGCTTTGCCCGGCCCCCATCTGCCACAAGGCCGTTTTTCAGAATCAGATCATACATTGTTACAGCAGCCTCCTTTTTGAATTGTCATAAAAAAAGGCACTGCATCCCGCCGGATCCTACGATCCGTCAAGATCAGTGCATCTTACTACTAAATAAGTCAAAAGGACAAGTCAACTTTCAACCTCATAGCAAACTACTGATGTTCATTTTTCCTGTTTTCGAGACAGTCCAACAGCTTCATTCGTGCTGATCTGGCTGCCATCACCACCGTCTTGGCCGAGGCTCCAAAATAATTTTCCTGGATGCTCTCCCTAATTTCTTCGATGTCGCGAATCAGATTTTTCCCCTCAAATACAGACTTGATAAATTCACGCGTCAGGGAGCAGACCATATTGATGTCGCATCCCACAATCACCCCAGTCTCCCGTTCCACCACAAGGATCAACACAATCAGCTCATGGGTCAGATAGATTGGATTTCGCTGTTCCGGTCTGGCCGTCCCGACGACACAAATATGCTTGCCCGGAAGCCATTGTCCCACACTGTCTCCCCTCTCTTTCTGTTTCAATTTGAATATAATGTACTATATACCTTGCAGATTGTCAAGAAAAACATTGTGGGATCCACAGTTTTTTAGTTGTTATTCGGCTATTTTTCGCCAATTAATCGGCTGTATAAATATTTTTCTCCATGATTTTTAAAGGAAATATGTGCAATTATCCCAGTCCCAAGTTTCCTCTCCTGACAGATCAATTCTAAGAAACATGCAAAATCACTCTCTCCCATCTCACCCAGCAGTCGTTGGTATCCCCCGCCGAAAAGCCGGGCAGACTATGGTGGAAGGGAGCGTGTAAATGATGATCGACGTGAGAAAGGCAGCCATTATCGGCTGCGGCTTTGTGGGGGCCTCCATCGCCTTCAGCCTGATGCAGCGCGGACTGTACTCCGAGCTGGTACTCATCGACTCTGACCGGGAGAAGGCTGCAGGGGAAGCCATGGACCTGAGCCACGGCCTCCCATACGCCGCCTCCATGCAGATTTATGCCGGGACCTATGACGATACAGCCGACTGCTCCATGGTCATCCTCGCTGCCGGAGCCAGCCAGAAACCGGGCGAGACCCGCTTGGATCTCATCGGGCGGAACACCGCCATTCTCAGGCGCATCCTGCCCGAGCTCACCGGCCGTGGATTTCAAGGCATCCTTCTGGTGGTATCCAATCCGGTGGATGTGCTCACCTACGCCGCCTGGCGGCTGTCCGAACTTCCGGCCGGACAGGTGTTCGGCTCCGGCACGGTGCTGGATACCGCCCGCCTGAAATATCTGCTGGGACAGGAGCTGGGCGTGGACAGCCGCAACGTCCACGCCGCCATTCTCGGTGAACACGGAGATAGTGAGCTGGCGGTATGGAGCAGCGCCAACATCTCCAGCATCGATCTGGACCGCTTCTGCCAGCTGCGGGGTCGTCCGGACCGGGCTGGGCTGGACCGCATCTACCGCGAGGTGCGGGACAGCGCCTATGAGATCATCCGCCGTAAGGGGGCCACCTACTACGGGATCGCCATGGCTGTGGCCCGAATCGCCGAGTGCATCGTCCGGGATGAGCGGGCCATGCTCCCCGTCTCTGTCCTGCTCCAGGGCCAGTACGGGCTGGACGGTCTCTGTCTCAGCATCCCCGCCATCGTGGGCCGGAACGGTGTGGAGTCGGTGCTGGAGATCCCTCTGGACCCCGGAGAGCGCCAGGCGCTGCTGGACTCCGCAGCCCGTCTGAAGGCGGTCATCCGGGACGCCGGCCTTTGATCCGGCTCCGATCCTCCAGAAGAATGTGCAGGCCCCCCGGTGCGGATCCAGATCCGCACCGGGGGGCCGTTCATACCATCATTCCGCAGTCTTACTCCTCGTAATCCTCATACTCCGAGGCGCAGGCCTTCTGCTGGAGCCGGGCCTTGGCACAGCCCCCCAGCTCGCTCAGCTTATCCCAATAGGCGATCACAGCACACACCGCAGCCGCAGCCGCCAGAGACAGGGCCACGATCTTCAGCACAAAACGCGCAACTTTCATAGATGGAACCTCCTTCATCTTCTTCGGTTGTCCATAGTGTACATGATTTTATTTAAAATTACAATCATTTTATGGGATTATCCGCATCCGCTCTGCGGGGAATTGACGCGCCAAAAGGCGCGGGTCGCTTTGCTCCCATGTGGTCCAGGCGGATGACTTTCCGTTCACCGACAGGGAACAGACCCCTTACACATTGAAGCGGAACAGGATAATATCGCCATCCTGGACCACATATTCCTTACCCTCGGAGCGGATCAGGCCCTTTTCCCGGGCTGCGGCCATGGTGCCGCAGGCCATCAGATCCTCATAGGACACCACCTCGGCCCGGATAAAGCCCCGCTCAAAGTCGGAGTGGATCTTCCCGGCGGCCTGCGGGGCCTTGGTCCCCTTTTTGATGGTCCAGGCCCGGCACTCGTCCTCGCCGGAGGTGAGGTAGGAGATCAGGCCCAGCAGGGTATAGCTGGCCTTCACCAGCCGGTCCAGACCGGATTCGGCTACTCCCAAATCGTCCAGGAACATCTTCTTCTCCTCGCCGTCCAGCTCGGCGATCTCTGCCTCCAGCTTGGCGCACACAGGGATGACCTGGGCGCCCTGCTCTTTGGCCCGCTGCTCCACCTGACAGTAGTAGGACACACTCTCCGGGTTGGAGAACCCATCCTCGTCCAGATTGGCGGCGTAGATCACCGGCTTGAGGGACAGCAGTTCGCAGTCTGGGTACTCCGCGGCGATGTCCACGTCCTCATAGGAGCGGGCAGATTTTCCGTCGTTGAGCCAGTCCCGCAGTCCCTCGAAGTCGGCGGCCTCCTGAAGGAACTTCTTGTCCCCCTTGGCGGCCTTCTTCGCCTTGTCGATGCGGCGCTCCACCATCTCCAGGTCGGCCATGACCAGTTCCAGGTCGATGGTGTCCATGTCCCGGACAGGATCGGTGGAGCCCTCCACATGGATCACGTTGTCATCGTCAAAGCAACGCACCACATGGACGATGGCGTCGGTCATGCGGATGTTGCCCAAAAACTTGTTGCCCAGGCCCTCGCCCCTGCTGGCTCCCTTCACCAGACCGGCAATGTCCACAAACTCAATGACCGCCGGAGTGGTTTTTTTCGGGTGGTACATCTCAGCAAGCTTGTCCAGCCGGTGGTCGGGGACGGCCACCATACCCACATTAGGGTCGATGGTGCAGAAGGGATAGTTGGCGCTCTCCGCGCCGGCGTTGGTGATGGCGTTGAACAGGGTGCTCTTGCCCACATTGGGCAGACCCACAATACCTAATTTCATAGTTTCCTATATCTCCTTTGTTTTCAAGGGTTTCCGGCTTTCCGCCAATTCAGTGGGCTTAATCAGCCCAAGCCTTGCTGCGCCGCCGTCTGCCAGCCCCCAGCCCATTTCTCGGCATGGGCTTATACAGTAAACCACATTGTAACATAGCCCTTCTTGTTTCTCAAGGGTGCAGTCTCATCAAATCCGCAATTTGTTTTGGGATCCCCCGCTCCAGTCTACACCTCCCCCACCATCCGGATCAGCGCGTCCACATAGTGGGCGACGGGCTCCCCTTTTCGGAGGCAGGCGTAAAAGTGCCTGCGGTTCTCATAGCCCTCCAGGGGATAAAAGCACACTCCGTTGGGCAGATAGCTGTCCGCGCACACCATATAATAGCTGCACCGGACCGCGATCTGTCGGGCCGCCTCCATGATGTCCGTCTCCAGAAAGACCTGTGGGTGCAGACCCTGCTCCCGGAACAGACGCTCCTGGACGATCCGGGCGCTGTGTCCTGACCGCAGCGTCACAAAGGGGGCGTCCATGGCCTCGGACAGGGGAATGCTGGACCCGGACGGGACTCTCTGTGCCAGAGGGCTGCCCGGCCCGGTGAGGATCCCGATGCGCTCCCGGTGGATCAGCCGGTACTCCAGCTGCGGACTGGCCGGCTCCACTGAGGCCAGGGCCAGATCCACCTGTCCGCTCTGGACCATCTGTTCCAGATGGGCGCTTCCCGCCTCACGGAGGCGGAACTCCACCTTGGGATACAGCCGGGTAAACTCCGGCAGGACCTTTGGCAGCAGCTGGATGGACCGCTGTACGCTGATCCCCAGACGCAGCCTGCCCCGCTCCTCCCCACGGATCTCCCGCAGCTCGTTCTCCAAAATCTCATTGGTGTTCAGGATCACCTCCGCTGCATGGAGATAGCGCTCGCCGGCGTAAGTGGGATGAAACACCTGGGTCCCGCGCTCAAACAGCGGCGTGCCGGCCTCCTCCTCGATCTGGCGCAGCATCTGGCTCAGGGAGGGCTGGGAGATGTGGAGTTTTTTTGCTGCCGCGGTCACCCCCTTCTCCTCCGCAATGGTTCGAATATACAGCGCCTGTCTCACATTCACCGCCGACCGCCTCCGTTCGATCTATCCATTTCCCGCCTCCGCCGTGCCATTTTCTTATTCATACCGCACAACCACAGCCCCAGCATACAAGATCCGCCCAATTCCCCTCTCTGTTTCTCACAAATTTTTATTCACACTTTTATCCATTTCGACCATTCGTCCCACTTCCATCTCCATAAGGTTTTTCAGCAGGTGTATGAACTGCACGGTATACTCCGGAAGCTGCCTGCCCCGCCGGTAGGCAGCGGAGAAATCAGCCGCCAGCTGGCGTTCGCCCACAGAGAAGCGGTAGGGCGGCTGAATGAACATCATATGCCGGAAATAGCTCTCGAGGCAGAAGGACACCCCCAGCCCGTTGGCAGCCATCTGTGCCGCAGTCTCGATGTTCCGGATCCGGGTGATCCGCTGGGGAGACAGTCCCGCCTCCTCCAGCAGCTGATCGGAGTACTGGCGCAGGCTTTGGCCCTGGTGCTGCAAAATAAAAATTTCCTGTTCAAACTCCCGCAAATCGATCCAGGGGTGGTAAAATGTATCCCGGTACCGGGCATACCGGCAGCAGGGATGTGCGCTCTGGACCAAAAAGATCACCGGATCCCAGCAGAGATGCTCATACTCCAGCTCGCCCTCCTGGTTGACCAGGTTGCACAGCATCAGGTCCAGCTGATCCTCCCGAAGCATCTCAGTCATGGCCCGCTGATTGCCCTCCTGAACGACCACCTCCACATTGGGGAAGCGGCTGCGGAAGATCTTCAGCGCGGAGGGGATCAGGTGGGGCGAGCGGCGGATCGGGATCCCCACCCGGATCCGGCCCTGATAGCCGTGGAGGACCTGTTCCCGCTGCTGCTGGAACTCCTCCCCCAGCGCCAGGATCTTTCTGGCCTTCTCCAGATAGAGTTCGCCCAAATAGGTTGGGCGCAGCGCCTTTCCCGTCCGCTCAAACAGGGGATAGCCCAGGCTGTTCTCCACCCCGGCCAGATAGGAGGATAGGGCTGGCTGTGTGATGTTCAGCTTTTTGGCCGCCTGGGTCATGCTTCCGCAGCCGGCCAGGGTCACGATATACTGCTGTTCCTTCAGATTCATGGGTCATCTCCCCTCGCGTATCCATAAGTTTTTCTTATATCATTTCTAACATGCCTCAATTTTACTTTCCCATTGTCCTCCATTATACTAAACCACAGACAAGCCGGCAAGCCCCCTGCTCCCGATCCAGGCTGCAGCCGGAGCGGGCATACTTGACCGGGGAGGTCCGCAGCAGCCATCCGGCCCTGCTGCGGGCGATCCAAAACAAGAGGAGGAACCAACTGATGGGAGAGGCAAAAGAACTGACCAAAAAGAAAGCGTTTAAGATGCCGCATACACTGGTCATTATTTTTATGATCATTTTTGCGGCGGTCCTGTTTACCTGGGTCGTGCCGTCCGGCGCCTATGTGCGTTTTGAGGACGCAGTCACCGGACGGAATCTGATCGATCCGGAGAGCTTCCACTATGTCGAAAACACGCCAGTCAACCCCCTGAAGATTATGAACTATGTCATCGACGGCTTCATGGACGCCGCTGACCTGATCTTCATGCTGATGTTCGCGGGCGGCGCATTCCACCTGATTACCGAGAGCGGCGCCCTCCAGGCGTCCATCGCCAAGGTGGCCCGGAAATTCTCCAACCGCTTCTATATCTTCATCCCCATGCTCACCCTGATCTTTACTCTGATCGCCACCAATCAGGGCGTGAACCTGTTTATCCCCTTCGTCCCCATCACCGTCATGCTGTCCTTCGCACTGGGGCTTGACTCCCTGGTGGGTGTGTCCATCATTCTGCTGGGCGGCGCTGTGGGCTTTTCGACCGGCACGCTGCAGACCAGCACCACCCTGCTGGCCCAGGAGATCGCGGGTCTGGTCCCCTTCTCCGGGATCTGGTACCGCGCCATCTGCCTGGTGGTGTTCTGGGTCGTCACCAACCTGTTCCTCATCCGCTACGCCATGAAGATCAAGAAAAATCCCCAGCTCAGCCCCATGTACGATCTGGATCTTCAAAGCGAGATGAAGGCTTCCACCACCGACCTGTCCTCCTTCGGCGAGCTGACCGGACGCCGGATCGCCATCCTGGCCGCCCTGGTCATCACCCTGAGCATCATTGTCTATGGCGGATTGAAGCTGGACTGGGATATGGCGGAATTCGCGGCCATGTTCCTGTGGCTGGGCATCGTAGTGGGCCTGCTGGCCGGCAAAAGCTTCTCTGACATCGCCAAGGGCATCGTGGCCGGCAGCAAAACTATGCTGGGCGCGGTCATGATCGTGGGCTCCGCCCGTTCCATCGCCCTGATCCTGACGGACGGCGGCGTCATGGACACCATTGTCCATGTGCTGGCCGGCGGTCTGGATCTGGTCCCCACCGTGCTGCAGGCTCCGGCTATGTTCCTGATCTGCACTGTGTTCAACGTCTTTATGGCTTCCGGCTCTGGGCAGGCCGCTGTGATGATGCCCCTGCTCCTGCCTGTGGCCGATCTGGTTGGCATGACCCGTCAGACCGTCATCCTGGCCTTCAACTTCGGCGACGGCTTCGGCAACTATATCTTCCCCACCTCTACCGCGCTGATGGGCCTGATCGGTGCAGCCAACATCCCTTATGACCGCTGGATGCGCTTCATCGGAAAGATCTTCCTGGTCTGGGTCTTGATTGGCTGTATTCTGGTCGCCATTGCCCAGTTCATCCACCTGGCCTGACCCTGTTCCACACATCCAACTCCCTCCGCCCCGCCCCGGGGCGGAGGACTATTATAAGGAGGAATCCCTTTGAAAGAGCATCTGTTCCAAGCTGTGGAAGCACAGCGCACCACGCTGACCGCTATGGCGGACAGTATTTTCGACGACCCCGAGCTGGGCTTTCAGGAGTTCCACGCCCAGAAAAAACTGACCGACTACCTGACCCAGAGCGGCTTCCAGGTGGAGACCGGCACCGGCGGGGTGGAGACCGCCTTCCGGGCCGAGTTCCGCAACGGCCAGGGCGGCCCCCGCATCGGCCTTCTGTGTGAATATGACGCCCTGGAGGGCCTGGGCCACGCCTGCGGCCACCATATGCAGGGTCCCGCCATCGTTGGGGCCGCCAAGGCGCTGAAGGACTGTGCCGGCGACCGCCCCTTCTCCGTTGTAGTGTACGGCACCCCCGCGGAGGAGACCGCCCACGGCAAGCTGCGGATGCTGGAAAAGGGCTGCTTCCAGGACATCGACGTGGCTCTGATGATGCACGGCTCCCCCACCACCACCGTAGATGTCAAGTCCATGGCCATGTCCAAATTTACCGTCACCTTCCACGGAAAGAAGTCCCATGCCGCCCTGAAGCCGGAGGCCGGCCGCAGCGCCCTGGACGCCCTGCTCCTGGCCTTCCAGGCGGTGGAGTTCCTCCGGGAGCATGTGCCCGAGGATACCCGGATGCACTACACCATTGCCCAGGCCCCCGGTCCGGTCAACGTGGTGCCTGACACCGCCGTGGGCGTCTTTTCCCTGCGTTCCTACTCCCGGCAGAAGCTGGACGGCGTCCGGGGCAGCCTCCCCCCTTCCGCAGCGGAACGTCTGGACCGGCTCATGGATGATTACAACGAGCTGCTGGCCCGCGCGGAACGTCAAAGCCGCCGCTTCCGCAACCGCTATGTCCATATGACCTCGCAGCGCTATACCCTCGACGACGTCCGTGCCTATGGCGCACAGTGGCGTGCCGCGCTCCGCGCCTCCAAAGAGAGGCGGAAGGCTGCCCGGAAGGCCGGGCACTCCGCCAAATGATAATGCAAACAATATATGAAGGAGCCGCAGGACTCAGTCCTGCGGCTCCTTCTCGTTCGCTTACATCAGGGGGGCAAAGACTCGCAGCACCGCCCGCACCGCCTTCCTCCACCACGGCAGGGCCCGGCACTGCGCCAGCGTCACGCTCTGGCACTGCTCCAGTGTAGAGAGAAAATCCGCGCGGATGTCCCGAATGCTGGGGTCGTTGCACAGCCACACGCCATTTTCAAAGTGGAGAAACAGACTGCGGTAATCCAGATTGATGGACCCCACCGTACCGTACTTGTCATCCACTGCGAAATTTTTTGCATGGACCAAGCCCG
>ENA-UEQE01003448-UEQE01003448.1-human-gut-metagenome-genome-assembly--contig:-NODE-3448-length-10140-cov-4.244957_pt1 | contig 10140 bp, 10 predicted proteins | sample MGYA00242934_ERZ507935 | MGnify/ENA primary metagenome ERZ507935 (study PRJEB26167, sample SAMN06115423) | human gut metagenome | host: Homo sapiens | place: China:Anhui | collected 2015-03-30... | reverse complement strand
AATGTTGCGGATGCCGAACGCCATAGTGAGGCCGTCCATACATGCGTCGGGGAGAGGCAGGGCACGCGCGTCGGCCCCGACGGAAAGAACGAAGTCTTTGTCCTCTTCCGAAAGTTTTTTTTGCCCGTGCATCAGCATGGGAGGGCAAAAATCCATCGCCAGTACCTGTGCCGTGGGATGGCGCTTCCGCACCGCTAATGTAACGTCCAACGTGCCCGCAGCAAGATCGAGAACCCGTTTCCCTTCCGCCTGTCCGGGAAGCACTGCATCGGCAAGGCATTTCCGCCAGCCTTGATCCAACCCTAGGCTTAAGATTCTGTTCAAAGGATCATACCATTTGACGATACGTGCGAAGAGCCCCGAAACTTTTGCCGCATGTGCATCAACAGCCGTTCCGGTTTTTTCTTCAAGTTCTTCTTGAGTTTTTTCAGCGTTCACTGGCGTTATCCTGTGTCGCGTTGTCTTCCAGCGTATCGAGAACAATCTTGTAGATGGCAGGGAAATGTTCTGCGAAATTGCTTGGGGAAATACGTTGCGTTTCGATGAATTTGACGATGATTTCTTTCGTAACCTGTAAAGCTTCTTTATTTTCTTTACCCATGAGTACCCCTCACGGTTCAATGTCGGAAAACCCGTCCGTTGGGGAATGGCCTTGACCACAATGGACAAAACCGGACGGGGGAAACAGGAAGAAACAGGCCATGCTCCTCCCCATTTTTTTCATATATATCACGTAAGCATGTTCCGGTCGAGCGGTATAGCCGCCACTATCGCGGCAAAAGCCCGTCCTGCAACAATGTGCGTACTAATTTTTCATCACAGTGGAGTGCGGTTAAAGGAAAAGGCGTCTCCTTTTCGGGATGACGCCTCTGCATTTAAGGATGGTATGGCGAATTATTCAAATGTTTCCGTACCGGTATTCAGTTCGCTGGCATCTTCATTTTCCTCAAAAGGCTCTTTCCCCAGATCCCCTTCAAGTTTGGAAACGAGCAGGGCACCCGTGGCGTCGCCGAGGACGTTGATGGAGGTGCGGATCATATCAAGTACGCGGTCGATACCCGCGATCAGAGCTAGGGCTTCCAACGGGATGCGGATCTGCGTGAAGACGAGGCTGACCATGATAAGGCCCGCACCGGGAACGCCGGCGGTGCCGATCGAGGCAAGGAGCCCCATAAGCATGACGGTGAGCTGGTCGCTTAAGGTCAGTGGGATGCCATACACTTCGGCGGCGAAAACAGCCGCGACGCCCATATAAATGGCAGTGCCGTCCATGTTGATGGTATTGCCGAGCGGGATGGAGAAGCTGGCCACGCCCTTGGAAGCCCCAAGGCGGCGTACGGACTGCAAGTTAGTGGGAAGGGCCGCGGCGCTGGAGCACGTTGTAAAGGCGATGAGCCACGGTTCAAAGATACCGCGGAAGAATGTGGGAAGCGGAATGCGTACCACGTACTTGACCAGCGGACTGTAGCAGATGAGAACATGCAGGACGGACGCGATGGCCGAGACAAGGATGAGCTTGCCGAGAGGCAAAAGCACCTTAAGACCGTGCTGGCTGACGGTATACGAGATGAGGCCGAACACGCCGATGGGGGCATACATCATGACCATATTGGTCATGCGGATCATCACGTCGCCGATGAGTTCAAAAATACGGAGCAGCGGCTTGCCCGTTTCGCCGAGGGAGCTCAAGGCAAAGCCGAAAATGACGGCAAAGAAGATAACCTGCAGCATGTTGCCTTTGGCGAGGGCATCTATGGGGTTCATCGGCACAATGTCAAGCAGGGTCTGGATCAGGCTGGGCGGCGTAATCTGTTTGGCTTTCAGGCCTTCCGTGGAAAGATCCAGCCCAATGCCGGGCTGCATGATATTGGCGAGGAGGAGCCCGATGCCCACGGCAACACCCGTGGTGAGGAAGTAGTAGACGAGCGTTTTGGTGGCGACGCGCCCCAGTTTGCTCAGGTCATGGATGCCTGCGGCCCCCGCGATGATCGTAGCAAGAACCAACGGCACGACCACCATGCGAATCAGGGTGATGAAAAGCTGTCCGAACGGACGTAGGTAGGCGGCGGTAAACTCGGCCGACGTCATGCTTCCGACGATGACGCCAAGGATAAGCCCGATGACCATCTGCACCGGAAGGCTCATTTTGGAATGTTTCTTTGACATAATCTCCTCCCCTCATAACGATTGATGTAGTCAAAACGGCTGTCTGTAAACAGGCAGCCAAGGTACGGCTTTACGGTCATAGACAATTGTGGAGCAAAGGACAAGAACTAATTGTTTTTTCATTTATTAAATAAAGTAACTGGGTTGAAAGATTGTAAATCGGTATTCCATACACGCTATGCCGTAGTCGGTGATGTGATCTGACCAAAAGGGAAAAAGGGGCATACGGCAGGGTTGACAAGGCCATGCAAACAGGCTCAAAAAAGAAACATGTCAAGAGAAGCCTTCACCCGGTGCATTCCCGGATGGTATCAGTGTTTCTTCAAGCTTTCATCGGAACGGAGACGATATGAGCACAGGACAGATGGACAACAAGACCTATGACGTCATTTTTGTCGCCCGCAAGAATGCGGAAAACAAGCATGCCGGAATGATTGCGGAAAATGTGGACAAGGCAACCGCCATTCGCTTCGCCCAAAGATATTGCCACCGTAACGAAGACAACGAAGGTGTGATGATTGCCTATCACGGGACGACTGTTCAGCCGGAAGGCTCGGAATGGTGGTTCCACTAGGAACAGCTTTCCAAAAGAAACAAAGACAGCCCGGAATTTTTTCGGGCTGTCTTTGTTTTACAGTGCGCATACTGCGGGGTTGAGGCGATGTATGGAACTACTTTAACGCGAGCTGGGCAATGGCAGGGATACTTTCAACCAGCAGAGTCGTTACCTTTTCGGCGTTTTGCTTGAAGACGAGAGATACTTCCTCCCAACTGACCGGGGCTTCGTCTTCCTTCCAGCAGTCATAGTCCGTGGACATGGCTACAGCGGCATAAGGAATGCCCGCTTCATTGGCAAGTGCCGTTTCCGTGGAAACGGACATGTTGATGACATCAGCCCCCCACGTACGGAACATACGGGATTCCGCCTTGGTGGAGAAGCGGGGGCCTTCGATGGTGACGACGGTTCCGGTGGGATGGAAAGGAAAATGGTTTTTGCGGCAGCCTTCAATTAAGATTTGGCGCAGAGCGGCGTCAAATGGTTCGGCCATGGGCGTATGGACGGGCTGGCCCGGTTCGAAATAATCGTGGAACGTCATTTTCCGCTGTTTGGTAAAGTCGATGAATTGATCAAGAATGACGAGATCGCCGCGCCGGATTTCCTCCCGGAGGGAACCGGTCGCCGTCGTCGCGAGGATGTGCGTGCATCCGGCATCTTTGAGGGCTTGGATGTTAGCCCGGTAATTGACCGAAGAAGGCGCAATCGTATGGCTGCGCCCATGACGCGCCAATACGATCACAGGAACGCCCGCAATTTCGCCTTCCCGGAGCGGCGAGGACGGTTCGCCCCATACCGTGCCAGCGAAGGTGTCCCGCGCGTTGGTAAAAATGTTCAGGTTGTCGAGGCCGCTGCCGCCGATGATGCCTATTTTGATGCCCATGATCAGTCCTTTGTCGTGTTTAGGGAAAGAATGAGGTTGAGGGTGGAGGCGATGCTTTCACCGTACGCGAAAACGCCTTCATTATGCCCGGCCGTTACGAAGACTCCTTCGGAAGGAGAAAGTTTTTCCGCAATCAAAAGCGTCACTTCACGGGAAAGGGCGGGGGTTCCGTAGGCGATGGACTCCGGAGTCCGGGGGAAGCCTTTCGCTAAAAGGGACGTAAAGAGGAATAGGCTGTGGATATGGATGACGCAATGAGCTTTGTTGGCCGCGTCGTAAACGGCCCCGTGCGTCATGGACTCCGAAGAGGCTTGGACGGGGCCGAAGGATGCCACGGTATTTTTGAGAGGATCAAATGCGCGGACGAGGCTGTAACCTTGTTTTCCCAGAAGGCGGCTGGAGCCGGTTCCGCTCCCGCTGATGAGGAACAGGTTTCCTGCCAGCCTCAAAGAGATGTTCCCGTAACCGATGCCGGAAGGGTAAATGCCGATGAGCCCTACGTCATGAAGCGTTGTGCGCGCCGCATCCAGTTCAGGAAAAAGCGTCAGCGCATCAAGCGCCGTATCCCGTAGTTTGGCAGGCAAAGTACAAAGATACGTCTTGATGTCTCCCACCGTATGGCTGGCTTGGTATTTGACGACGCCGTCAATCGGTTCAGCGGTCATGGCGTGCCGTTCCTAGGGATTCGGGATACAGGGAGGCAATGCCTTCTTGAGTGGCCTGACAGATGCCGCGTTCGGAAATGAGCCCTGTGATGAGCCTATTCGGGGTGACGTCGAACGCCCAGTTTCGGGCTGGAGTTTCGTCCGGGCAAATCTGAACGTCAAGCACGCTGCCGTCGGGCATTTTCCCGCTCATGATGCGGACTTCAGCAGATCCGCGTTCTTCAATGGGGATTTCCGCCACGCCGTCATCAAGGGAAAAGTCGAACGTCGAGGAGGGGAGCGCCACATAAAAGGGAACGCCGTTGTCATGTGCGGCCAGAGCCTTAAGATACGTCCCGATTTTGTTGGCCGCATCACCCCTGCGGGTAACCCGATCCGCGCCGACGATAACGATGTCCACCTGCCCGTGCTGCATGAGATGCCCGCCCGCATTGTCTGCGATCAGCGAGTGAGGCACGCCGTGCCGTGAGAGCTCCCACGCCGTGAGGCTTGCACCTTGATTGCGGGGACGGGTTTCGTCGACCCACACATGCACGGGAAGCCCCGCGTCATGTGCCGTGTACACGGGGGACAGGGCCGAACCGTGATCGACGAAGGCCAGCCAGCCCGCGTTGCAATGCGTCAGGATATTGATGGGGCCCCCGTTTGTTTTTTTTACCGCCAGTGCTTCAAGCAGCGTTTTTCCATGCACGCCGATGGACTTGCATGCCTCGGCGTCTTCGTCGGCGATGGCTTGGGCGGTTATTTTGGCGATATGCCGTTTTTCTTCCGGGGAATTCCCCCGCGTCATGGCGGCAAGCTGGCGGTCAACGGCCCATGCCAGATTGGAGGCCGTGGGGCGGGTTCGTTTCAAGGCGGTTGCGGCGTCGGACATGAAGGCGTCGAAAGCTTCAGTATCCTTTGCGGGAGCTTCGCAGGCTGCAAGCCACATGCCGTATCCGGCTGTTGCACCAATGAGCCCCGCGCCTCGGACGAGCATGTTCCTGATGGCGTCGCAAACCGCACTGAACGATGTGAGCGTCGCCGTCTCGAAACGATGGGGCAGTACATGCTGGTCAATGACATGCAGACGATCCGCCTCGTCAAGCCAGATCGTCCGATATGCTTTTCCGTCTATATTCACGTCCTCATCTCCCTAATCGGATATTTTTATGTTTCATACCCGTAGGGTGGAAGGAATGTCCAGAGGCGGATAGTGCGGGGAAAAAGGATTTTGTTGCGGTAGGGCGTTCAGTGTGGGGTAGAATCTTTTTAGCACCGGTGCAACTAGTCGGTCGCCGTGTGCCCGCTGGCGCTTGGGCAGGCATAGAAAAGAGCGGGGAAAGTTTTTCTCCCCGCTCCTTACAGTCAGTGTGTGGGGTGATCAGGCTGATAAAGGAACGTACCGCTCAAGCGAGATCTCAGGATTTTGAAATGCGGATTTTGAGTTCGCCGGGTGGCTTGGAACACCCCATGCCTGAAGCTGATGTAGCGCCATACCCACCAGCGTGTCCATCCGCGACAGCAGCAGGGGGCTCAGCGTGTTCCCATAGGTCATGTCCAGAGGCTGGGCTCCGATCAGCCGGATTTCCTCCGGGAGGCAGTCCTTCAGCTCCGCAAGGGCCAATACTTCGGAAAAGCTGTTCTGGTGTAGGCTCATCTTGTGCGCGCTCAAATAGGCCGGGATGCCGGTGCTGTCCTTCTCGACGATGGTTCCCGGCTGGAGCCCGAAGTCCACGGCATCCAGCAAAAGCAGGCGTGTGGCCCGTTCCACGAAGGCCAGCAGAGGATGCCCCTGTGTTCCGGCATCCACGATTTCCACATTGTCGGGAAAGGCATACCGTGAATAGAGCCGTTCCGCGACCCGGACGCCGAAGCCTTCATCCCCATAGAGGATATTCCCCAGTCCCAATACAACGATCCGTTCCATAATCAGCCTCCCTTTCCTGAGCGCAGCAGCCGGAATCCGCTGAACATGGTCGAGACGAGCGTGGACTTGCCCATGATTTCTTCACGGATGACCATATACAAATGAATGATGATGAAGCACATGAGGAACAGCATACCCAAGCGGTGGTAGCTGTGCAGATCCCGCCCGCTGTCGCCGATCCAGTAAATGAAGTCCACCACCAGATGGAACGGCTGGAGGATGGCCGAGTCGGACGATTGGACGTACATGCCGAAGCCCGTCAGGATCATGATGATGAGCAGGTTGATGCAGGTCATCATGCCGAGCTGGGCCAACGGATTATGCCCGATGTGTTCGCGCGGGGTTCTGTCAAGAAACAGATACCAGCGGAAGTCCGACAGCAGATCCTGCCACCAGCTTTTTCTCCAGAACGGAATGACGAAGACCTGTCTGGAATACTTGTTGCCGAAGAACGCGAAGATGATGCGCCAGAGCAGGCCGATGGCGATGATGAACCCGGCGATGAAGTGGGCCATACGGGTATAGCCCATATAAAAAAGGTAGGTCGGATCGCCGTCCAGCGAATGCCACGGCTTGCCGATAATGTACCCCGTGGGGATAAGCACGAGAAACGAGAGCACCATGCTCCAGTGCCAGATGCGGATCGGCAGCTGGAAGACATAGATGGGTTTCCCTTCCTGAATAGGTTCGTTCATGGCGTCCTCCTTAGTCCATATGGACCGTCAGCAGTTCGCTGCCGTCCGGCCCCAAGACGTGCGTCGCACAGGCAAGGCAGGGATCAAAGCTGTGGAGCGTCCGCAGTATTTCCAGCGGCTGCTTGGGCACATCCATCCTTGTGCCGAGCAAGGCGGCCTCATACGGGCCGAGTTGTCCGCCGTCGCTGCGCGGTGCGGCGTTCCATGTGGTCGGGACGACGCACTGATATACGTCCACCTTCTTGTTTTTGATGACCGTCCAGTGGCCGAGCGCGCCGCGGGGGGCTTCGGTGAAGCCGACGCCGCGGGCTTCCTGCGGCCAAGTGTCGGGATCCCACTTGTTGGTGAAGACGGCGGTGCTGTCGCCGTTCTTGAGGTTCGTTATGAGCTTGTCGAAAAAGACCTGCATGGTGTCGGCCGCCCAATGCGCTTCCTGCGCCCTGGCGAGGATACGGCCCATAGTCGATTGCAGCGATGTGACGGGCGCCCCGATCCGGGCGCACAGATCATCGACGCGGGCGACGATGTCCGGTTGCTTGAGCTGGTAGGCGATAAGTGTCCTTGCCAGCGGCCCCACTTCCATCATGTTGCCGCGCCAGCGGGGTGTCTTGATCCACGAATAGGGCGCGTTTTCATCAAGCTGCTTGATGTCCGTCCTATTGCCCTTGGTTGCGGGGCCAAGCTCGAAGTGAGGCACTGTTTCGCCCTGATAGGGATGCAGGGAAGTAATGCCTTTGGGATACGTGTACCACGAGCGCCCGACTTCTTCACGGATCTGATCCTCGTCGGACAGGTCGACGGGCAACACTTCATTGAAGTTGCCGTTGATGATTGCCCCTCCGGGGATGAGCAAGCTTTTTTGCGAGTAGTCGTTGGCGATGGATGGGAACGCCCCATACGCCAGCAGCGACTGGTTGGAGAGGCCCGTGCCAAGATGCAGCCATTCAGGATAGGATTTGGCGAGGGCGATACTGTCGGGAAGGAGCACCTGTGCCGAGAATTCACGGCAGCGTTTGATGATCGACTGGACGAGCTCAAGACGCTCCATGTTGATGACGTCGGCCCCGCCCTTGGCGTTGATGTTGAGGGCCAGAGGAACGCCGCCCACCAGCCAGTTGGGGTGTGGGTTCTTGCCGCCGAAAACCGTATGGATCTGGACGACGTCTTTCTGAAAGTCGAGAGCCTCAATATAGTGGGCCACCAGCATGAGGTTGGCCTCGGGCGGGAACTTATAGCCGGGATGCCCCCAGTAGCCGTTTTTGAAAATGCCGAGCTGTCCGGTGGAGATGATGCGAACCAGCTTTTCCTTTACGGAGGCGAAATAGCCGGGGGAGGACTGCGGCCACGGCGAAAGGCTTTGGGCAAGATTGGATGTTTCTTTCGGATCGGCCTTGGAAGCGGAAGCCACGTCGATCCAGTCCAGCCCGCCGAGCTGGTAGAAGTGCACCAGGTGGTCGTGATACCAGAGGGCCAGTTGCATCAGGTTGCGGATGATGTTCGCGTTGTCGGGGATGTCTATCTTGAGTGCGTCCTCGATGGCATGGACGGAGGCGAGTGCGTGCGTGCCCGTACAGACGCCGCAGATGCGTTCCACAAAAGCCCAGATATCGCGGGGGTCACGGTCTTTGACGATGATTTCCAGCCCCCGGAACATGGTTCCGCATGAGACGGCGTTGGTGATCACGTTGTCGTCGTTGATGTTCACTTCGCATCTGAGATGCCCCTCGATGCGCGTAACCGGGTCGACGACAAGACGCCGCCCCGAGTCGTTAACGGTGTATCCCTGCGTTGTGTATTCGTAGGCCATGATCAGTTCCTTTCAGAAGGGGTGGAGTCGTTGGAATCGTTTTTTTCAGCCTGTGCGGACTTGGTTTCCTTGGAACAGTCTCTGTCCTTGCCGTAGCGGTGCTTGAGGTGCACGGCGGTACTGATGGCCGCGTGCGTCACCACGCCGGCACCGATGCCGGCGACGGCGGCCACGCCCACAGTTTCGGCCGTCGTGTTGGTTCCGAATTGTGGGATATTGGTGATGCGGTCGTAGAAGGAACCGTGATCCCAGAAATTCTGTTCGGCACAGCCGATGCAGCCGTGGCCGGACTGTATAGGATAGGAAACCCCGTTGTTCCACCGGGTAACGGGGCAGGCGTTGTAGGTCGTCGGCCCCTTGCAGCCCATCTTGTAGAGGCAATAGCCGAGGCTTGCTGCGGCGTCGTCCCATGATTCCACAAACTGCCCCGCGTCGAAGTGGGCGCGGCGCACGCACTGGTCATGCACACGTTTGCCGTAAAAGACCTCTGGGCGACCCTGCGAATCGAGTTTGGGGAGTTGATCATAGGTCAGGATGTAGGCGACGATGTTGCTCATGACGTCCGGGATGGCGGGGCAGCCCGGAACCTTGATGATAGGCTTGTCGTGGATGACCTTGTGGATAGGGGTTGCCTGCGTGGGGTTGGGGCGGGCAGCCTGCACGCATCCCCATGAGGCGCAGGTCCCCCACGCGACGATGGCCTTGGCTCCGGCGGCTCCGCGCTGGAGTTTGTCCATGAAGGGACGCCCACCGTCGATGCAGTACATGCCTTCTTCGCCCAGAGGCGGATTGCCTTCCACGGCAAGGATGTAGCGTCCCTTGTAGGCGCTGATGGCTTTTTCAAAACATTGCATGGCCTGATCGCCCGCCGCCGCCATGATGGTGTCCTGATAGTCCAGCGCGATCATGGAAAGGATGATGTCGGAAGCCAAAGGATGTGCCGAGCGGATAAAAGATTCCGTACAGCAGGAACACGAAAGGCCATTGATCCAGATGACGGGCAGATACGGTTTGGTTTCCATAGCGTGGGCGATTTCGAGGTGCCCCATTGGGCCAAGGCCCAAGGCAACCGCCGCCATAGAGCAAAATTTCAGGAAATCACGTCGGCAGATACCTCTGCGGCGCAGCACTTCGTACTGGGTTTCCTCTGGGTTGAACATGGGTACATCCTTCTTTGGGTCAGCGTTGCATTCAAGACGTGTCCTTGGAAAAAGGCACATCCGTACGGACGGCTTCTTCTGCCGTATCTGTTTCACACTGAAGCCTTTTCGGGGATGCCCGTCAACCGCATGATAGCTGGATCACTATGATAAATGCGGGATTGGGAGCCTTGAGTCGTTAGAATGTGCCGGGAAAACAAAAGGCTTTGTTATAGTATGTGGTTGTTTCATCTCCACAGTACGGTGAAAAATACAGCCTTTTTTCCTGTTTTCCCCTTCGGGATCCACGGCTAAGGCAT
>ENA-UEQE01003442-UEQE01003442.1-human-gut-metagenome-genome-assembly--contig:-NODE-3442-length-10166-cov-20.267420_pt1 | contig 10166 bp, 8 predicted proteins | sample MGYA00242934_ERZ507935 | MGnify/ENA primary metagenome ERZ507935 (study PRJEB26167, sample SAMN06115423) | human gut metagenome | host: Homo sapiens | place: China:Anhui | collected 2015-03-30... | reverse complement strand
GTCTTCCAGGTTCAATCCGTCGAGGATGGCGCTGGTGAAGCCGACGGCAAAGCCGTCACCGGCACCGACGGTGTCGACGATGTGGTCGACGTGATAACTCGGCACATAGTATTCCTGGTCATCCGCCGTGCGAATATAGGTTCCATGACTGCCACCCATTTTGATGACGACGATCTGGACCCCGCGCTGCAAGTAGTAACCGGCAATGTCTTTTTCATTATCCATCCCCGTCAGGATCCGGCCTTCATTGAGGCCAGGCATGACGATGTCAGCATACTGGGCGGCGTCATTGATGACGCGGGCCATGATTTCCTGGGATTTCCAGAGCATAGGCCGCAGGTTGGGGTCAAAGGAAATACGCACGCCCTTGCCATGGGCCCGCATCATCAACGTATAAATCGTTTCCCGGCACGATTCCGACAGGGCCAGGGGAATCCCCGTGACGTGCAGGTGGTCAACGCCGGTCCAGTCGATACCGGCAAGGTCCGCCGGCTGGAAGTGGGAAAAGGCCGTATGTTTACGGATATTGGCTACCTTCGGGTCCCCTTCCAGGACCTTTTCCTTCATCTGGAAGCCTGTCATGTGGTCATCATCAGTCCAGACGTAGTCATCGTGGATGCCATTGGCCTTAAGGAAGTTGCAGATACACTTCCCAAAGGGATCGACGCCGACCTTGGAAATGTATGACACATCATTGCCCAGGCGAGCCATGCCGACGGCATAATTCAATTCGGCTCCGCAGACATGGCGGGAAAAATGTTCCACTTCTTCCAGCGGTCCCATTTCTTCAGCAATCAGCAAGCCCATGGCTTCGCCGATAGTAAGCACTTTACTCATGTTTTTCCTCCACAAGATATCTCCTAATAGTAAAAACTATACATTATATTAAGTATAAAAAATTGAATTAACAAAGGGCCAAGTCCAAGAAATAAACGCTTCACATGACCGGCCCTTATTCGTATTTTATAATTGTTCTTTTATTTTATCAATCATCTTTTTATAATCCACATCAGACAGATAAATACGGTCTGGATTCATGGTAAAGGTACTATCCCATTCAAAATCATCTTTATATTTAGGTACTAAGTGAACATGAAGATGATGTCCCGTATCGGCATAGGAACCATAATTCACCTTATCCGGATGAAATGCCTGATGGATGGCTTTCGCCGCCTTGGCGACGTCGGCAAAAAAAGCATTGCGTTCTTCGCCGCTCAAGTCAATCATCTCACTGACATGGTCTTTATAGGCGACGATGCAGCGACCGGGATGGCTCTGCTCTTTAAACAGGATCAGCATACTGACTGATAAGTCACAGATATAAATGCCGAATTTAGCAAGCGGCTCGCCTTTTACACAGTAACCACAGTTTTGATCTATCATATTCAGCTCACCTCATCAAATAAACAATGACAAAATTAATACGACTGCTAACCCACTAACAGAGTTGACTAATTCTAATAATCCCCAAGTTTTAAACGTTTGCCCCATCGACAGATTAAAGGTTTCTTTCATCATCCAAAATGCTGCATCATTAGGCATCGTGATGGTATTGCTCCCAACTGCCGTTGCCAACATGAGCAATGTTGGATTGACATTAAATACCGGAATCAACGGTGCAACAATGCCTGCTGCAGTAATGGCTGAAACAGCTCCTTGACCAGTTGCCCAACGAATAATAACCGTAATGGCAAAGGCTAAAATTAGTGGGGAAACGGATGTCCCTGCAACAGCAGCCGCAATATGCTGACCTACGCCCGCATCAACAATAACTTGCTTGAAAACACCACCAGCACCAATAATCATAATAACTGTAGAAATACCTTTAATCGCTGACGAAATCGTATCTGAAGTTTCAGAAATTTTACGCCCTGCACGAATGCCAAAAACATATATAGCCACAAGTACCGCTACAAGTAAGCTAACGTTAGGGCTACCTAAAAATTCAAAAGCCGTATAAACGAAAGTATCTTTAGAAATAAAATTAGCAATAATAGTATGTCCAATCATAAAGACTGCTGGTAATAACGGTATCAATAAACAAATAGCAAAAGGTGGTAATTTAAAAGACTTCAATGAGTTTTCATCAATATTCCCTAATTTAGGAACTGCAAAAGTATCAAGGCCTTTTAAAAACCGAGGCAAAATAATGCCAGCACAAATAACAGAAGGAATAACTACAACCAGACCCAAAAGATATACCATCCCACTGTCAGCTCCAAAAGCATCCACCAAAGCTACTGGCCCTGGCTGGGGTGGAAAAACGCTATGTGCTTGAGCAACACCTGCTAATACCGGAATAATTAAATACATATAGGGAATTTTAGCTTCCTTAGCAATACTAATAACCAACGGAACAACTACCATAAATCCTACTTCAAAAAACATGGAAATACCAAAAATAATACCAACAAACATAACGCCCCATCGTAACGTACGTGTTCCACAATGGGCAACAATAGTATCTGCAATTTTTTTAGATGCACCACAATCAGTCATTAATTGACCCAAAGCAGCCCCAAGAACAATGACTAAGCCAACTCCACCTAATGTACTGCCAGCCCCTTTAGTTATAGTTTTAACTAAAGTAACTGTATCCATACCTTCCATAAAAGCAACAAAAATAGCAATAAGCAGCAAGGCAATCATGCTGTGCAATTTCATCTTTACAGTCATGAACAGTAATAATACAATCGCCACGCCTACCCATAAAACAGGTATAATATTTTCCATAAATAGCGCCTCCCAACAAATTTTATTTCACGTACTTAACCAATATATTCCGCACAGCATGAGGACCAGCAATGAGTTCATCGAAATACCCTTCGATTTTTTTGCCCAAGCCAACTTCATAAAGGTCACTGCCAAAGATGTCTTTATTGGCCAATATGGATTTCAATTTGCCTTTTGCCGAAGCGGGATTCCCCAAGGTAATTCCTTGCAGTGCATCCTGTAAATCTTTCAGCAAGGGATCCGGGCTCAATTCAAAGGGTTTGCCTTCGTCATCGACAGCCAGTAAATAGCGGAACCAGCCGGCAATGGCCAGAGGGATATATTCCAAGGTATGGGCTTTATCGCCGTAGGCTTTTATGGTTTCACCGAAGCGTACGCCGACTTTCTGAGACGTATCCGTGGCAATGCGCTGTGGCGTATCCGGAACATTAGGATTGGGAAGTCGTTTACTTATCAATTCATCAATAAACGCCTTCGGATTAATTACGCCAGGATTGACGACAACCGGCAGACCTTCATCGTAACCTATATGTTCAATCAGTTTTTTAAGTTCTGCATCTTTCATTTCATCGGCAATCAAGGTATAGCCAAGTAAACATCCGTAAACGGCCAATGTCGTATGCAGCGGATTTAAACAAGTGCCGACTTTCATCCGTTCCACTTTATTTACAGTCTCCCGATCCGTAAAGATGACGCCTGCTTTTTCAAGAGGCGGACGTCCGTTGGGGAAATTATCTTCTACCACTAAGTATTGAGCTTCTTCAGCATTGACAAAAACGGCATATGTGCTGCGTCCTGCTTGAATAAGATCTGTATCCGCAAAATGGCATTTCTGCAGATATGCCTGTACTTTAGCAGAAGGAGCTGGTACAATTTTATCAATCATGCTGTAAGGATAAGTGATTTTTTCGTTTACATACGTAAGGAAATCAGCATCCACCAAACCATTCTTATACCAGTTATCGGCAAAAGTCTGAATAACATGCTTGATGACGTCGCCATTATGAGAGCAATTATCCAAGCTCAGGAAAGCAAAGGGAGCTGCGCCGCTTTTATAACGGGCATATGTCAATGCTGCCAGATTCCCCATACCGCTTTGCGTCTGGTCCGGCCCTTTCAGCAAATCAGCCTGAACATCTTCAAAATAATCGCCATTATAGTCAGTAAGCTTGTACCCTTTTTCGGTAATCGTAAAGCTGACAATTTGCAGTGTAGGCGCCGTAAAAATTTCTACGAGGCGCTGCCAATCCTGTTCTCGGTTCCGGACACAGCCCAATGATTCTACGATGTTCCCGACAACCTGCTTCGCAAAATGGCCGTCTGCGTACATCGTAACGGCTACGCTTAAGTTATCATAAGGACGATATACATCATCGATGACAGCCATATTATGGGTCGTCATCACGCTGATACCCGTATCAGCCGTACCGTCTTCCAATAACGCCTGCTGCAGGGGAGCTACAAAAGCTCTAAAGATGTTGCCGCCGCCAACATGGAGCCATGTCGGCTTCTCTTTCGTGTTTTCTTTCACTTTTTCAGCATCAAAAGAGTAGAGTTGGAATCCTTGATTTTTCCATTCCTTCTCATCCTTCTGTATGCTCTGACGATTTAAGTGAAGCATGAATGAATCCTCCTTTTTTATAACTGACCGCACGTGCGGTTAATAGCATCCCATAAGCCACAGATGTAGTTGGCACCGAGAGCCCGGTCGTAGAGGCCATAGCCCGGACGGCCTTCTTCGCCCCAGATCATACGGCCGTGGTCGGGACGGATAGGCCCATCGAAGCCGATATCGTAAGCAGCTTTGACGATTTCATACATATCGAGATTGCCGATTTGCGATTTATGCGCCACTTCGTTGAAGACCCACGGTTCATGGACCTGGATATTGCGGATATGCAGGAAATTAACGCGCTGCATCTTGCCGAATTTGCGGATGATATGCGGAATGTCGTTCTGACGGTTCGAACCAAGAGAACCAGTGCAGATGGTGAAACCGTTGCTCGGGCTGTCAACCATGGCTGCGATTTTATCGAGATCATCTTCGTTCTTGACGATGCGCGGCAGGCCAAAGACGGAAATAGGCGGGTCATCGGGGTGAATAGCCATCTTGATACCGACTTCTTCGGCGACAGGAACGATAGCTTTGAGGAAGTATTCCAAATTCTTGCGCAAGCCGTCTTCATCCATGCCTTCATACTGTTCAAACAAGTGTGACAATTCCTTCAGTCGTTCCGGTTCCCATCCGGGGAGGACGAAGCCGTTGCTGTTGTCAAGGATTTCTCGGGCCATGTCCTGTGGCGTCTTGCCGGCGATAAGGTGATAGTCATAAGCCAGTACTGTCGAGCCATCATAAAGGGGTTTAGCGAGGTCTGTCCGTGTCCAGTCGAAGACGGGCATGAAATTGTAGCAGACCATCTGGATGCCGGCTTTCGCAGCATTGCGCAGGGACGTAATGTAGTTTTCGATATATTTATCGCGGCTCGGCAAGCCCAGTTTAATGTCTTCGTGGACGTTGATGCTTTCCAAATCTTTGAAGACGAGGTTATTCTTTTCTGCTTCTTCTTTGATGTGGAGCAGCGGTTCTACCGGCCATACTTCACCGACAGGAATATCGAACAAGGCACCGACGATGCCGTCCATCCCAGGAATCTGGTCGATCTGCTGCAAGGTAATTTTGTCATCTTTTTCTCCGTACCAACGGAAGGTCATTCTCATAAGGCAATCCTCCAATTATAAATGAATTATAAAATTATTGTTTAACTTGATATTTTCTTTCTATTCACAGTTACATACTACCATACTAGTATTCGTTAAGCAAGATACAGGGGTGTGATTTGAATAAGTGGAATAGAAAAATTAAATCCATGATTTTTGCGCATAAAAAGGCATAAAAATGGTCAAAAAAAAGCGGGCCGCCCTTTGGGCGGCCCCTACGATTGCGGCTTACAGCCTGCAATAATTACAAAATGATGTTCTTCTGATTTCCGGCTAAGTATGCGTCTATGTTGTCAAAGACAATGACGGCGCGTTTGGCCATGGATTCGGCCGTAGCGAAAGCGACATGCGGCGTGACGATGGTATTCTTAGCGTGAAGCAGCGGGTGATTGGTGTCAAGAGGCGGTTCGTTTTCAAAGACATCAATGCCGGCGCCGGCGATTTTACCGCTGTTTAAGGCATCGGCCAAGTCCTGGGATACGACGACAGGGCCACGGGCTTCATTGATGAGGAAGGCTGTCGGTTTCATATACGACAAAGTTTCTTTATTGATCAAGCCCTTTGATTTATCCGTTACCGGGCAATGGAGGCTGACAATATCGGCCTGTTCCATCATTTCTTTCATGGGCAAGTATTTGATCAGTTCCGTATCGGCTTTATGAGAGAAGCCGTTATAGGCGATGACTTTAGCACCAAAGGCATGGACCAGTTCGGCAACGCGATGACCGATGTGGCCAGTGCCGACGAGAGCGACTGTCTTCCCTTCCAGTTCGTTGCCGACAAGGCCGGCTTTCGTGCCTCCAGCACGGCAAGCCGCATCGACCTGGGGAACGCGGCGGAGCAAGTCGAGCATCATGGCGATGGTCAATTCAGCAACAGCAACGGTCGAATAGCCCGATGCATTGCTGACTTTGATGCCTTTTGCTTTGGCAGCATCCAAGGCGACGTGATCAACACCTGTAAAGGCAACGTCGATGTACTTCAGGTTCGGGCAGGCATTGATGACTTCCGCTTTAAGGGGCATGTTGGCGATGATGAGGATATCGGCGTCCTTCGCTTCTTCAATCTGGACGGCTGGGTCATCATTGCGTTCATACGCAGCAAATTCATAGCCTTTTTCCTTCAAGGGTTTTACATACGAATCAAGCAATTCCTGGCTGATACCTAACGATTCCAACAAGACAATTTTCATTTTTAAAATCTCCTTTCAGCATAGGTAATATCTTGATTTAATTATACGCATATACCGATGATTTGTAAGCTATCTATGGGAAATCAGTATAGGTATGCCCTCTATATGATAAAAATATATACTATTCCGCCTCTAAAGCCGCTTGGACTTTCGCACACAGTGTCAATAGCTGCTGACGTTCCGTTGCTGACAATCCCTGCAAGGCCTGTCTCCGATGGGCCGTTACAAAAGGTTCCGCTTTGGCAAACAGGTCCCGGCCGTCTTCGGTCAATTCGATGTACTTACCCCGCCCTTTCTCCATAGGATGACGGCTAATCAGGCCTTTCTTCTCCAGCCGGCTCAACGTGCGCGTAATCGCTGCCGCTTCTACCTTGAAATAGCGGATCAAATCGGCCTGGGCAATGCCGTCATTCAAGTGAATGAAGTTCAGGACCATCCATTCCGAGCTGTGAAGTCCTAAAGGGGCTACACAACCGTTCAAAGTCCGGGAAAAAATCCGGGTCGTACAGAATAATTGTCGTATCAATTCATCATCTTTCCGATCTCGTACGTCCATTAGGATACCTCTCAATCTTTATGGATATCGGCGACGGCTCCTTTTCCCACTTTCTGACTAGCCATGACATCGCTGCCATAGCGATAATGACAGAACATGAACAGGACAGCAAAACAAATCATAAGGGCTGTGACGCTCCAGTACATGTGGCGATAGCCTTACCATACCGGCGATGACGCCCAAGACGAGGATACCCGTGCTGGTACCGATATCGAGCATATTATAGAAGGTCGCGCTGGCGGAACTGCGACGTTCCGGGCGGACCATATTCAGGATCCACGTCAGCAGAGCCGGGAGCAGCAGGCCGGCACCTAAACCATAAAAAACAGAGGCTGCCAGCAAGACCATGAGCGAATGGGCGGCCATGATGAGCAACAACCCGATCAAATACAAGACTGACCCGGGCATGACGACGGCAAAGGCGCCTTTGGCATCGAGGAGACGGCCGCCAAAGGGACGGGAAATGAAGACAAACAGCGTCCCAATGATGAAGAATAAACCGGCATTTTCAATATGGGCTTCTGCAGCCATCATGGCGATATACGTATTGACACTGCCATAGGCGGCGCCGAAGAAAATCGTCAAAATAGCCGGAAGGCCCGTGCCCGTTTCGCAGATGCGGTCACGCAGGGAAGCCTTTTCCGTCACTTCTACCTGACGGACTTTCTTACCAGCATGACAGAAGATACTGACAAGGACAGCCAGGAAAGAAACGGCAGCCGACGAGAAGAACAAAGCTGCCGGGCTGATATCATTGAGTAAAAATAAACCGACAGCCGGAGCCAGAGCCATCATGACCGTACTGCCCAGGCCGAAATAACCAATCCCTTCGCCGCGGCGGCTGGCCGGGATGACATCGGCGACGATAGCCGCTGCAAAGGTCGTGCTCAGGCCAAAACCGAAGCCGTGGAGGATACGGGCGGCTACGATGGCGTGGATACTATCAAACATATAATACGACACGGTGGCTAAAATGGAAAGAGCCAGGCCCAGGTAAAGGCACTTCTTTTTCCCTAAATAGTGGACACCGGTATCCGTGAACAGGCGGATACAAATGGCCGAATAGCCAAAGATGCCGCCAATCAGACCGATTTCCCCGCCAGTAGCCCCTAAACTAGCAGCATAGAGGGTAATGGTCGGCAAGAGAAAATGGAAACCAGCGAATAAAAAGCCATTGGCCAGGACCAAAGCCACGAAATCACGAGTCCATAATCTTTCTTTTATCAATGCAATCGCTCCTTTTATAATTGACTAGTCAAATTTATTGACGGGATATATCATAGCACTCTTAAATTGACTAGTCAATACTACAGTGAGGCTTTCTGCCATTATGCCGGACGCTTTTATCTCAAAAGTTGTTCGTTCGTCGTTCATCGTTCATCGTGACGGCTTATTATTTTTATTTCCATATGACGAACGACCTACGACCTGAGAACGGGCAGTTCATGGGATTCCCACAAGCGGGCCGTCGCCACTGCTGTCCGTTCCGCCAGCTGTCTTGAGTTCATTTCCATCGCCTGTATGCGATATCGTAGGGGACGTCCTGCTAAGGCGTCCCGCTGTGAATTGTAGACATAGCTATTCGGGCAGATGAATGATGTTTTCACACATCACCCGTCATGCATTACGTGTACACTACCATGACAGACGGGCCGCCCTCTGGGACGGCCCCTACAACTACAAACTACATGCTACAAACTTTATTACAAGGTTTTCAAAGTAAGGTGCGTCGCGTCGAGGAGTTCTTCCATGGACGAGGCGCCGACGATTTCTGCGGCTTTGAGGACGATGTAGGCGCAGGCCCGGGCATCATCCAGGGCCTGGTGATGGCGGAAGGAGTAGCCGAGATAGCCGGCGACGGTATCTAATTTATGGTTCGGCAGGTCCGGCCAGACGCGGCGGGAAATTTCCACCGTACAGGCATAGGATGCCTGGGGCTTTTCCAGGTGATACGTCCGCAGCAGGCTGCGCAGGACCCGCGTATCGAAGACGGCATAGTGGGCGACCAGGATACGTCCTTCCAAGTGCGGCCGGATGCGGTCCCACAGGGCATCGAACTTCGGTTTATGGGCGACCTGGTCCGGCGTGATGCCATGAATCTGGATATTGCCCGGATCAAAACGCATGAAAGGCGGCTGAATAAGCGTATAACCTTCTTTGACACAGCGATCATCATTCATGGTAACGGCTGCCAGGGAGCAGGCGCTGTTGGCATATTTATTGGCCGTTTCAAAGTCAATGGCCGTAAAATCGAGCATAATCTACCTTCCTTTTTTTGACAAACGAACAGATTCTATTTACAATAGCTACAAATCTTATTTCTGCGAGGTATCACCATGACGAACGAACAACGCCAATTCACGGCCCAGGGCCAGACCTTCCCGGTCATCCTGGTCCGAAAAGAAGTGAAAAACATCAATCTCCACGTCCGCAGTGACGGCACGCTGTATATTTCGGCACCGGCCCGTGTCCCTTGGGAATATATCGAAGATTTCCTGAAAAAGAAGACGGACTTCATTCTCCGTGCCATGACCCAGATGAAAGAACAAAAACAGAAATTCCCCATGCTGACCCTCAGCGACGGCGATACGCTCTATCTCGCCGGCCAGCCCTATAAGCTCGATGTCCGCCTGGGACTACAAAACAGCATCCGCCGCAGCGGCCAGACAGTCTTCATGGAACTGGCCGATGATACACCGGTCATGAAACAGAAGCTATACCATAAGCTGCTGCAAAGTCTGGGGAAAAAGCTCTTTCCTGCTAGTTTATCCCGGATGCAGCCCTTATTCGACGGCCTCGCCTTGCCCGACCCGGTCCTGAAACAGCGAGTCATGCGGTCGCGTTGGGGGTCCTGTATGCCCCTTAAAGGCATCGTCACCATGAACACCTACCTGGCTATCATGCCCGAAGCCATCATCGATCACGTCATGCTTCACGAACTCTGCCATTTTCTTCAGCCCAATCACT
>ENA-UEQE01003437-UEQE01003437.1-human-gut-metagenome-genome-assembly--contig:-NODE-3437-length-10175-cov-8.244108_pt1 | contig 10175 bp, 9 predicted proteins | sample MGYA00242934_ERZ507935 | MGnify/ENA primary metagenome ERZ507935 (study PRJEB26167, sample SAMN06115423) | human gut metagenome | host: Homo sapiens | place: China:Anhui | collected 2015-03-30 | study... | reverse complement strand
TGTTGATCTATTCTTTCTACTCCATTATAGATAACACGGATTTCTTTTCCATTTAAGTTAGTGTATTTTTTTATTTCATCTGCAACATAATGAGAAATAGTTGTTATGATAGTTGCTTTATCTATCTTCTGTTGTATTCTTTGAAGAAATTCTTGTCTCTTCTGTCCTTCTTGTTCAAATAGGAAGTTTAAATCATGTATGGTAAATATAAATTTTGGACTCTGTCGATATAATTTATTATATTGGTTTACAGAATGCCATATATCTACTTTGGGAAGAGTGAATGGAAACCATTTCCTGATTTTTCTGTTTCTTACCAGTACGGATGTTACATTTTTGCTATGGATTTTTGGGTAACAGTTGGGCAGCAAATAAAAAAATGCAGCCCTTCTATTGGTAAGTTTGCAAATCGTTTTGAGTAATTAATAGCTATTTGTCCGAATCCGCAATTAGGATGCTTTAAGTCGGATAGATCGATTAAAATATTCTTCCTTTTTGCTTTGTTCATAAGTTAAAGTTTTAGTTCCTTGTTTGTTTTCTCCATAATGTAAGTGCTGCATTGACCGTATCGTCCATGTCAGCGTATGCGTATTGCGCCAACCGTCCGCCGAACAGAACGTTAGGGAGTTGTTGGGCCAGCTCTTTATACTTCTGATATATTTCAGTGTTTCGTTTGTCATTGACGGGATAATAAGGCTCTTTGCCCGGTTGGAAATCGTCAGGATACTCATAAGTGATGACAGTGACGGGCTGTGTGCCGTATTCAAAATGCTTATGTTCGATGATGCGTGTGTAGGGAACTTCGCGTTCGGTATAATTCACCACCGCATTGCCTTGGAAGTCTTCCGTGTCCAACAGTTGATGGTCGAAACGCAGGCTTCTGTACTCCAGACGGCCGCAACAGAAATCAAAATACTCGTCGATACATCCGGTGAAGAGCACTTTGTCTGCCAATGCATTTAACTCTTCGCGATGCTCGAAGTAGTTTGTGCCCGGGCGCACGTCAATACCTTCCAGCAGGGCATCAATCAATACATTGTATCCGCCTTTGGGGATGCCCTGATAAGCATCGTTGAAATAATTATTATCATACACAAAGCGGAAAGGGATACGTCTGATGATGAATGCAGGTAATTCGGTGGCTGCCCTGCCCCATTGTTTCTCTGTATACCCTTTTATCAGACAGCGGTAAATGTCTTTTCCGCACAGTTTCAAAGCCTGTTCTTCCAGATTGGCAGGCTCGGTGATATGGGCAAACTCCCGGCGTTGCTCTTCTATCTTCTCCTTCGCTTCTGCCGGGGTTTTTACTCCCCATAGCTGATAGAAAGTATTCATATTGAAAGGAAGATTGTATAATTTATCTCCGAAACGAGCCAAAGGAGAATTGGTGTATCGGTTGAACTCCACAAAGCTGTTCACATAATCCCATACTTCTTTATTGTCTGTGTGGAAAATGTGCGCGCCGTATTTGTGTACATGTATGCCTTCCACGTCTTCGCAGTATAAGTTGCCTCCGCGTTGGCCGCGCTTGTCAATGACAAGGCAACGCTTGCCGGCACATCGGGCTTCGTGTGCGAATACGACTCCGAACAATCCGGCGCCTACTATTAAATAATCATACTCCTTCATTGTCACTTCTTTTCTTTTTCTTCTTGTTGTCTTCTTATCCACTCTTCTTTGGTACGTTTCCAGCGTTTGTGGCTCCATAACCAATATTGAGGCACTGCGCTTATCATACGTTCCAAGTTATGGATATACATATCTGTCAGTTGGAAATCGGGCACAGCTTTGGCGTTATCGGTCAGTTGTTTGAACTCGCAATGGTAATATCCTCTCTTTATCCGTTTCACATCGGCATAATAAATCAAGGCATCTACCTGTTTACCTATTTTCTCCGTTCCGATGAATACCGGAGTTTCACGATGGAAGAAGTCTGTCCAATGGTGGATGCTGTTCCACTTCGGAGCTTGGTCGGAGATAAAGCCGATGATTGTTTTCTGCTTGGCGCGTTTCAATTCGATGATTCGGCGGAGCGTCTCCTTCATCGAGATGCATTCGCCGCCGAACTGGTTGCGCAGGCGAAGGAAGAGCCGGTCGAAGGCTTTGTTGTATAGCGGGTGGTATATTTGTCCGCACAGTATATCTTCCGGTACCCAATAGGGCAGAGAGGCAATCCATTCCCAGTTACAATAATGTCCCAAATAAATAAAGCAGAAGTTCTTATTCTCTTCTTCCAGTTTCTTTACTATCTCGTCTATTCCTCCGAAAGTCATCCTTCGCTTTAATTGTTTTTTCGAGATAGAAAACAACTTGATTGTCTCTATCATATAATCGCAAAAGAAGTGATAATATTGCTTCTCGATACGGATAAGTTCTTTTTCATTCTTATCGGGGAAAGAGCCGGTGAGGTTTTGCCGAACCACCTTACGTCGATAGCGAATACAGTAATAGAGCGGATAGTAGAGTACATCGGAAAAAATATATAAGAAGCGTAATGGTAAAAGCGAAAGCAAGTACCAAAAGAAAAATACAATATAATATACTACCTTCATTGTCTGTTACTTTTTTATTCCGATTAATGCCTGAAGCCTGCGTTTTCTTCGTCGTTTCTGTTCAAACTGGAGAAGGAATTGAAATACTTCCAAAGCACATTCTCTTGGAGGCCATCCTCTTAAATTGGCATATTGCATTACCACATATCGCAGGAGTGCTTTGCTGTGTGTGAGACGCTTCAAGTTCTCCAGACACTCTTTTCGGGTGAGAGCACATTTAAACTTGGAACGGTTGGTATCAATTAAAGTGAAATGATAATGACCGTCGTTGTCTGTGCAATAAAGTATGTTGGTCAGGTTTAAGTCGCCATGTAATACTCCTTTTTCGTGCAATTGCACCATGAACGCAGCCAACTCGTTTGCGGCATGTTTGTCGAACCGGCGTTGCCACAGCACTTTGGACAGGGGAGGGAAGTCGCATTGGGTAGAGATAAAATATCCGTCCAGAAACAATCCTCCTCTTTTCTTTTCAATATAAGCCACTTCGTGCGGGGTGTCAAATCCTCTCTTGCGCAGCATGCCGGCAAAAAGGTAAGCCCGTTCCGTTTTGCTTTTCTTGAAAAAAGTGTAAACAATCCGTTGAATGATATTAGGTTGCTTATATTTTTTTACTACCAACCATTCGTTCTTCACCCGATAACGTCTGACTTCGTTTCTACCTTCATACAGCAGCTCTCCTTCTTGTGCGAAATGTTGGGGTAGCTGCTTGATAAAATCGGCAGTCTGCATAAAATCGGGATGAATTACAATTTTCATAGAGTATGGTTTATTCTTTTTTTAAACGATAACCTGTTCAATACGGTGCACTACCATTTCGGGAGTGATTCCTTGCAGACATGCATAGTCCTTGCGCCAACAGGGTTTATTCCCGAAAATGGAACAGGGGCGGCATGGTAAATCCACCTGTACGGCGTTGTCGGGCAATTGTTTCCATCCCATGAATCCGGCGTATGGATGTGTGGCACCCCAAATGGAGACCACCGGAATGTTTACCAATGATGCCAGATGCATATTGGCGGAGTCCATAGACAACATAACGTCCAGATGGCTCATAAGTGCCAGTTCCGAGTTCAGTGTCAGTTTACCTGCCGTGGATATAACGTTGGGATATTGACGTTCCCATTTTGCCAGTACTTCAATCTCTTTGGCTCCTCCTCCGAACAGCAGGATTTTCGTATTCTTGCGTTCAGACAGCAAGCTGATTACCTGCTCTTGCTTGGATAAGGGATAAATCTTGCCTACATGGGCGGCAAACGGAGCAATGCCAATCCATTTGTCCGTGCCTTTGTCGCCCGTCAGCGGCTGCATGCACGAGATATTTCCCTTGCCCTTGCCGAAAAGCGATTGGAAATTTAATTTTACCGGATAACCTATATTCCGGAATACCTCGGCATATCGTTGGAATGACGACTTTTGCCATTCCATTACTTTGTTTCTGGCACGTACCAATTTCCTTTTTCCACTGCGTCCCTTGTCCAGATGCGCTACCTTCACGCCGGCCAGTCTGAATCTTATTCGCAGATATTTACTGCGCAATACATCATGGAAATCCGCTATGGCGTCGAAATGCTCTTTCTTCAGATCCTTGTATATCCATTCCAATCCCATGATTCCTGCATGCTCTCCCTTTAAATCCACTCCATGGAAAGTGATATTGGGAGGTAATCCGTCAAACAAAGGTGCAAGCGTATTGCGGCTCAACACTGTAATTTGGTGTTGAGGATACTGAACGGCAAACGAATAAATCACCGGAATGGTCATCGCCACATCGCCGATTGCAGAAAAACGGATTACCAGAATCTTAGCCATGAGGAGATAATTTATTTCTTTCCGTACAAAACGGGATTCAATGCCGGATCGTTATACATCTTCATCTGCTTATATACTTTCATATATTTGCGTCCCGCTTCGATATCGGCTATCAATTGGTCAATGGCAGATGAGAGATCTTTTTGCTGTTCAAGCAGGATGTTCAGTTTCTTTTCACATTGTGCGTGATGCTCGGGAGACACGTCGGTGCGTTCCACTTCCTGACGCATGTGATAGATTTTCAGTGCAAGGATAGAAAGCCGGTCGATGGCCCATGCAGGACTTTCGGTGTTAATCGTTGCATCGGGCTGTATTTTTACATTTTTATATTTGTCAAGGAAATAGCTGTCAATCAGTTCCACCAAATCAGTACGGTCTTGATTGGACTTGTCGATACGGCGTTTCAGTGCCAATGCTTCCACCGGGTCAATCTGCGGGTCGCGAATAATGTCTTCAAAGTGCCATTGTACTGTGTCAATCCAGTTTTTCAGATAAAGATAATACTCGATGCTTTTCACTTCGTATGGATTGTTGATGGGAGTATCAACATTATCTGTCTTGTGATAGTCATTGATAGACTGCACAAAAATGGGCTTGCATAGTTCTGTAAAACTCATACCTTGTTCGTTTTAAAATTATTGGAAAGACAAATCTATGCAAACTTTTCTAATCAACCAATTATTATTCGGTAAAAGTGCCTACCTTTGCCCTAATCCTAGTTTTTTTAGAAGATGAAAGTAATTGTAGACAATAAAATCCCCTATATTAAAGAAGCTGTAGGGCAGATAGCCGATGAGGTGGTATATTTGCCGGGTGCTGCTTTTACCCCTCGGGACGTGAAAGATGCCGATGCTTTAATTATCCGTACACGTACCTGTTGTAACCGCGAATTGCTGGAGGGCAGTTCTGTGAAATTTATTGCGACGGCAACGATTGGTTTTGACCATATCGATGTGGATTATTGCCGTGAGGCGGGTATCGCATGGAGCAATTGTCCCGGATGCAATGCCGGCGGAGTGGAGCAATATGTGCACGCTGCACTTCTGCTGCTCAAGCGCCTGCGCGGAATGAAACCGGAAGATACGTGTATGGGCATTGTGGGAGTAGGCCATGTAGGTAGCCGCATCCGGCGAATGGCTGAGGCTCTGGGAATGAATGTGTTGCTGAACGACCCTCCCCGTGAGGACAACGGTGAGCAGGGTTTCACCGATTTGCAGACTTTGATGCGCAAATGTGATATTATCACTTTCCATACTCCTTTATATCGTACGGGGATGTATAAGACTTTCCATTTGGCGGATGCTTCGTTTTTTGCCTCTTTGCAACGTCGCCCTGTGATAATAAATACTTGTCGCGGAGAGGTCATTGACACTCCGGCACTGCTGAGTGCCTTGAAAACAGGGCAGATAAGCGATGCGATTATCGATACTTGGGAGCATGAGCCCGATATAGACCGTGAGCTGTTGCAAGCCGTCTTTTTGGGGACGCCTCACATAGCCGGTTATTCTGCCGACGGGAAGGCGAATGCCACCCGCATGGCTTTGGAAGCTGTTTGTCGCTTTTTCCATATAGATGCTTCATTTAAGATTGTTCCTCCAGACATGCCGCCTATGACTTTGTCGGCTGATAAAGAGGAAGCTTTTTTACAGGTTTATAATCCGCAGCGGGATAGTGATTGGCTGAAGCAACGGCCGGAAGAGTTTGAACAGTTCAGAGGGAATTATCCGGTGAGAAGAGAGCTTTTATGACTATAAAGGCTTGAATGTGAGAAGGAATTGTTTATCTTTATGTGTTATCTGTTAAAACAATGAGTTATGGGCAACAAGTTATATCCTATTCTGCATATTGACTTGATTCAGAATCGACCAATCCTATTCCGGTGATTTATCAAAGCGGATATTTGACTATTAAAGGGTATGACGAGCGTTTTGGCATTTACCGTTTAGGTTTTCCAAACCGTGAGGTAGAAGTTGGTGATTATGATTCTTTTTTCCGTCGTTTGCAGAGTTGCTTTGCAGATACTCCTTATAAGATGGTGCGTGAATTGGAACTTCATTGTCAAAACATTCTTTTTATTGTCTTCAAGCTGGTAGGCTTTTATGTGAAAGTGGAATATCACACCGTGAGGGGGCGTGTGGATTTAGTGTTACAGACAGATCGTTTTATTTATGTAATGGAGTTTAAACTGGATGGAACGGCAGAAGAAGCATTGCGACAGATCAATGAAAAGCGTTATGCACAACCTTTTGAACTTGACAGTCGTAAACTGTTTAAAGTAGGAGTTAACTTCAGTGCGGAGACGAGGAATATAGAGAAGTGGATAGTGGAAGAGTAAAAAATCCCCGACTTATCACAAGCCGGGGATTTTAGTTTTTAAAGTTTTTCTATTATATAAGCTCCCTCATGCATGAGGGAGAACTTATTCTAGAGTTTGAATTGACTGTTGTTTCAATTACTTACGGGGAGCAACAGTCATCTTCAATGAGATGACAACTTCGTGTCCGTAAGAATCAACACAAGTCACAGTCAATGTAGAAGGAACATTTTCCTTCGGATTAGAACCAAGGTCTGTCTTGATTGCTGTGAACTTCAAGTCAGGAGTGCTTACTGAGAAGTAGTCTTCTTTCTGAGTTGCATCAGAAACTAATTTAGCACTCTTAACAACCAAACTTCCTTCGTAAGGAGCGCTCAACAGTTTAGAGAATGTTCCGTCAATAGCATTCTGACCAAAGATAAAGTTGTTGTATGCTTCTGTTGGAATAGCATTTCCACTCTCATCTACTGGATTACCATAAGTCAAAGTTGTTGACAAAGGATCTTTCTTGTAACCCAAAGCAGGGTTGCTAGGATCTTTCAAGATATTATAGTCGCCACCAAGTTGTGCTCTAGTAGCCCAATCCCAAGTATGAATTTCCTTCTTGTAGAAGCAGCAGTATACTGTGTTGAAATCAGTAGCTTTGATCTTTACAGGGATGAATTTACCGTCAGCGTCTTTCTTAGAAGAAACCAATCCATAGTTATAAGAAACTACGGTAGCGTGAGGTGTCTTGTTGTTAACGAACTCAGCGTCTACGGAAATAGAAGCATCACCGGTTACTGTTTGAGCTTCGAGTTTATTATTATCGGCGTTATACTGAGAATCTGCCAATTTCACTTCGTATTTAGCAGCGTCACCCTTACCGAAGTTGATGAAGTTTGCCACAGGCATTTTACCTGATGTAGCGGCTTCAGCAGTCCAGTTGTCAGCAATCATGTAGCAGTTATAAACACCGTTGATTACCTGTTTGTCTCTCAATGAGAAGCCTTCGGGCAATGTGTTCGGAACTTCTTTCGTCATTGATACATTCATGCTAGCTACCACGTGACCTGTTGCAGCTGTCAGAGTCAATGTACCATTGTAAGCTTTATCATCTTCGTAGCTTGTCCAGTTGTTGATAGTCGGCTTAGTGTAAACCTTAGCTACCTTACTGAAATCTGCGGGCATATTTGTCAAATTAGCAGTACTGAAGAGAACATTGTCTTCTGCGTCTACAAAGTATGCATCGAATATATGTGTGTTATCACCAATCTTGTCTGTTGCCCAAGTAGCTTTGGCTGCGTTAACCTTAGTCAGGGTAACAGGAATCAATGCAGATTGTGCTGTTGTAACGTTGGTTGGGTCTAAAGCGGTAATCTTAGTAGCTGCTGCATTCCAGTCTTTGCTTGCATCACCCAAGTTCACATAGAATGCTTTACCATCGGGATCAACCAAAGTACCATCGTAGTTAACAGCGAATACACGGAAACCGATGATATCGTTGATAGCTGATTTGCTGTCAATAGTAATTTCTGTAGAAGTTCCTTCAACTACGGTATTCAAACCTGTATAAGTATAGCTGTTCCATGCGTTCAATTCTGACGGAGCTGATTCAACAGCATTTTGTTTATCCAATACAACATAGATAGCTCTGATATTTGTAGGAGCAACTACTTCATCGTTAGAAGAAGACAGAGCAATTTTTAAAGCTTGTCCTTGTACTGCAGGATATACTTCTTTATCAGAACGATCATCAGCATTTTCTGTGTTATCAGCTGTTGGTTTGACAGCTGCTTTGTCTTTCCATTCTAATTCCTTGTAATCAATAGTAGCTGTTTGTTCTTTCAAACTCAAACTAGTATTACTAAAACGGTTGTTGATTTCAGCTACATTCTTAGTATCAACAAAATAGTTCAATTTATTAGCTCCTTCAAATTCTTTCCAACCTAAAGTCAGATCATAAGAAGAAGTTACATATCTTGTTTCTGAAGTGCTTAAAGTATTGTTTACTTGTGCGGCGAACAAGATTTTTTTACCCTCATTGCTGGTAGCTGCATCGAAAGCTTTTCCGTCACCGTAGTTCTTTAGTTGAACAGTTACGTTCCACAAACCGCTTTCGTTGGCAGCGCGGCTCAACAGTACCTCAGACTTTTCAACTTTTACTACTTCCAAGATTCCGTCCAAATTTTCACCCTGGCTGTTTACCAAAGAAATCATGTCCGGTGTCAGAACAGCGTTGGTAGGAGAAACACGAACCAAGAATTGTCCCGGAGTTTGAACTTCAGCATCTTTTGTAAAGGTAATCTTGTTGCTAATGCCTTCGCTGAATACATTTTCTTGTTCGATAGCTGTACTCAGCATGATAGGAGCAAAACCACTTTCCTGATCAATAGCATAAGATTTAACTAATTCTACGCTGGTTACCAAATCTGCAATTTTGCCAACAAGACCTTCTACTTCGCCGATTAACTCTTCCATCTCGCCACGGAATTTATCGATGTCTTCGTTTACAGCATCTTTCAGTTCTTTTTTCAATGCTTCAACATCGATAGTAGCTTTTTCCAATGCTTCGATACGTTTTGTCAGGTCAGCGATTTCATCAGCGTTTCCACCTGCTTCTGCTTTTTTCAAAGCTTCTTCGGCTGTTGCTTTAGCAGCGTCAATGGCAGCTTGCATCTGAGCTAATTTGGCTTCCATATCTTCTTTGGTTGCCAGCTTGTCAATTTGTCCCTGCAAGTTATCGATGTCATCATCGTAGTCTTTACAAGACACAAATGTTCCTGTTGACGAAACCATTAAGGCTCCGAACAGGATTGCACTTAAAAACTTTTTGTTCATAATAAAAACTTTAAATTTATAAATTTAAAAACTAAAATTGGTTATACATAATCTATTGGTTATGAGAGATGTACTCTCTCTCTTCTCATGCAAAAGATAACGTTTGGGAGATACGCCTGCCAACTTACTGAATGAGGCATAAAAGGCACTTCGCGACAGGAATCCGCAACGTTGAGGCAATTCCTCCAGCGGACACTTGCCCGAGCGAAGCAGTTCCTTGGCATATTCCACCCGATATGTGTTCACCAAATCTTTCAAGTGGCAACCGAAATAGCGGTTTATCACGTTGGATAGATAAGTTTGGTTCGTTTCAATCATCTCGCTCAATTTTTTCAAAGAGAGCTTTGGGTCGAGGAATACCTGGCGCACTTCCAAATAGTACAATACATATTTATATATCTCACAATCGACTCTTCTTACTTTTTCTACTCCCTGATTTGCGAATTTTTGCTCCCAATAAAGATGAGCTGTTTTGAAAAGCAGATTTTTCTGCCTTTCGGAAGTAAAGGTGCGCTTGTCGCGGTGTAGAAACAGATAGTCCATTGTATTCTATTTTTATCACCTCATTACGAGAGAAATACGCATATTTTCACCCTTTTCTAAAGAGTTAAAATCGGTAGATCTCTTAGTAAGAGATACACAGTGCTATGGTAATAAGAGGAAAACCAATAGATTAAGTC
>ENA-UEQE01003433-UEQE01003433.1-human-gut-metagenome-genome-assembly--contig:-NODE-3433-length-10185-cov-8.250000_pt1 | contig 10185 bp, 9 predicted proteins | sample MGYA00242934_ERZ507935 | MGnify/ENA primary metagenome ERZ507935 (study PRJEB26167, sample SAMN06115423) | human gut metagenome | host: Homo sapiens | place: China:Anhui | collected 2015-03-30 | study... | reverse complement strand
TGAAGATGGATGATAATCCAATAATCTTATTGTATTATTTCAAGAAATAAAATGAAAAAGAGTTTTGCCATATTTATTATCATTTCTTTAATGTTAGGCAGTTTTTTATCTGTCCACCCGGATAAGAATGGCAGAATGACCTACAACAAATTCATATACTGGCTTCTTATCATAATCGAAATGATTTATTAATATTCAAACGTATTAATAATTTGTCCTATCCTATCTATAGGATAGATTCCTTGGGTATTTCATTGGAAAATCTAAATGAGCCATTTATTTTTGTATTAAATAAAGATTACTCCATAAGTCATCTTTTTATTCCACATAAAGAGAGGCCACAAGACACCCGAAGGTATCTAAATATCGTCTTATCCTACATTGAAACAATGCATTTATAATATCTCTCCGACCGAGAAATCATCACGCTATTGATTGCTGATTTCTCGGTCGGGGGGCTTTAATATTGCCCTCGTCTGTAAGAGCGATGTCCATAAATGACAATCACCACAAAACAAATGAACGGCAGGATAAATGATAGGTTTACCGCAGGCATATTCCAAAGCGTATGCATGTCGATGATGCTTGCTTGTAACGGGGGAAGCACCGAACCGCCCAGAATTGCCATAATCAAACCGGCAGCACCGAACTTGGCATCATCTCCTAAGCCGGTCAAAGCGATACCGTAGATTGTGGGGAACATCAATGACATGCAGGCGGAGACTGCTACCAGGCAATACATACCCCAAATATTTTGGAAGAAAATAACACCTGCCGTGAAGAAACATCCTGCCACTGCAAGTATGGCCAGAAGTTTTCCGGGATTGAGATAACGTAAGATGAAGGTACATACAAATCGGCTGATGCAGAAGATAATCATTGCAATGATATTATACTCTTGTGAGAGTACTTCTGCTGCCTTCTCTTCCATACCTTGTGACATAAATAAATGAGTGCCGTATTGGATGATGAAAGTCCAGCACATGATTTGGGCACCGACATAGAAGAATTGTGCCACAACTCCTTCCCGATAGTGGGGAATGGAGAAAATACGTTTAAGGGTGGGGCCGAGATTAATACTGTGTGACTGGTCGCCGTTCTTTGGCATTTTAGTAAAGCGAATCACCAAAAGCATGATAAATATGACGATTCCAATGGTGAGGTAAGGAGCTATCAATACCGAAAGGTCGGAATCCCGTACCGCGGCAAACTCGGTTGGAGTCAGCTGTGCACGTTCTGCCGTGTCCATCGGATTGAGTTTTGCCTGAATGAAATTCATGGCCACATACATGCCCAGCAGGGAGCCCATGGGATTAAAAGACTGAGCCAGATTGAGCCGTCGGGTGGCGGTGGCTTCTGTTCCCATCGACAAAATATATGGATTGGAACTGGTCTCCAAGAATGAGAGTCCGCAAGTCAGAATGAAATAAGCCAATAAGAAAGGATAATAACTGCCTGTCATTTTTGCAGGGAAGAATAGGAGGGCTCCTACGGCATAAAGACTTAGTCCTAGAAGAATGCCTGCCTTATAGGAATATTTGCGAATGAACATTGCTGCCGGAAATGCCATGGCGAAATATCCTCCGTAGAAGGCAACTTGTACCAAGGCACCGTCAGTGACGCTCATTCGGAAAATCTTAGAGAAAGCCTTTACCATCGGATTGGTAATGTCATTGGCAAATCCCCACAAGGCAAAGCAGCAGGTGACTAGTATAAAAGGCAATATATAGCTGACTCCGTCTTTATGCAAAATAGGTTGGTCTGTATCTTTCATGGTTTGTTTTTTCAAAGTATAATAGGGTATTCATTGACTGTCAGGACACAATACTTTGTGTCCTGACAGTGTAATTGTTATTTATAGATAGGTCCGTAAGTAGCGCAAGCTCTGTAGTCCGAACCTTCTTTATCCATACCGAAAGCATTCCATGCTGCCGGGCGGAAAATCTTATCGTCTTCTATATTATGCATACATACCGGGATGCGGAGCATAGAAGCCAGTGTGATAAGGTCTTGTCCGATATGACCGTAACTGATGGCACCGTGGTTTGCACCCCAGTTGTTCATTACTGAATATACATCTCTGAATGCCGGTTTGTCGCACAAGCGCGGAACGAACCAGGTGGTAGGCCAAGTAGGGTCGGTACGCATATTCAATATATTGTGGATTTCCGGATCAATGTCTACTGTCCATCCTTCGGCCAATTGCAATACGGGACCAAGGCCTTTGACCAGGTTGAGACGCATCATAGTTACAGGCATACCGCCTTTTGAAAGGAAGTTGGAAGAGAAACCGCCACCACGGAAATAATCGCGGTCTGCCGGATACCAGGTTGTTGCCTTCAGGCAGGCTTCCATATCCGCTTCGGTCATTTCCCAATTGGGCTTCATGCAAGGTTCTCCGGCGGCATTACGGCTTTCGCCGGTAGCATCCAATGTCGTTGCGCCTGAGTTGATAAGGTGGATAATACCATTCTGAGCCATTCCGGTCAGTTCTTTGCCTGTGACGCGTTTTACAGCTTCGGGGCTCCAATAAGTGCGGATGTCCGAGAACATCTGACCACAGCCGCTCAGCAAGTGACCGAATAACATGGCAACACCGTTGCAGGCATCGTTTTCGGTTGCCAAGACAAAGGCTTCGCGGATACCGTTCCAGTCGAAAGTAGTGTTTAGCAATGCTTCGGTAAAGTCACCGTTAGGTTTCCAGTCTGTCCATTGGCGTTGTCCTTGGAAGCCGGCAGCAATGGCATTGTGTCCGATGGCTTCTTCTTTATATCCCATCTCGCGCAGTTTGGGGTTGCCGGTCATCAGGTCGCGCATGATGAGGGTCATCTTGACAATGAATTCCCAGTCCTGATCTTTCTGTTCACGGGTTTTACGTTTTTCGGGACGGTTCTTAAAGTCTTCACCTTCATTGGACTTACAATATTTTTCAGTCCATGCCATTGCTTTGGCATACTCTTCGTGGTCGTAAATACCTTCTTCCATGCGGCGCAGGATTTCTGTTTCATCCACACTTTCATTGCGGATACCCAAATATTCTTGGAAGAAGTTTGGGTCTACGATAGAACCGGCGATACCCATGCAGACACTGCCGAAAGAAAGATAGCTCTTTCCACGCATATTGGCAACAGCCATGGCAGCGCGGGCAAAACGCAACAGTTTTTCGGCTACATCTGCCGGAATGGTATTGTCATCCAAATCTTGTACATCATGTCCGTAGATGCCAAAAGCAGGAAGACCTTTCTGCGCATGTCCTGCCAATACTGCTGCCAGATATACGGCTCCCGGACGTTCTGTTCCGTTGAATCCCCATACGGCTTTGGGCCAATGCGGGTTCATGTCCATTGTTTCGGAACCATAGCACCAGCAACTGGTTACGGTGATGGTGGCTCCTACGCCTTCGCGTTCAAATTTCTCGGCACAGGCGGCGCTTTCGCCTACACGTCCGATGGTGCTGTCGGCAATGACACATTCCACGGGACTGCCGTCACCATTCTTCAGGTTAGTAGAAATCAGTTCGGCAACAGCTTTTGCCAAATTCATAGTCTTTTCTTCAAGGCTTTCACGAACACCGCCCTGGCGGCCGTCGATAGTGGGACGAATCCCGATTTTCGGATACTTTTTCATGATATTGTTGATAATAAGTTTTTAACTATATGCTTTTTATTCCTGTTTTTCTGTTATAAAGAATGCCTGATGTGTACTTCTGTCGGCAGGTATTCTTTTATTTCTTTGCCGGACAGAACAAAATCTGCTGCCAGCTTTCCCATTTGCTCCCAGTCAATACTTATGGAAGTGATGCCTTGATCGATTACTTCATAAGAGGGAGTGTCATTGTAAGCCAATACTCCGAAATCGCTTCCGCATTTTAATCCTTCGGCGCGACTTTTCTTAATGATATTTACCACATCTATCTGGCGTATGACTATATATGCTTCTCCTTTCTTTATGTTTATTTCATCGGTATTGTCAATAATTTCTCCTTTCAGTTGTTTCTCACGGCAAAACTTTATAAAATACCTGCCACTGCTGCCGGGATGCTTGCTTTCGCTGGGAAGCAAAAGGATGAGTCTTTCATATTTGCCCAATTGCTTTTCCAGACAGTTCAATGCCTGATAAAATCCATCATCAAAATCCTGGCATACATACGAATATTCCTTTTTATCGAATTTTCCGAAGTCCAGTAGCAATAGTTTGGACGGCTCTATCTTATAAAGATTGCTGGAGAACTTTTCATTGTCGAAGTTCATCACGATATATTTATTGTATCTTCCCGATGATTCGCGGATAATGGTGTTGAACAGTCTTTCATTATATTGGTGGAAAAGCAGGTCCACTTTATAATTAATCGATAATTTCTTGATGAAACTGTTGTAAAGTGAATATTTGAACTGGGAGTATTCATCCAGCAGCAATAAAATATTCTTCAGCTTGTTAGTGACATAGTACCCTTTTCCGGGAGTGGAATCAATCATGCCGCGATCTTTCAAGTCGATAAAAGCTTTGAATACTGTATCTCTCGAAACATGATAATTACGGCTTAATTGATTGATAGAGGGCAATGCACTGTCTGATTTATAGGTACCCATGGAGATTTCTTGGCTGATTAAATCTGCCAATTGTTTTACTTTCGTTGTCTGTTGTCCAAAGGTTATTTTCATGTGCTATTCAAGAATTTAATTCAGACGCCAACTGTGCTGAACTGTCCCGATGCAAAGGAATGTAATTTATTTATAAACAACAATATGATTTGGTATGTTTTGCAACACGGTTTTGCAGAGATTAATCATTATATTTATCTTTTGCAGGAATAATATCTTAAATTGTGTTGGATGATATGTGGCAATTGGTTACGTTTGTCACTTGGGTCGATATTAAAATTAGTCAAACACTTTAAAGGTGATGAGAAACCTCTGTTTATTAATCCTGTTCTTGGGATTGTCCTTTGAAACTCTTCAGGTACACGCACTGAACAAAGAGCAGTTCGGGCAAAAGTCTGAACGTTGTTATCGACAAAGAAAATGAGATGGAAGTTTTGACGGACTCTGTGGATGCTACCCGTGGGGCAGAGCATTTACAATGGGCAAAGAAACTTTATCAGGTTGCTTTGGAAAAGAAAGACGAGTATCACAAAGAAGAGGCTTTGCGTGAGATTATGGCTTATTATGTGACCTTGAAGAACTATTCTGAACTGTATCAACTAAATAACGGAAGAAGGACGCGTCGTTGTCTCTTATTGCTTAAATCCGGGGAAGAATGTAGCTTCGGTTTTGATAGCCGGAACAGGAAATATATCTGTCGCCGGTGCAGTCTCTGCAGGTACCAATGATGATGTGACTTGGCTCGTATGCAAAATGATTGCTGAATGCATGAATGCTCATTTATGGAAAGATGAAGAATTTAAAGACGGGTTGCGTTTTATCTTCAAACTTCCACAATAAAAAAAAAGTGAAACATGATTCATTGACAGGGCTTTTTTGTACCTTTGCACCTGTAAAAGCAAGGATAAACTTTAAACAAAAATAAGATTATGAGCAAAAAAGCCCTTTTAATGATTCTTGATGGCTGGGGTATCGGCGACCAAGGTAAAGACGATGTAATCTTTAATACTCCTACTCCTTATTGGGATAGTCTGTTGGCTGATTATCCGCACTCTGAGTTGCAGGCTAGCGGTGAAAATGTTGGTTTGCCTGACGGACAAATGGGTAACTCTGAGGTGGGACACTTGAATATCGGTGCCGGACGTATCGTTTACCAAGATTTGGTAAAGATTAACCGTGCTTGTGCTGACAATAGCATCATGAAGAATCCTGAGATTGTTTCTGCTTTTTCATACGCTAAAGAAAACGGTAAGAATATTCACTTCATGGGATTGACTTCCAATGGTGGTGTACACAGTTCATTTGATCACTTATTCAAGCTTTGTGATATCGCTAAAGAATATGGCCTTGAGAATACATTTATTCACTGTTTCATGGATGGTCGTGACACAGACCCGAAGAGTGGTAAAGGTTTTATCGAACAACTGACTGCACATTGCGAACAGTCAGCCGGAAAGATTGCCTCTATCGTAGGTCGTTTCTATGCTATGGACCGTGACAAGCGTTGGGAACGTGTGAAAGAAGCATACGATTTATTGGTTGAAGGTAAAGGAAAGCAAGCAGCCGACATGGTGCAGGCTATGCAGGAATCATACGATGAAGGTGTTACCGATGAATTTATCAAACCCATCAACAACTCTACGGTAGATGGTACCATCAAGGAAGGTGATGTGGTTATCTTCTTCAATTATCGTAATGACCGTGCTAAAGAATTAACAGTTGTACTGACTCAGCAGGATATGCCTGAACAGGGTATGCATACTATTCCGGGCTTGCAGTTCTATTGCATGACTCCGTATGATGCATCATTTAAGGGCGTTCACATTTTGTTTGATAAAGAAAATGTTCAGAACACATTGGGCGAATACTTGGCTGCCAACGGCAAAACTCAGCTTCATATCGCAGAAACAGAGAAGTATGCCCATGTAACTTTCTTCTTCAATGGTGGTCGTGAAACTCCGTATGATGCTGAAGAGCGTATTCTGGTTCCGTCTCCGAAGGTGGCTACTTACGACTTGAAACCCGAAATGAGCGCTTACGAAGTGAAAGATAAGTTGGTGGAAGCTATCAATACTCAAAAGTTCGATTTCATTGTAGTTAACTATGCTAACGGTGATATGGTAGGTCATACCGGTATTTACGGAGCTATTGAAAAGGCTGTAAAGGCTATTGACGAATGTGTGAAAGATACAGTGGAAGCTGCTAAGGCTAATGGCTATGAAGTGATTATCATTGCTGACCACGGTAATGCCGATCATGCACTGAATGAAGATGGTACACCTAATACTGCTCACTCTTTGAATCCTGTTCCGTTTGTATATGTGACAGAGAACAAGAATGCCAAAGTGGAAAATGGTGTATTGGCAGATGTTGCTCCTTCTATTTTGCATATTCTGGGCATGGCTCAGCCGGCCGACATGACTGGAAAAGATTTGATTAAGTAATATAATAAACCCGATAAACGAAGCGGGAGAACTTTTGCGTCTCCCGCTTTTTTAGTTGTAATAAGATGATTCAGATAGATGATGTTGTAATATCTTTGGACGTGTTTCGTGAAAAGTTTCTATGCAATTTGGATGCTTGCAAAGGTGAATGTTGTATAGAAGGCGATGCCGGCGCTCCGGTAGAACTGGATGAAGTGGAGAAGTTGGAAGAAGTACTCCCGGTTATTTGGGAGGAATTGTCTCCCGAGGCACGTGCCGTGATAGATAAACAGGGAGTCGTTTATACCGATGAAGAGGGCGACTTGGTGACTTCCATTGTCAATCACAAGGACTGCGTCTTTACCTGTTATGATGAAAAGGGATATTGCTATTGTGCTATTGAGAAAGCCTATCGAGCCGGAAAGACTGATTTTTATAAACCGGTTTCCTGCCATCTTTATCCCATACGCATCGGTGATTATGGTCCTTATAAGGCTGTGAACTATCACCGTTGGGATGTCTGCAAGGCTGCTGTTTTGTTGGGAAAGAAAGAGAACTTGCCTGTTTATAAGTTTTTGAAGGAACCATTGATTCGTAAGTTTGGCGAAGAATGGTATAAAGAAATGGAAATAGCAGCCGAAGAGCTTGAAAGGAGAGGGCTGATTTAATTCAGTCCGCCTTACTATTTGCCGGGAGGGAGGTCGGCAATCGTTTTTGTTAAATCTAATACTAAGAAATATATTATGAAAAGAACATTCTTGTCATGCTGTATCCTGTTGTGCACTTTATGTTCTGTTTGCGCACAAGAGCAGCCTTTAATCAGTCCGGATGATTCCATCCGAAGTTTGTTAGGGCGTATATTCCCTAATACTAATCCCAATCTTTCGGCACATATGAATTTGGAGTTTTACACTTCGGGAGCCGCTTATTTTACAGATGGCAATCTGGATGAGGCTGCTTTTAAGCTGAACCGTGTGCGTTTGGAAATATTGGGTTCTTTTACAAAGGACTTTTCTTATCATTTTCGTCAGTCTTTTAATAAATACAGTAATCCGCACTCGCTGGATAATCTGTCCTCTTCTATCGAATATGCGTATATGAACTGGAAAATGTCTGATAGGTTCAACCTGACAGTGGGTAAGCAGTTTCTCTCTTTGGGCGGTTATGAATATTATGTAAATGCCATCAAAGTGAGGGAATTCAGTGAGTTTAATGATAATGTACCTGCTTATCAGGCAGGAGTAACAGGCACATTCAATTTCTCACCGACTCAAGAGTTGGTGTTGCAAGTGCTTAATAATCGTAACGGTGAAGATAATGATACTTACGTCTATGGGCTTCCTGCCGGAGTCAACAAGACAAAGATTCCTATTATAACCACTTTGAATTGGAATGGTCTTTTTGTAGATAAAGCACTTCAACTGAGGTATGCCGCTGCATGGGGACAACTGGCCGAGGGCAAGAATATTTATTACCTGACTGCGGGAAATGTGTATGAGAAAGGTCCGGTTATTGCCTATATTGATGTGATGTATTCTCGCGAAGGGCTGGATAGTAAAGGCATAATCAGTGATTTGCAAGGTCCGGCCGTGGTTACTCCTGCTACAGCCGAGAATGCAGAATACTTCAGCACCATTGCCAATTTTGATTATCGTATTCATCCCAATTGGAATGTGTATGTCAAAGGAGCATACGAAACGGCAAGTGTTTACAAGGCAAACGGCATCTTTGAGAAAGGTCTTTACCGTACTACCTGGAATGCCCAAGCTTGTGTGGAGTATTTCCCGATGCGTAATCGTGAATTGCTGATCTTTGCTCACATGCTTTATAAAGGTCATCATTTGACAGACCGTGCCAAGGCGTTGGGAGCAGTGAGCCCCGATACTCAGCGCTTTTCCATCGGCTTGGTGTATACGATTCCGGTCTTTTAGCCCCCTTCTTTCTGCTACAAACGGTTGGTGATAATTGCTGTTACTTCCGCTTCCCTGCTTACTTCCGATAGTGGCTCCGAATGTATAGGAAGCTCCTATCGTGACAGAAGTAGGGCTGTACGAGTTGCTGATATTCATTCTTTCACGCTACATGATAGAAAGAAAAAAAGCGAACAGTAAACCTACCAACCATTCTATTTTAAGGATTGTCGAACCATTCAAAAATAATCCGACAATCCATCTAAATTATTTAAATCGTACCACTGCATGCAGGTCCACCTCCCCACTGAGATGAGCTTTTTACACAATACTCGCTACTACCGTTTACATCTCCACTACAAACGCCTGTATTTTTGGAAGGGTCTGAACTAACCTCGCAACCCGCCAACGCTTCCACATCAGCCAAAGCTCAATCAGACATTATATCCGATTTCTGAACGTTATACATCTCTTCGCTTCATAATAATTAAAGAAAAAACTGTTCTAAGACTGATTGTTCAACATTAAAAGCATATACAGAACCTGACAGTTTGCGGAAAATGCATTCAAACTGATTCATCTTGTTGATTGACAGCTTGTCGCAATACCTTCTCTTTTTCATCATTCACCCCCTAACCGTTCGTTCTTATAAAGCAGCTGCATGGCTCGTGCATAAAGTTGGCGGTCATTTATGTGTGCCTATTCCCCTGTTCCTTAGTTGCTTTGTACCTGTTTTCAGGTTCATGATTGCTTAGCCACCTAGGTGGTTAAGCAATCGCAATATGCTTTTCGAGATGAGCTATCACTCTTTGAAAAAGCTTTAAATCCTTCTCAAAAACAATTAAGTCTTTTCAAAAAATGCCCGAGTGCTCTTGAAAAAATTGTTTTGCACTTTTTAATACTCACGAGATAGGGAATAAATACGTATCAAACGGGTAGTAATAACCTGATAATGTGAAATATATATTTTCATGAGAAAAGAAGAAATCGGTAGATCTCGGAGGACGCGGTATCCTGAGCAATGTTAATAAGATGAAAACCAATAGATTAAGTCTCATTAAAAAAGCCCTATAATTCATGACTAAAGATATTTTTGCATTTATCTTATGAATTTTCTTCTCAAAAAGTTTTAATTATCAAAACTTTGTGTAAATTTGCAGCGAAAAGTGTATCTCTTACTAAGAGATCTACCGATTTCTTCTTTTCTCATGAAAATATATATTTCACATTATCAGGTTATTACTACCCGTT
>ENA-UEQE01003418-UEQE01003418.1-human-gut-metagenome-genome-assembly--contig:-NODE-3418-length-10208-cov-3.429276_pt1 | contig 10208 bp, 11 predicted proteins | sample MGYA00242934_ERZ507935 | MGnify/ENA primary metagenome ERZ507935 (study PRJEB26167, sample SAMN06115423) | human gut metagenome | host: Homo sapiens | place: China:Anhui | collected 2015-03-30... | reverse complement strand
TCTGGATTCCCTGCCGGAGCGCAATGCCCCGGAGCAGGAGGACCAGGAGCCGGAGAACGAGGCGGTGACCCTGCCCGCCCCGGAGGAGAACGCCGTGCCCGTGGCGGACGCGGAGCCTGTTCCCCAGGAGGAGGCCCCCCAGCCGGAGTCTGCCGCCGAACCGGAGCCGCAGCCGGAGTTTCAGGAGAAGAAAGAGGAGGAGTCTCCCTTCCCCCTGGATTTCAAGCTGAATCTGGAGGACCTGCAGTTTGGCCGCAACTACAACGGCGGCGACCGGCGGTGAATCATTCTGTCAAAAGCGGCCCGGCGGCCGCTTTTGCCTTATCTGCAAGGAGGTGGCAGTATGACGCCCATCGTGGCCCTGCTGTATGACTTTGACAAGACCCTGTGCACCACGGATATGGAGGACTACGCCTTTATCCCAGCCCTGGGCTATACCCCGGCGGAGTTTTGGAAAAAGGCCAACGACTTCGGCCGGGAGAACCGCATGGACGACTACCAGAAAGCGCTGTTGGCCCATCTGAAAGAGACCGCCCCCCTGGCCAAGGGCGTCCCGGTGGATACCATTTATTTCGGGGGCGGAACGCCCAGCTATTACGGTGAAAAACGCTTGAAACAGCTGCTTCATACAGTGCAGAAGCTTTACACTGTGGAGCAGGACGCCGAAATCACCACCGATGCAAATCCGGACAGCGTGGACGCCAGAATGCTCACCCACCTCCGCCGGGCGGGGTTCAATCGCCTGTCCCTGGGGTACCAGTCTGCCTGTCCCGCTGAACTTACCGCCATCCACCGCATCCACACCCGGGAGGAGGCGGACGCCGCCGTTCAGGCCGCCCGGAAGGCGAAATTTAAAAATCTGTCCTTGGATCTGATTTACGGTCTGCCCGGGCAGACCATGGACAGCTGGCAGCAGTCTGTGGAGCACATCCTCACCCTGGAGCCGGAGCATCTGTCCTGCTACGGGCTGAAGGTGGAGGAGGGCACCCCTTTGGCCCGCCGGGTGGAGCAGGGGGAACAGCTGCCCGACGATGACGCCCAGGCCGACCTGTATCTGTGGACGGTAGAGCGGTTGGCCAAAGCCGGCTATGAACAGTATGAGATCTCCAATTTTTCAAAACCGGGCCTTCCCTCCAGGCATAACCTGCGCTATTGGCTCACCCGGCCCTATATCGGCTTTGGCCCCGGAGCCCACTCCGACTTCGGCGGGCGGCGGTATTCCTTTGTCCGGGATCTGGATGCCTATATCCGGGGCGTGCTGGAGGGGGGCAGCATCCTGGACAGCGAGGAGCTGATCCCCCGGCAGGAGCGGTGCGGGGAGTATCTCATGCTGCGTCTGCGTACCGCCCTGGGCATTGAGGAGTGGGAGTATCGCCGGAACTATTTCATGGACTTTGCCCCCCTGGAGCGGCGGCTGGAGGAGTTTCAGGCCCAGGGCTGGGCGGAGAAGACGGCGGAGGGCCGCTGGCGCTTCACCCCCAAGGGCTTTTTGGTGTCCAACCAGCTCATCGGCGACCTGCTGGACCGGCAGGAGCAGGCCCAGCTGTCTGACGTGCTGGTGCGGGCCAGGGCCCGTTACTCCGGCCGCGGGGAGCAGGAGAGCTGACAGGGCGACATAAAACCGTCATTTTGACAGGGGGACTTTCTGTAAGCCCTGGAAAAGAAAAGGTCCTCCATTCAAATTGACGATTTGCGCCTGCTGGGACAAAATTTATTGCCACCGGAATCAGAAGATGCTATAATGTATAAGATTTATTCTGCCCTGCTGTGCCCCAAGGCCTGACGGGGGAGAGGATCGCCTGAAATTTGGATATTTACATATGGCTCTGCCATGTTTTTTCATATGACTGCCTTGTATGGCGTGAGGAAGGTGCAAGATTTGACGAAGTATCAAATCCATGGGGGTCGCCCCCTCCACGGGACCATTGAGATCAGCGGCGCGAAGAATGCCGCCGTGGCCATTATTCCCGCCGCTTTGATGGTGGACGGGGTGTGCCGCATTGAAAATATTCCCCAGATCAGCGACGTGACGCTGATCCTGCAGATTTTGCGGGAGCTGGGTGCCGACGTAAAGACGGTGAACAAGAATACGGTGGACGTGGACTGCTCCCACATCCGCAACCGCCAGGTGCCCTATGACCTGGCCCGGAAGATCCGCGCCAGCTATTACCTGGTGGGGGCCCTGCTGGGCCGCTTTGGCTGGGCGGAGGTCCCCCTGCCCGGGGGCTGCGACCTGGGCGGACGGCCCATCGACCAGCACATCAAGGGCTTTGTGGCCATGGGGGCCGACGTGGACGTGCGCAACGGCCTGATCTGTGCCCAGGTCCCCGGCGGCGGCCGTCTGGCCGGCGGCCAGGTGTATCTGGACATGGTCTCGGTAGGAGCCACCATGAACATCATGCTGGCCGCCACCCTGGCAAATGGCATGACCGTCATCGAGAACGCCGCTAAGGAGCCCCATATCGTGGACCTGGCCAACTTTCTGAACTCCATGGGCGCGGACATCATGGGTGCGGGCACCGATGTCATTAAGATCCGCGGGGTAGAGCGGCTGAGCGGCGGGGCCTATTCCATCATCCCCGATCAGATCGAGGCGGGGACCTATATGGCCGCCGTGGCCGCCGCCGGGGGCGAGGTGCTCATCAAAAACGTCATCCCCAAGCATCTGGACTGCATCACCGCCAAGCTGGTGGAGATGGGGGTAGATGTGGAGGAGCAGGACGACGCGGTGCTGGTCCGCCGGGATGGCCCCATCAGCCGGGTGAACGTGAAGACCATGCCCTACCCCGGCTTCCCCACCGACATGCAGCCTCAGATCGCCGCAGTGCTCTGCCTGGCCCAGGGGACCAGCGTGCTCACCGAGGGGGTCTGGGAGAACCGCTATCGCTATGTGGACGAGTTCCGCCGCATGGGGGCCCATATCCAGGTGGACGGCAAGGTGGCCGTCATCGAGGGGGTGGAGCAGCTCACCGGGGCTCCGGTCCACGCCTGCGATCTGCGGGCCGGTGCTGCCATGGTCATCGCCGGACTTTCCGCCCATGGCGTGACCGAGGTGGATGGCATCTATCACATCGAGCGGGGCTATGAGACCCTGGTGGAAAAGCTGTCCGCCGTGGGCGCAGACATCCGCACCATTGTGGTCCCGGATGAGGAGGCCCCCGCCCAGGTGGGCTGACCCGCCCGAGACTTGTAAGAGGAGATCGAGACCCTTGCTGACCTTTACCACCCTGGCCAGCGGCTCCAGCGGAAATGCGGCTTTAGTCTCCTGCGGAGACACCCATGTGCTGCTGGATGCCGGGATATCCGCCAGACGCATCACCACCGGGCTGAAGAGCCTGGGGGTGGACCCGGCGGAGCTGTCCGCCATTCTGATCACCCACGAGCACCGGGACCACGTCAGCGGCCTGGCGGTGCTCACCAAGAAAATACGCCCCACCATTTATGCCGCCCCAGCCACCTGCGGCCAGCTGGCAGATCAGCTCCCCCACGGGGCGGAACTGCTGCAGAGCCGACTGCCGGGGGCTGGCTTTGCTGTGGGCGAGCTGTGGGTGGAGCCCTTCGCTACCCCCCACGACGCGGCGGGCAGCGTGGGCTATGTCCTGTCCGGCGGGGGGCGGACCATGGCCCTGTGTACCGACTTGGGCCACGTCACCGACCAGGTGCGCCAGGCGGTGGCCGGGTGCGACCTGCTGGTGTGCGAGACCAACTACGATCCGGACTGGATGCGTACCGGGCCCTATCCCTATGCCCTGAAACAGCGCATCATGGGTGACCGCGGCCACCTGTCCAACCAGGACGGGGCGGAGCTGGCTGCCATGGGGGTGCAGTCCGGGACCAGCATTGTCGTCCTGGCCCACCTGTCCGCAGAAAACAACACCCCCGCCCGGGCGCTGGAGACGGTGCGCCGCCGTCTGCGGGCCATGGGCTGTGACCCGGAGGGGGACATCACCCTGGCTGTGGCCCCCCGCACGGAGGTGGGCCCCACCTATCGCCTGGAGCGGCGGCTGGCTGCGGCGGGAGAGAAGGGGGACAGCCTGTGCTGAGCGTACATCTCATCTGTGTGGGCAAGCTGAAAGAGAAATTCTATCTGGCCGCCTGCGCCGAATATCAAAAGCGCCTGGGGGCCTATTGTAAATTAGAGCTGACCGAGCTGACCGAGGAGCGCCTGCCCCAGAATCCCTCCCGGGCCCAGATCGACGCGGCCCTGGAGCGGGAGGCGGCGGCCATCCGGGGGAAGATTCCCCAGAACGCCTGCCTGGTGGCCCTGTGCGTGGAGGGCAGGCCCCACTCCAGCGAGGAGCTGGCCCGGCTGGTGCGCACCTGGCAGGACAGCGCCGCCCGGCATCTGGTCTTTGTCATCGGCGGCTCCTTCGGTCTGGCGGAGAGCCTGAAAAAGGAGGCCAAGGTCCGCCTGTCCATGTCCCCCATGACCTTTCCCCACCACCTGGCCCGGGTCATGGTGCTGGAGCAGATCTATCGGGCCTTTAAGATCAACGAGGGCTCCAGCTATCACAAATAAGCATAAAAAAGCATCCTGTGCCGCGGCACAGGATGCTTTTTTAGAAAGATCCGGCTTTACCAGTCGTTTTCAATGGCCATCAGGGCGTTGACCCGGCGCTCGTGGCGGCCGCCCTCGAACTGGGTGTTCAGGAAGGTGTCCACGATATTCTCGGCCAGGTTTTTGCCCACGATGCCGGCACCCATGGCCAGCATGTTGGCGTTGTTGTGCCGCCGGGTGAGGGAGGCGGACAGGGGGTCGCCGCACAGGGCGCAGCGGATGCCACGGACCTTGTTGGCGGCGATGGAGATGCCGATGCCGGTGGTGCAGATGACGATGCCCCACTGGCACTGGCCGGAGGCCACGGCCTGGGCGGCGGCCTTGCCGAAGGCGGGGTAGTCGCAGCTCTCGGTGCTGTCGGTGCCGAAGTCCTGACAGGTGATGCCCTTGGCGGCCAGATAGGCCTTGATGTGCTCCTTCAAGGGATACCCGCCGTGATCAGAAGCGATTGCGATCATAGTGATGTTCCTCCTACTGTCTATGTCACGCGCCGGATACCCGGGCGCGATTTACTTGCTATTACCCATTGTAGTTGGTTTCGCCAAGATTTGCAAGGCATATCCAGACAGATTTCCGGGGGAAAATCTTAAAATCGTTCAGGGGGAGGCAAAATCGCCTTCCCCTGGGGGAAGGTGCCCCCGCAGGGGGCGGATGAGGGGAACGCCACCGATAACCGAGCGCTCTCAGTAATCACGGGGACGGTTCTTGTGATTAGTGCCTAATCAGAAGAACCGTCCCCATGATTACAAGGGGGCCTATTGGTGCGCACCATCAACCGTGACACGCCGTAACGGCGGCCCGTCCAGTTCCACCACCTGATCTGCCAGGGGCAGTAGCGCCTGGTCGTGGCAGGTGAGGATGACGGGAAGCTGCAATTCCCGGATGCCCATTAAAATGCGCCGGGCCCGGTCTGTATCCACGCCGGAGAAGGGCTCGTCCAGCAGATAGAGCCGTCCGCCCAGGGCCAGGCACCGGGCCAGAGCCAGCCGCCGGGCCATGCCGCCGGACAGCTGGGCGGGGTATCGCTCCCCCTCCCCCTCCAGCTCGGTCAAAGCCAGCCACTTGTGCCACTCCCCCCGCCGCTGCCGGGGCAGCACGTCGGTGAGCTGCTGCTTCGCGGTGCGCCAGGGAAACAGCCGGTCCTCCTGAAAGAGAAAGGCGGTCTCCCCGGGGAATATCCCGGAGATGCTGCCCTCCTCCGGCCGCTCCAGCCCCGCCAGCAGACGCAGCAGGGTGGTCTTTCCGCAGCCGGAGGGCCCCCGCAGAATGGTCACGCCGGTCTCCGGCAGGGTGAGGGAGAAGCGGTCCAGCACCGTCCGCCGGCCATAGCCCAGGGTCACGTTTTCAAGGCAGATCATGCGCCGCCCCCCCTCCTCTTGTCCCGCTCCAGCAGCCGCCGCAGCAGCCACTCCAGCGCCAGGGACAAAAGCACCACCGCCACCGTCCAGGCAAACAGGTCCGGGATGTCCAGATAGAGCTTGCTGTTGTAAATCTGGGTGCCGATGGCCGGGCGGGGGATGCACAGCACCTCGGCGGCCACCCCCGACTTCCAGGCCAGGCCCATGGCGGTGGTGACGGCGGCCAGAAAATAGGGCCGCAGGCTGGGCAGATAGATCAGCCGCACCCGCTTCCACCGGGAAAAGCGATAGGCCGCCGCCAGCTCCAGCAGCTTTTGGTCGGTCTCCCGGATGCCCCGGCACAGGTTGCTCCACACCACGGGCAGCACCATCAGCCCGGCGATGACCCCGGGGACAACGCTCCGGTCCGTCCACAGCAGGATCAGCAGGATGAAAGAGGCCACCGGCGTGGCCCGGATCACCCGCACCGGCAGGGCGATGAGCCGCCCCGCCCAGTCTGAGGCGCAGGCCGCCGCCGCTAAAATAGCCCCCAGCAGGGTACCCACCCCCATGCCCGCCAGGATGCGGCCCAGGGAGGTCAGCACCGTCTGCCAGAATTCCCCCGTCTGTCCCAGGCGGACGAGGGTGCGGGCCACCGTGGCGGGATAGGGCAGCAGCAGCTCGTTCCCCCGGCCCCCCACTTTGCGGTCCACCAAAAAGGCCCCAAGCTGCCAAACCCCCAGCCAAAAGGCCGGGGGCAGCAGCAGAGAGATTTTGTTGTTCAGAGACTTACTCCGCCCCATAGTAGAAGGCATCGTAGGGCATGGAGCCGCCGATGGAAGCGGGGTCGGCCTGGAACAGCACCTGGTAATACTCCTCCAGGGTGGCCTTCATGTCCGCCCCGGTGAGGAAGGTCAGGTTGCACTGGGGGATGGCCTTTTGGGCGATCTGCTCGTTGGCGGTGATGCCCAGCTCGCCCACCAAGGCGGCGGCACCGGCGACTCCATGCTCGTCGCTCATAAAGGTGATGGAGTCGCCGTACAGGTCCAGGAAGGCATCCACCGTCTCGGGGTGCTCCTCGATAAACTGGGTGCGGCCCACCACGCAGCCCATGGCCAGGGAGCCCTGGCCCAGCTTGTCCCACTCGTCGGACAGGGACAGGGCCTGGCGCACGCTCTGGTCCTTCATCATCAGGGCGGTGGCGGCGGGGACGGGGAGCATACAGATGGCGCTGTCGCTGGAAGCCATCTGGGCGGTGACCTCCTGGGCAGTCATCCACTGGATGTCCACCTGGCTGGGGTCCACGCCGTTCTGGGTCAGCAGGTAATTGAGCACATACTCCGGGTTGGCACCCTGGCCGGTGGCGTACACCGTCTTGCCCGCCAGGTCGGCCATGGACTGGACGGAGTCCCCCTTCTCCAGGATATACAGCACGCCCAGGGTATTCACGGCCAGCACCTGGATGCCGCCGTCCGTCTTGGCGGCCAGGTTGGCGGCCACGTTGGTGGCTACAGCGGCGATGTCGGCGGTGCCGTTGACCAGGGCATCGGTGACCTCCTTGTTGTCGGCAGCCACGGTGGAATTCAGGGCCACGGGGCAGTCGGCGGGGGAGGTCTCGGCGCTGTAATACTTCATCAGATAGGCTGCGCCCACCCCGGTGGGGCCGGACAGGGCCATAAAGTTCACGCCGGTCTTCTCCACCCCCTGCTGGGACTGGCTGGCGGAGGCAGAGCCGGAGCCGGCGGCGGACTGGGATGCGTCGTTGTTGTTCTTGCTGCCGCAGCCGGCCAGCAGGGACAGGGTCATGGCGGCGGCCAGCAGCAGAGACAGGGTCTTTTTCATGTGGATCTTCCTTTCATCATATCTTCCTATCATCGTGTGGGCTTGTTCTCACAGGACGCTCTCTAAAGCGGCCAGGTCGGGGATGAGGATGGTCTTGCCCCGGCGGACGATGAGGGTACTGTTCTCCAGCGCCTCGAAGGCCCGATAGAGGGAGGCCCGGCTGATGCCCAGCCGCTGGGCCAGCTCCGACGCGGTGCAGGTGACGCTGCCCCCCTGACCGTTGGCCAGCAGATAGCGGGCCAGCTTGCCCTCCGCCCCGGCCTGGGCCAGGGACTGCAGACGGTTGGACAAAAAGCGGATGCGCCCGGTGAGATAGCGCAGATAGTTTTCCCGGATCTGGCTGTGTTGTTCCAGCAGCCGGTCGATCAATGCCTGGTCCAGCATCAGACAGCGGCTGGGCCTGCGGGCGGTGATGGTGGTGGCATACTGGGGGGCATCGCAGTACAGGGCGGCGGCGCCGAACAGCTCCCCCGGCTCCAGACAGCTGACGGTCAGCTCCCCCTTGGTCACCTGAAGGCTGCCTGACAGCAGAATCCCCAGGCGGCGGGAGAAGTGCTGGGGGCTGTACACCACCTGGCCCCCGGAGAAGTGGGCCAGCTCCGCCCCCGGCTCGTCCAGCACCCGGGCGATCCCGTCCTCCGGCACCCCCCGCAGCAGCGGGCACCGGCCCAGATAGTTCCTATCCTGTTGCTCCAGCGTCAGGGTGATCGCCTCCAAATTGTTTTATTTGAGACAAAACAGATGGTAGCACACGGGCACAGAAATGTCAATCGAAACCGGTCACCGCTCTGGCCGAAAGCCCTGAAAGAACATGGGCATCATGGTCTGGCCGTATTGCCGCAGGGAGTAGCCCCCGCCGGACAGGCACCAGTCGTAGATCAGGGCCCGCTCGCACAGGGCATAGACCCGCACCATCTCACTGACGGTCACGTCCCCCCGCAGCTGACAGCGCTGCTGGCCCTGCAGGACGATCTGCCGCAGCAGCTTATAATAGGTCCGGTTGTGGTCCAGCAGGTGCTTGTCCCCCCGGGTGATGAGCTGGGAGGAGTACAGCCGGGCCAGCAGGTCCAGGGAAATAGAGTTTTCGATCATGGAGAATAATTCCCGGTTTAAATACATCAGCTGGTCAAAGCAGTCCATGTCCGGGTCCATGGTCTCCATCAGCTCCTCATACTTCTCATCGAACAGGAATGAGACAGAGGAGAGCAGGGCGTCCTTGCCCTCGAAATAGTGGTAAAAGGAGCCCCGGGAGGTGCCGGATGCCTCGATGATCTCCTCCACCGTTGTATCGTCATAGCCCTGCTGGTAAAACAGCTGCCATGCCGCCTGGATGATGCGCCCCTTGGTATTGCGGGAATTTTTCTTTGCCATCGTGGCTCTCCCCTTTCCGGCCCCTGGCCCCCTCCGCCCCGGAAGCGGCAGACCCTGGGCCTTTGATCTATTATCTCCGATTCCCGCCCATCCGTCAACTGCCGCCCCGCCTCCCCTTTTAACAGTTTACATCCGGGGCGGGCTATGATAAAATAACTTTTATCTCAACAGAGGGAGGGGCGCCCCGTGCCCTATCATTTCTTCCCCATGATCGCCCGGATGCGCTATATCAACCGCTGGGGACTGATGCGCAACACGGATACGGAGAACATCCAGGAGCACTCCCACATGGTGGCGGTGCTCTCCCACGCCCTGGCCGTCATCCAGAACCGCTACTTCGGCCCCCAGATCGACCCCGGTCAGGCGGCGGTGGCCGCCCTGTACCACGACGCCAGCGAGATCCTCACCGGCGACATGCCCACCCCCATCAAGGATGACAATCCAGCCATCCAGCGGGCCTACAAACAAGTGGAGTCGGTGGCCGAGGAGAAGCTGCTGTCCATGCTCCCCGACGACCTGCGGGAGGAGTTTCGCCCCGCCATCACCATCCCGGACGAGAACATCCGGGCGGTGGTCAAGGCGGCGGACAAGCTGTCGGCCTATCTCAAGTGTGTGGAGGAGGTCAAAAGCGGCAATCTGGAATTCAAGAAAGCCAAAGAACAGACCTATGCCGCCCTGTGCCGGGACCCCATCCCCGCCCTGCAATATTTTATGGATCACTTTTTAGACGGCTTTTCTTTGACCCTGGACGAGCTGACTTGATACAAGCGCCCTGTCGTTGCCAGAAGACCCAAAGGGCCGACGCAGTGATCCGTTCTTGCGGCCTTGGCTCCCCTGAAAGGGGAGCTGTCAGCGAAGCTGACTGAGAGGTCAGGCCCCCTCAGGTGAGAATCCCTGAAGTACCACCGCCGGGCGGCTGATAGCCGCCCCTACAAGAGACCAGGGGAGCCGGGGTAGGGGCGGATATTATCCGCCCGGAAAGCTGTCCTAAAACCGGAATCCCTCAGTCAGCTTCGCTGACAGCCCCCTTTCACAAGGGGGCCAAAGACGAAGAGATGCGGATTCCCACGTCGCTGCGCTCCTCGGAATGACACAAAAAT
>ENA-UEQE01003403-UEQE01003403.1-human-gut-metagenome-genome-assembly--contig:-NODE-3403-length-10236-cov-4.469338_pt1 | contig 10236 bp, 5 predicted proteins | sample MGYA00242934_ERZ507935 | MGnify/ENA primary metagenome ERZ507935 (study PRJEB26167, sample SAMN06115423) | human gut metagenome | host: Homo sapiens | place: China:Anhui | collected 2015-03-30 | study... | reverse complement strand
AGAGCCACGCCCCCGCCAACTACATACGTTTTTGCACACCGGTGGAAGCCATTGGGCGCTGCATCAGTCCGAAAGTTGATATGTCTTAAAAGGTTGACAAGAGTAAACTTACATGCTATGATAAGTCTACAAAAGTAAACCTAAGGCGGACAGAACAATGAAGCGATTCCGTGCGTTCGTATTGGCAATGTTGATCCTTTTCATGTGCACTGCCTGCAAAAAAGAAACACTGCCTGCAACGCAGCCCGGCAGTGCACAGACAGCGGCAGGGGAGACGGAGCAGACTGTTTCCGGCGTTTCCGTCCGCATCCCGGCTGCGCAGTACCGATTGGCCCGCACGGAGCCGGAGGGGATGACGGTGGGCACCGCACTGCTGCCGTATTCCGGCGGAGCCGTCCTGACCGGCAGTATGATCACAGGCAGTGCGGACGAACCGCTTCGGACGGAAGCGGCGGCATATTACACACCGGAACACGCCTGCACCGTGCAAGAACTTCCGATTTCTCCGGACGGCCTTGCCGTGCAGGCGGCGCTGGCAGGGGAGCGGCTGTATTACATCGAATCGCGTCAGACCCCGGACGGCGAACAGTGGCTGCTCCACGCCGACGGACAGACGCGCGTGCTGGACGAAGCCCTGTCCGGCGTTTCCAATCTGACCGCCATGGCGGTGCAGGATGAAGAACTGCTACTTGCCGCGGACGGTTCCTGCGTTCTTGCCTGTGCCATGGACGGAACGCTTCTCTGGAAGCAGCCTGCCGCAGAGATTAAACGATTCTTCCATGTGCGGGACGGTGCGCTTCTGGCCTGGGCACAGAGTGAGCAGATGCTTTATTCCATAGCGGATGATGAGATCCAGCCGTTTTGCCCGCTACCCGATCTGTTTCGCACCGGAACCGAAGCGCTCTATCCGGGTGAGAATACGCCGTATGACTGCCTCGTCTTTGCCAACGACGCCTGCTTCGGCTGGCAGATCGCGGAGAACGCCGTGACGCAGCTGTTTGCCTGCGATACGGTCGGCCTGTACGCCATGGATGTCGAAGCCTTCTGCGGCATGGGGAACGGGCAGTATCTCGGATTGGAGTTCTACCCGTCGGAGGACGAAGCGGCGCAGTACCGTTTGATCTGGCTGACCCCGGCGGAGGGCGATTTCTCGGAAAAGCGCCTGATCCGCATTGCGGGCAGCCGCAGCGGCATTTTCTCCATGGCTGCCCGCGATTTCACATCTCTGTACCCGGAATATCAGGTTGAATTTGTTGATTATGAGGCGCAGTACGGGGAACAGGCCGATCAGCAGCTTTTCATGGATCTACTCTACGGCGACTGCCCCGACCTTCTGTTTGTAAACGGCCTGCCGTTCGCGCAGTACGCCCGTCAGGGACTTCTGGAAGACCTGTACGCATGGATCGACACGGACGAAACGCTTTCGCGCACGGACTTCACACAAAATCTTCTGCACGCACTGGAAACAGGTGGCGCACTGTACCGCCTGCCGCAGACCTATCTGCTTGCAACGGCTGCCGGTCTGCCAGAGATCGTCGGCGGCCGGGAGAGCTGGTCCATGACAGACTTTCTGGATACCATGCAGGAACATCCTGAAATTTCCTCCGTTTTTGCGCAGGACGATGGTATGTCCATGATTCAGACGCTGCTTCTCTATGCGCCGGATGCCTTTATAGAGTACGACGCGGCACAGGCAAGCTTCGATTCTCCAGAGTTTCTCTGCCTGCTGGAGCTTGCCAAGCGCCAGACACAGCCGGAGGCGGAATCGCCGCGCGAAGCGTTGCTGACCGGTCAGGCGCTGCTGGAGCAGCTGATGATCGGCCGTGCACAGTATTTTGAAGAAGAATACGAAGACGGTCTGAACCGGCTTGCCATCCCTGGCTTTCCGGGTGCGGGACGCGCCAGCTTCTATCTGACGCTCCCGATGGCCATCCCGGTCAATGCGCAGGAAAAGGAAGGGGCGTGGGCGTTTCTGGAGCTCCTGATCACGGAGCCGCTCTACGCCGCACGCAGCCGCGGCGGCTGGCTGCCGGTGCAGTCGGACTTTGAGAAAAAGACGGATGCCATGACAGACCCTGACGCACAATGCCTCCTGCGCGAATTGCAGGCGGAGGCTGTGTCCGCATTTGACTATGATGCAGCTGTTGATGGGATTCTTGCCGATGAACTGCCGTATTATTTTGCGGACGAGCAGACTGCCAAACAGATCACAGACCGCATCCAGCGCCGCGTCCAGCTGTATCTCGAAGAAACCTACAACTGATACTATAAAAATAATAAAAGGCGGGCGGTACCCGAAGGTACCGCCCGTTTTGCATAGGAGATAATTATTTGTCGTACATATCGACCAGCTTGAGCAGGTGCTCGTAGCGCTCCTTGGCGTTCGCTTCGTTCTTTGCGAACAGAACGGTTGCACGCTCCGGGAACTCGCGGGTCAGACGGCTGTAGCGGGCTTCGTTCATCAGGAACTCCTGATAGCCGCCGGCGGGAGCCTTGGAGTCCAGCGTGAACTTCTTCTCTGCAGCCGGGTTGAAGCGGAACATGTTCCAGTACCCGCAGTCAACAGCCTTCTTCATTTCCTTCTGGCAGTTCTGCATACCGCCCTTGATGGAGTGCATCTCGCACGGTGCATAGCCGATGATGAGGGACGGGCCATGGTAAGCCTCGGCCTCTTGAATGGCTTTCAGCGTCTGCGCAGCGTTGGCACCCATGGCGACCTGTGCAACGTAGACATAACCGTAGGACATGGCGATCTCCGCCAGAGACTTGGACTTGGTTTCCTTACCGGCAGCCGCGAACTGTGCGACCTGACCGATGTTGGAAGCCTTGGAAGCCTGTCCGCCGGTGTTGGAGTAGACCTCGGTATCGAAGACGAAGATGTTGACGTCTTCACCGGAGGCGAGAACATGATCGACGCCGCCGAAGCCGATGTCGTAAGCCCAGCCGTCGCCGCCGAAGATCCAGACGGACTTCTTGCTGAGGTAGTCCTTCTTGGACAGGATATCTGCGCCCAGTGCGCAGGCATCGCAGTCACAGTACTTCTCACCCTTGGCCTTGAGTTCAGCAGCATGCTCGGCAAACTGCGGAACCTGTGCCAGTTCGTCAACAGTTGCAACGTTCTCTTCCAGAGCCGCGACATACGCCTTGGTTGCAGCGGCGTTGGCTTCGAGATCGTTGACGGTGTCGAGGTACTTCTGCGCAGCGGCCTTGAGGTCGGCGTTCGTCCACTCGACGGCGATCAGAGCCTTGGTCTTCTCAATCAGGCTGTCGCGGATGGCCTTCTGACCGAGGTACATGCCGAAGCCATGCTCCGCGTTGTCCTCGAACAGGGAGTTGCACCATGCGGGACCCTTGCCTTCTGCATTTGTGCAGTACGGGTTGGTAGCGCCCGGGTTGCCCCAGATGGAGGAGCAGCCGGTGGCGTTGGAGATATACATCTTGTCGCCGAACAGCTGTGTGACCAGACGCGCGTAGCTTGTCTCGGCACAGCCTGCGCAGGAGCCGGAGAACTCAAGCAGCGGCTTGCGGAACTGGCTGCCCTTGACGTCAGCAGTCTGAAGTTCCTTCTTCTCGGAAACCTTGTTCACGCAGTAATCGAAGACGTCCTGCTGATCCAGCTGCGTCTCCTGCGGAACCATCTTGATAGCCTGAACCTTTTCGGGGCAGGCGCCGACACAGACGCCGCAGCCCATGCAGTCGAGCGGAGAGATGGCCATGGTGAACTGATAAACGCCTTTACCCTTACCAGCCTTGACCGGGACGATCTTAGCAGCTGCGGGTGCGTTCTTGGCTTCCTCATCGGTCAGCGCGACCGTGCGGATGGTAGCGTGCGGGCAGACATAAGCGCAGTTGCCGCACTGGATGCACTTTGCAGAATCCCATTCCGGAACTGCAACGGCAACGCCGCGCTTTTCGTAAGCGGCAGCGCCCAACTCGAACTGTCCATCAACATGATCGACGAACGTGGAAACCGGCAGAGAGTCGCCGTCCATCTTATCGACCGGGAAGAGGATGTTTTTAACCTGCTTGACAAGTTCGGGCTTGCCTTCGAGGTTATGCTGGGCGGCAACGTCTTCTGCGTTCGCCCAGTCAGCGGGAACGTCGATCTTCACATAGGCGGTAGCGCCGGCGTCGATGGCCTTGTGGTTCATCTCGACGACGTCCATGCCCTTCTTGGAGTAGGACTGTGTGGCCTTTTCCTTCATGTACTTGATGGCGTCCTCTTCCGGCAGAACCTTGGCCAGGGAGAAGAACGCGGACTGAAGGATGGTGTTGGTGCGCTTGCCCATGCCGATGGACTGCGCCAGATCAATGGCGTTGATGGTGTAAAGCTGGATGTTGTTCTTGGCAATGTAGCGCTTGGAAGCGGCATCCAGATGATGAGCCAGTTCTTCCGGTGTCCACTGACAGTTAATCATAAACACGCCGCCCGGCTTGACGTCACGGACAATGGGGAAACCCTTCGTGATGTAGGACGGGTTATGGCAGGCGACGAAGTCGGCCTTGTTGATGTAATACGGGCTCTTGATGGGCTTGTCACCGAAGCGCAGATGGCTGATGGTGACGCCGCCGGTCTTCTTGGAGTCGTACTGGAAGTAGGCCTGCACATACTTGTCGGTATGGTCGCCGATGATCTTGATAGAGTTCTTGTTTGCGCCGACAGTGCCGTCGCCGCCCAGACCCCAGAACTTGCACTCGATGGTGCCTTCTGCGGCGGTGTTCGGGCAGTTCTTGTCCTCTTCGAGAGAGAGGTTCGTCACGTCGTCCACGATGCCGATGGTGAACTCATGCTTCGGCTCGTCCTTCTTCAGTTCGTTGTAAACAGCGAAGATGGAAGCAGGAGGCGTATCCTTGGAGCCGAGGCCGTAGCGGCCGCCAATGATGGTAGCCTTGATACCTGCGTTGGCCAGAGCGGTCACAACGTCCATGTACAGAGGCTCGCCCAGAGAGCCGGGCTCCTTCGTGCGGTCGAGGACTGCAATCTTCTTGGCGGTAGCCGGGATGGCTGCGACCAGCTTGTCTGCACAGAACGGACGGTACAGGCGAACCTTGACCAGGCCGACTTTCTCGCCGTGTGCGTTCATGTAGTCGATAACTTCCTCAGCAACGTCGTTGATGGAGCCCATCGCAACAATGACGCGGTCAGCGTCGGGGGCGCCGTAGTAGTTGAACAGCTGGTAGTTCGTGCCGAGTTTCTCATTGATCTTGCCCATGTACTTTTCGACAACTGCGGGCAGTTCGTCATAGTACCGGTTGCAGGCCTCGCGGTGCTGGAAGAAGATATCACCGTTTTCATGGCAGCCGCGGGCAGCGGGATGCTCCGGGTTCAGCGCATGCTGACGGAACTCCTCAACAGCCTTCATGTTGCACATTTCTTTGAGGTCGGCGTAGTCCCAGCAGGCGACCTTCTGGATCTCGTGGGAGGTACGGAAGCCGTCAAAGAAGTTCAGGAACGGAACCTTGCCCTCGATCGCAGCCAAATGCGCGACAGGGGACAGATCCATGACTTCCTGCGGGTTGGTCTCGCAGAGCATGGCGAAGCCGGTCTGACGGCAGGCCATGACGTCAGAGTGATCGCCGAAAATGTTCAGAGCATGGGTCGAGACGGTACGCGCCGAGACGTGGAATACGCAGGGCAGCTGCTCCGCCGCGATCTTGTACATGTTCGGGATCATCAGCAGCAGACCCTGAGACGCCGTGTAGGTGGTCGTCAGAGCACCTGCGCCGAGGGAGCCGTGAACCGTACCGGCCGCACCAGCCTCAGACTGCATCTCAGCAACCTTGACGCGGGTGCCAAAGATGTTCTTCAGACCTGCGGCAGACCACTGGTCAACGAAGTCCGCCATCGGGGAGGACGGCGTAATGGGATAAATACCGGCGACCTCTGTGTACGCATAGGATACATGAGCCGCAGCATTGTTGCCGTCCATGGTTTTGAATTTACGAACCAAAACAATTACCTCCTAAAAGTAATTACATATTCATGCACCTTGACTATATCACATTTTCTTGTCAATGTAAATCAAATTTGGAATAACCTTTTTGGATTTGGCGGAAATCTTACGAAATTTTGTGTCTCGTTCCGGCAAGTTTTGAAAAACCTGTTGGTTTTTAACGTGAAATGCGCTATGATAGATGCGAAGAAAAAAGCGGAGGGATGCAGATGCTCAGTAAGGTGCTCTCACTCGGCCTATCAGGCGTCAACGGATATGAGGTGCAGACGGAATGCTACATCGGCACGGGACTTCCGGCGTTCGATCTGGTTGGCCTGCCGGATGCGTCCGTTAAAGAGGCGCGCGAACGGGTGCGCGCCGCGATCAAAAACTGCGGTTTCCGGTTTCCTGTCAGCCGTATTATCGTGAATCTTGCTCCGGCGGGGACGAAAAAATCCGGCACGCTTTATGACCTGCCGATTCTCCTGTCCATCCTGGCTGCTTCTGAACAGGTGAAGCTTCCGAAAAAGCCTTGCGCGTTCCTCGGAGAACTCAGTCTGGAGGGCGTGCTGCGCGCCGTTCCCGGCGTTCTGCCGATGGCGCTGGCCGCGAAGCGGCTCGGCTATGAGGAGCTGTACGTCCCGGAGGATAACGCACGCGAGGCCACGCTTGCGGGTGGTCTGACCGTCTACGGCGTGAAGGATATCCGACAGTTAACTGCGCACCTGACCGGCCAGACACCGATCGATCCCGCACCCGTCTGGCAGCCGGAGCAGAGAACACAGCAGCTTCTGGACTTCAAGGATGTAAAGGGACAGGAAAATGCCAAGCGCGCCCTTGAAATTGCGGCGGCAGGCGGGCATAATATTCTTCTGGTAGGCCCGCCGGGTTCCGGTAAGAGCATGCTTTCCAAGCGCCTGCCGTCCATCCTGCCTGATATGACGCGGCAGGAGCAGCTGGATGTCACGCAGATCTATTCCGTCATGGGTCTTCTGCGCCCGGATCATCCGCTCATCGAATCGCGCCCGTTCCGCAGCCCGCACCATACCGTCTCGGCAGCCGCGCTGGCCGGAGGCGGAGCGAACGTCCGGCCTGGCGAAATTTCCCTTGCGCACAAGGGCGTGCTGTTCCTCGACGAGCTGCCGGAGTTCCGCCGGGATGCCATCGAATCCATGCGCCAGCCGCTTGAGGACGGACAGGTCACCATTTCCCGGGTGCAGGGCTCACAGACATTCCCTTGTGAGTTCATGCTGGTCTGCGCTATGAACCCCTGTCCCTGCGGTTGGTACGGCGATCCCAGCGGCCGGTGTACTTGCTCACAGGCAGCGGTTGACCGCTATCTGAGCCGTATTTCCGGACCCATGCTCGACCGTGTAGACATGATCGTCGAGGTCAGTTCCGTTAAGTTTGACGAATTGCGTTCCCGGACAGAGGCAGAACCGTCGTCCGCTATCAAGGCCAGAGTCGATGCAGCAAGAAACATCCAGAACACACGCTACAGCGGCACATCGACTCGCTGCAACGCCTATATGCAGCCCGCGCAGCTGCGCACGTTCTGCCAGCTGGACGAGGACTGCACCGACCTTATGAAACAGGCGTTTGACGCACTTGGCATGACGGCCCGTAGTTATGACCGTGTTCTCAAGGTTGCCCGCACCATTGCCGACCTTGCGGGCAGCGACCAGATCCGCCCCGAGCACATCGCCGAGGCTGTCCAGTACCGTTCGTTCCAACTTGGCGGCGAGAACACAAGATAACGGAAGTTTTTTGACGGTTCTCATATTAAGCCAATTACTTTTGATAATAAGGAAGTTTTGTATGCGCAATATTGCCCTGACGCTTAAATATCTCGGCACGGCCTATCACGGCTGGCAAGTGCAGAAGACGGTCACGACCGTCGGACAGACGCTTGAAGAGGCGGCAGCTGCCGTCGTCGGCCATCCGGTGCATATGACCGGCTGCGGCCGCACGGATGCAGGCGTTCACGCACGCGTCTACGTCGCCAATTTCCGCACCTCTGCCCGCATTCCATGTGACCGCATCCCGTATGCGCTCAACACGCACTTGCCGGAGGATATTGTCGTGACGGATGCGATGGAGGTGCATGAGGACTTCAATGCAATCGGCTCCTGCGTCAAAAAGGAATATACCTATCTGATCTATAATTCCGGCATCCGCGATCCGTTTTATGTCAATCGCGCGTGGTTTTATCCCAAGCATTTGAACGAGAAGATCATGCAGCGTGCGGCTGACTGCTTTATCGGCACGCACGACTTTGCCGCTGTTCGGTCGGTTGGTACAGATGTGAAATCCACTGTGAGAACGGTCTACGATTACAAGGTCGAACGCGACGGCGATTTGATTTCGCTGCGCGTCAGTGCCAATGGCTTTCTTTATAACATGGCCCGCGCCATGGCTGGTACCTGCGTCTATGCTGCGGAAGGAAAGTTCCCGCCGGAGGCTGTCGCGCAGATTCTCCTGAATGGTGATCGGACGGCAGCCGGTCCGACGGTCCCGCCCGGCGGGCTTTACATGACACAGCTTTGGTACGATGACGGAAGGGCGGTTTTCCATGTCGGATAATGTCTCGCAGCTGCATGCGCAGAAGCATCCGGGACTTGGGAAGCGGATCGCTGTATTTGCGCTCCTGCTTGTGCTTGTCACGGGCGGTGTAGCGGCTTATGTGTTTCGTGACCGGCTGAATCTGGACGCGCTGCAGCGTTATGTGCGCTATCTGAACGTCTCCGAGGACAGCAAAACGGGGCGCTTCGTCTACGACGAGAGCAACTCCAACCGCTATGCTGATCTGTCCGGCGGACTTTCTGTTGCCTCTGCAACGGGACTCAGCCTCTATGACAAGGACGGTGTGGAGACTGCATCCATTCAGGCGTCCATGTCCGCACCGGTCCTGAAAACCGGCGGCGAAATTGCGATGGCCTATGATACCGGCGGAAATACACTGGAGGCTGCCAGCCAGAAAAACGGCTCCGTTCTGCATATTTCCTCGCAGAAGCCGATTCTCGACGCAGATATTGCGTCTGACGGCAGCATCTGCTATTTATCCAGCGAATCCGGATACCGTTCCGTGCTTTATGTCTATAATAGCCAGCAGGCTTTGATCTACCGATGGCTCTCGTCGAGTCAGTATTTCATGCGCTGCACCGTCTCTTCCGGGGCAAAATACGCCGCTGCTGCCGCGCTAGGGCAGGAGGACGGCATGTTCCAGTCCTCTATCGTTCTCTTCCGGACAGATTCCGAGGAAATTCTCCGCACCATCCCCATCGGGAATGCCCTGATCTACGATCTGCATTTTCTGTCCGGAAATGCGCTCTGTGTCCTGTGCGAAGATGCGCTGTATTTTTACGATCTGGATGGTCAGTGCCTCGGAAGCTATGCCTTTGAGGATGCCTATCTCAAGGACTACACATTGGACGGCTCTGGATTTGTTACGCTTGTCATGAATCTCTATAAGGCCGGAAACCGCTATACCGTCCTGACTGTCGGGTACGACGGGACGGTACTGGGCACGCTCCCAACCAGCGAGCAGATCTTGGATATTTCTGCTTCCGGCCGGTATCTTGCGCTTCTGACAAGCGGATCTCTTGCTATTTATGATCAGAATCTGAAAGAATATGATGTTTCCGACAACACGACCGGTGCGTCCAGCGCTGTGATGCGCGAGGACGGCTCCGCAATTCTGCTGGCCAATGGCCATGGGGCACTGTATGTCCCGTAAATAATTTTCCAAAAAACGTTTACAATTCTGCAAAGATACGACGGCCTGACTGTGATATACTTTATAGCGTCGTTTGACAAGAGCGCACATGCCCGCCGGACGTTCCGGCACGCCTTTCGCGGCGTTATCGTCCTTGACGTACAGCCGGTATGCCTGCGTGCTCTTTTCAAGCGACGCTAAGGAAACGCGATAAGGAGAAGCCTTTTATGAAACCGACCCTGTGCTCAAGATGCAAAAAGAATCTTGCAGTCATTTTTATAACGAAGATCGACGGCGGAAAAACCGTCAACGAGGGCCTTTGCCTCAAATGCGCCAAGGAGATGGGCATCAAGCCTGTCGATGATATGATCGAGCGGATGGGACTCTCCGAGGATGACCTTGAGAACCTCAACGGTGAGATGACCGAGGCGATGAATGGACTGGAAGGCCTGCTCGGCCAGAGCCGCGACCCGGAGGAGGATGGCGAAGACGACGAAGCGGACAGTCAGACTGCCACGTTCCCCTTCCTCAATAAACTTTTCGGAGCCGCCGGTCAGGGGCAGGATAATACGCCTGCCGTCCCGGAGC
>ENA-UEQE01003401-UEQE01003401.1-human-gut-metagenome-genome-assembly--contig:-NODE-3401-length-10238-cov-16.910737_pt1 | contig 10238 bp, 8 predicted proteins | sample MGYA00242934_ERZ507935 | MGnify/ENA primary metagenome ERZ507935 (study PRJEB26167, sample SAMN06115423) | human gut metagenome | host: Homo sapiens | place: China:Anhui | collected 2015-03-30... | reverse complement strand
GTTCCACCCTAGCTGCCGCTCTGAATTTTCTGCAACAAGGAGGGATTCATATTGCAGGAAGAAGTCACCCAGAAAACCATTGCCCTGTCCATGAAAACGGGCAAACTCACCTCCCAAGCCCTGCAAGCTGCGCTGAAAAAATACTTGCAGCACCGGGCCAAGGGGCCAAAGCTGCATCACGGCAAGCAAAGCCTGAAACAGCTGAAAGCCTACGGTGCATCCCTGACCAACATTGAAGTCACGGAGGCGAGCATCGGGGCGTTCAAGCCATGTGCCAAGAAGTACGGCGTGGACTTCACCTTACGCAAGGACAAGACCACCCAGCCGCCCCACTACATCGTGATCTTCAAGGCCAAGGATGCGGACAATCTGGAACAGGCGTTCCGGGAGTTCACGGCCAAAACGCTCTCCAAAGAGCAGCGGCCATCCATCCGTAAAGTGCTGACCGCAGCCAAGCAGAAAGCCGCCCAGCAGCCGAAACGTGCGAAGGAAAAAATCAAACAAAGGGGGTTAGAGCGATGAAGCCTGAACTGAAAAAACTACTGTTGCTGAATCTGCCGTATCTGCTGTTCGTGTACCTGTTCGCCAAATGCGGGCAGACGTACCGTCTGTCGGCGGGCGTGGATGCTTCGGCAAAGCTGCTCCACCTGACAGACGGTATCTCCGCCGCCTTTGCAAACCCGCTGCCCAGTCTGCATCCGTTTGACCTCTGCGTGGGCGTTACCGGGGCGGTGGCTGTCCGGCTCATCGTGTACAGCAAGGGCAAGAACGCCAAGAAGTACCGCAAGGGCGAGGAATACGGCTCTGCCCGATGTGGTGCATAATCTTAACTGTAAGGAAAACTATGTGGACGCAGGAGGTATGCACATGAACGAATATAATAAAATTACAGCCCTTTACTCCCGCCTTTCCGTCGGGGACGAGGACAGAGATGGCGGCGAGAGCAACAGCATTGTAAACCAAAAGGCATTTCTGGAACGGTACGCCCAACAGCAGAGATTAACCAATATCCGGCACTACATTGACGATGACGAAAGCGGCAGGTTCTTTGACCGCTCTGCCTATTCCCGCATGATGGAGGATGTGGAAAACGGAAAAATAGGCGTCTGCATTATGAAAGACCTGACGCGCTGGGGGCGTGATTATCTCCAAGTCGGCAATGCAATGGAGGTATTCAGACGGAACAATGTCCGCTTTATCGCGGTCAATAACGGCATAGACAGCGACAATCCCGATACATTGGAGTTTGCGCCCTTTATCAATATCATGTCGGAGTGGTACGCAAAGGACATCAGCAAGAAAGTAAAAACGGGTATCAGGACCAAGGGTGCAAGCGGCAAACCCATCGCCACCGAAGCCCCATACGGATATATGAAAGACCCGAACAACAAGGATTTTTGGATAATCGACGAGGAAGCCGCCGAAGTGGTACGCTTGATTTTCCGTCTGTTTATCGGCGGGAAGAACAGAAACCAAATTGCCGTATATCTCAAAAACGAGCAAATCCTCACGCCTACGTTCTACCTCAAACAGCACGACAGAGGGACAGCGAAAAGCAGACCGCTGAACGAGGAAAATCGCTATAAATGGAACAAAGCAACCTTAACCAAGATACTCACAAGGCAGGAGTATTGTGGTGATGTTGTCAATTTCAAGACCACAAAGCATTTTCGGGACAAGCGCAACCACTATGTAGATAAAAGCGAATGGCAGATAACCGAGAATGTGCATGAGCCGATTATCGACCGCGCCGACTTTGAAACCGTACAGCGGATTTTGGAAAACGCGCCTGTCAGACGCCCTAACGGGGACGGAGAAATCCACCCTTTGTCGGGCTTGATGTTCTGTAAAGACTGCGGCGCAAAAATGCACATTCGCATAGATTACAGGAACGGCGGCAAGCGTCATGTTGCCTTTTGCAGCGAGTACCACAAGGGCAAAGCCAAAAATCCCAAATGCAATTCCCCGCACATCATAGACGCTGATTTAGTCATGCAGACTATCGCGGATGTTCTGAAAAAAGTTGCAGAATACTCGATTTACTTGCAGACGGTAAGGAAATGGCAAGCGAGGATATTGTCAAGGCGGCAGCCGAAGCCGGAATATCCGAAAGAACGGTACAAAATGCCAAGCGCAGCATGGGCGGCATATTGGGCGCAAGGCGCGTTGGAAGTCAATGGTACAACTTCATCAAGAAGAAGCAGCCGCCCGAAACTGCAAAATGAAAGTGCAAAACGCAGAGCCTTTGCACCTTGCACTTTCGCACTTTCACTTTATCAACTCGCCCCATGTTGACCGCATGGGGCTTTTCTCTTGAAAAAATCCTGTTTTGCGTCAATAAATTGCGAAAAGCACTTGACAAAACGCTTCATGGGGCACCGCCAAGGACATTGCCCCCTACATCGACCCCAAGTTTGAAAACAACATCCTGCTGACCCAGACCGAACGCCTGACCATGACCGGGCGGCCCAAAGACCCCAAAACAGCCCGGAACAAGAATGTGCTGGTGATCGGCGGCTCCGGCAGCGGCAAGACCCGCTTCTATGTGAAGCCCAACCTCATGCAATGCTTTCCCACTTCCGACTATCCCACCTCATTCGTGGTCACAGACCCGAAAGGCACACTGATTCTGGAAACGGGCCAAATGTTCCAGCGGGCAGGCTACCGGGTGAAAATCCTGAACACGATAAACTTTTCCAAATCCATGAAGTACAACCCCTTTGTCTACATCCACTCGGAAAAAGACGTGCTGAAGCTGGTAAATACCCTTATCGCTAACACCAAGGGCGAGGGTGAAAAATCAGCAGAAGATTTTTGGGTGAAGTCGGAACGGCTGTTCTACACCGCGCTTATCGGCTACATCTGGTATGAGGCCCCGGCAGAAGAAATGAACTTCACCACCCTGCTGGAAATGATAAATGCCAGTGAAGCCCGCGAGGACGACCCGGAGTTTCAAAGCCCAGTGGACCTCATGTTTGAACGGCTGGAACAGAAAGACCCGGACCACTTCGCCGTCCGGCAGTACAAAAAGTTTTTGCTGTCGGCGGGCAAGACCCGTTCTTCCATCCTGATAAGCTGTGGTGCCCGTTTAGCCCCATTTGACATCCGGGAGGTGCGGGAGCTGATGGAGAACGATGAAATGGAGCTGGACACCATCGGGGATGAAAAGACCGTGCTGTTTTTGATTATGAGCGACACGGACACCACCTTCAACTTCATTCTTGCCATGCTCCAAAGCCAGCTTATCAACCTGCTGTGTGACCGTGCGGATGATAAATACGGCGGTCGGCTGCCTGTCCATGTGCGGCTGATTCTGGACGAGTTCGCCAACATCGGGCAGATTCCCAACTTCGACAAGCTGATCGCCACCATCCGCAGCCGGGAAATCTCGGCATCCATCATTTTGCAGAGCCAGTCGCAGCTAAAAGCCATCTACAAGGATGCGGCCGAAATCATTTCGGACAACTGCGATTCTGTTCTCTTTTTGAGTGGGCGGGGAAAGAATGCCAAAGAGATCTCCGATGCGCTGGGGAAAGAAACCATCGACAGTTTCAACACCAGCGAAAACCGGGGTTCTCAAACCTCCCACGGACTGAACTATCAAAAATTAGGAAAGGCGTTGATGTCAGAGGACGAAATCGCAATCATGGACGGCGGCAGGTGCATTTTGCAGCTGCGGGGCGTGAGGCCGTTCTTCTCGGAGAAGTTCGACATTACAAAGCACCCACACTACAAGTACCTTGCGGACGCGGACAAAAAGAATACCTTTGAGGTGGACAGGTTCTTATCCACCCTGCGCCGGAAACGGCAGCAGGTAGTCGCACAGGACGAAAGTTTTGACCTGTACGAAATCGACCTGTCGGATGAAGATGCAGCCGCCGAATGAGGCGGCATTTTTTGAAAAAATTTTTGAGTGCCGCAGAACAAGCGGCAGAAAGTGAGGACCTTATGGAATTTTTCAACAGCGCAGTTGATACTTTGCAGACGATTGTGGTCGGTCTGGGCGGTGCCCTGTGTGTCTGGGGTGGCATCAACCTGTTGGAGGGCTATGGACAGGATAACCCCGGCAGCAAGAGCCAGGGCGTGAAGCAGCTGGTCGCGGGCGGCGGCGTTGCCTTGATCGGCGTGACCCTTGTCCCGCTGCTGTCCGGGCTGCTGGGTTAAGCCCTGTATTGCTGCCCACAATTTTCCGAACAACTAACACCTAAAATCCTACTCCGCGCTCTCCCTCTCACATGGGAGGGCGCGGGAAAGGAGGTATCTTTGCTTGATTAGTGAGATCATCGAGAAATGGATAAAAGGCATTTTGATAGATGGCATCACGGGCAACCTCTCCGGCCTGTTCGACAACGTGAACGCCAAGGTGGGCGAAATCGCTTCGGACGTTGGTTCTACCCCGCAGGCATGGAACAGCGGCATTTTCAATATGCTGCGCAGTCTTTCCGAAACGGTAGTACTGCCCATTGCAGCGGCCATCCTTGCCCTTGTGATGTGCCATGAGCTTATCCAGATGATTACCGAAAAGAACAATATGCACGACTTCGATACTTCCATGTTCTTCCGCTGGATTTTCAAGTCTGCCTTTGCCATCCTCATAGTCAGCAACACATGGAATATCGTTATGGGTGTGTTCGATGCCACCCAGAGCGTTGTCAACCAAAGTTCCGGCGTTATCATTGGCGAAACATCCATCCACTTTGACCGCCTGATACCCGGACTGGAATTTCAGCTGGAAAGCATGACCATTGGCAGTCTGCTCAGCCTGTGGTTCCAGACCCTTGTGGTGGGCCTGACCATGAACATCCTGTCTATCTGTATTTTCCTTGTGACCTACGGCCGCATGATCGAGATTTATGTTGTGACCGCACTGGGGCCTATCCCGCTGGCGACCATGGGCAGCAGCGAGTGGCGCAGCACCGGGCAGAACTACTTGAAGTCTTTGCTGGCACTGGGTTTCCAAGCGTTCCTGATTATGATTGTCGTGGGCATCTATGCGGTGCTGATACGCAATATTTCGGGCGCGGCGGACATTGCCGGGGCTATCTGGGGTTGCATGGGCTATACCGTTCTGCTCTGTTTCTGTCTATTCAAGACCGGCAGCATCAGCAAATCGGTGTTTGGTGCCCATTGAGAAAGGAGCGTTTGAATGGCGTATGTGACCGTTCCCAAAGATTTGACCCATGTAAAATCCAAAGTCTTATTCGGGCTGACCAAGCGGCAGCTGGTCTGCTTCGGCGGTGCGCTTTTAACGGGCGGACCGCTTTATTTTTTGGCCCGGAACTATCTTTCCAACAGTGCAGCGGCCCTGCTGATGATTTTTGCCATGCTGCCGGGGCTGCTGTTCGCTCTGTTCGAGCGGCACGGCCAGCCCCTTGAAGTGGTGATTCAGCAAATGATTCAGTGCTGTTTCCTGCGCCCCAAGGAAAGGCCCTATCAGACCAACAATGCTTACGCCGCCCTTGTGCGGCAATACCAAATGGAACAGGAGGTAAAGGCCATTGTCCAGAAAAACGACACCCCGCGAGACCGAAAAGCCCAAAAAGCTCACCCGCGCCCAGAAAAAAGAAATTGATGCTGTTCTCCGCAAGTACAAGGGTGATGGCAAGCCCCGCACGGCACAGGCCACCATCCCGTATGAAGCCATCTACCCGGACGGTGTGTGCCGCATTGACCGACGCACATTCTCCAAGTGCATTGCCTTTGAGGACATCAGCTATCAGCTGGCCCAGCCGGAAACGAGGACCGCCATCTTTGAACACCTGTGCGACCTGTACAACTATGTGGATGCCTCCATCCATGTGCAGCTTTCGTTTCTCAATCGCAAGGTTGACCCGGTGCAGTACGCAAAAAGTTTTGAGATCGCACCGCAGGGGGATGATTTTGACGACATCCGCGCCGAGTACACCGCCATCCTGCAAAAGCAGCTTGCCAGCGGAAACAACGGCATTGTCAAAACCAAGTACCTGACCTTCACCATCGAGGCAGACAATCTAAAAACCGCACGGGCGCGGCTGACCCGCATTGGTCTTGACCTGCTGGGCTATTTCAAGACCATGGGCTGCGTGGCGCATGTCATGGACGGACAGGCGCGTTTGGAGGTGCTGCACGGCATCTTCCACCCGGACGGGGAACCGTTCCGCTTTGACTGGGACTGGCTGGCGCCCTCCGGCCTGTCCACTAAGGATTTTGTGGCCCCGTCCTCCCTCTGCTTCGGCACGGCCAAGACTTTTGGACTGGGCGGCAAATATGGAGCTGTGAGCTTTTTACAAATCCTTGCGCCGGAACTTTCGGATGAAATGCTGGCCGATTTTCTCAAAACGGAAAGCGGCATTCTCGTCAATCTCCATGTGCAGGCCATCGACCAGACCGAGGCCATCAAAACCATCAAGCGGAAGATCACAGACCTTGACGCCATGAAGATTCAGGAGCAGAAAAAGGCTGTCCGTTCCGGGTACGACATGGACATCCTGCCCAGCGACCTTGCCACTTACGGCGAGGACGCCAAAAAGCTGCTGAACAAATTGCAGACCCGGAACGAACGGCTTTTCATGCTGACCTTTCTTGTGCTGAATGTGGCCGACACCAAGCAAAAGCTGGGCAACGATGTGTTCCAAGCCGCAGGTGTGGCACAGAAGTATAACTGCTCGCTTGTCCGGCTGGACTACCAGCAGGAACAGGGCCTTGTGTCCAGCCTGCCGCTGGGCATCAACCAGATAAAGATTCAGCGCAGCCTTACCACCTCCAACGTGGCGGTGTTCGTGCCCTTTGTGACGCAGGAGCTTTTCCAGAGCGGCGCGGCCATGTACTACGGCATCAACGCAAAATCCCACAACATGATCATGCTGGACCGCAAGCAGGCCCGGTGTCCCAACGGCCTAAAGCTGGGTACGCCCGGCAGCGGCAAATCCATGAGCTGCAAGTCTGAAATCGTCAGTGTGTTTTTAACGACTGCTGACGATATTTTTATTTCAGACCCAGAAGCCGAGTATTATCCGCTGGTCAAGCGGCTGCATGGGCAGGTCATCAAACTTTCGCCCACCAGCAAGGACTATGTGAATCCTCTGGACATCAACCTGAACTACTCCGAGGATGATAGCCCGCTGGCTTTGAAATCGGATTTTGTGCTGTCGTTCTGTGAACTGGTTATGGGCGGCAAAACAGGTCTGGAAGCGATTGAACGCACCGTGATAGACCGTGCCGTGAAAGCCATCTACCGCCCCTATCTGGCGAATCCCTGCCCGGAGAATATGCCGATTTTGTCTGACCTCCACCAAGCCCTGCTCGACCAGCACTTGCCGGAGGCGGACCGGGTAGCGCAGGCATTAGATCTGTATGTGTCCGGCTCGCTGAATGTGTTTAACCACAAAACGAATGTGGACATCCACAACCGGCTCGTGGCCTTTGACATCAAAGAGTTAGGCAAGCAGTTAAAAAAATTAGGGATGCTCATTATCCAAGACCAGATATGGGGCCGCGTCACCCAGAACCGCAGCCAAGGCCGGGCCACATGGTATTTTGCAGACGAGTTCCACCTTTTGCTGAAAGAGGAACAGACCGCCGCGTACAGTGCCGAGATTTGGAAGCGCTTCCGCAAATGGGGCGGCGTGCCCACAGGTGCCACCCAGAATGTGAAGGACCTTCTTTCTTCCCCGGAGATTGAGAACATTCTGGAAAACAGCGACTTCATCACGCTGCTGAATCAGGCATCCGGCGACCGCAAAATCCTTTCGGAACGGCTGAACCTCTCCGCAGACCAGCAGAAGTACATCGACAATTCGGAACCGGGCGAAGGACTGCTGATTTTTGAAAATGTGGTGCTGCCGTTTTCCAATCCCATTCCGAAAAACACCCAGCTCTATAAAATTATGACCACCCGGCTCAACGAGGTGGTGGAGCTATGAGCCTAACGCATTTCAGTTTGTTTTCCGGCATCGGCGGCATTGACCTTGCCGCAGAAGCGGCGGGTTTCACTTCGGTCTGCCAATGCGAGTGGGCGGCATTTCCCGCCGCTGTGCTGGCAAGCCACTGGCCGGAAGTGCCCCGTTTTCAGGACATCACCACCGTAACAAAGGAGGCTTTCTTTGAAAAAACAGGACTTCGCACCGTCACCCTCATTTCAGGCGGCTTCCCGTGCCAGCCGTTCTCCACCGCAGGGCGGCAGCGCGGCTTCCACGATGAACGCTACCTGTGGCCCGAAATGCTGCGGGTTATCCGGGAATTGCAGCCCCGTTGGGTGCTTGGAGAAAATGTTGCTGGCTTCCTCCGTATGGGGCTCGACAAAACGCTCATTGACTTGGAGCAGGCAGGTTACGATGTTCGGGTTTTCGTATTACCTGCTGCTGCCGTTGGCGCGTGGCACGAACGGAAACGGGTATTCATCATCGGCTCCGCTGCTTCCCACACCCCTTGCCAGCGACACCGGGGATGTGGGCAAGGGGCTGGACATCCAAATCTCTGCGAATGGCAGTTACCGCAAGATGAACAAGGATGGCAAGGCGTGGACGGCGCGGCTTTCCCATGTGGTCTACCGGATGACCCCCACCACGCTGGAAAAGCCCTACCTCAACCCGGACTGGGTAGAGTGGCTGATGGGTTTCCCGCGCAAATGGACGGACATTCCCTTTGGGCCGAAGAACCCGCCGACATCCCGCGCCTGACCGAAGATGTGCCGAACCGCAGCAAGCGGATGAAAACACTGGGCAATGCAGTTTCGCCGCCGCAGGTGTTCCCGATTCTCAAATACATTGCGGACATTGAAACGGGCCGCTGTCCGATGGGAGGTGAAGAACTTTGAAAGAATTGCAGGCAAAAGCCAAAGTCACCCAGACCATGACCCGTGACGGTCTGGTGGTGGAAAATCAAGCGGACGGCACTGTAGAAAATGTTTCCAGTCGGGAAACGGAACAGGACTACTCCACGGATGCCGAGGGCAAGGCCGAAAAAATTCTGGAACGGGCCGAGGACGTAAAGGACAAGCACAAGGCAAAGAAAAAAGCTAAACAAGCTGCGGAAACCGCCGAGAGTGAAGATGGCCTGCACCGTTCCGCTGCCCGTTTGGAATTGACCGAGGAAGAACAGGCAGACCCGGCGTTGCAGCCGTATATCCAAAAGGCGGGAGCGAAAGCCGACAAACTGGATGCAGCCCGCGCTGCTCTGCCCAAAAAGCGTGTCCCGGTCAAGGAAAAAGTCTACGATGCTGCCAACGGCAAGACAAAATCCACCCTGCGCTTTGAGCAGCAGGACAAAGGCCCGCCCAGCCTGAAACCAAACCCGGCCAGCCGCCCACTGTCGGAAGCGTTGCTGTTCGCTCACGGAAAAATCCATGAAGTCGAACACGAAAATGTGGGCGTGGAGGGTGGCCACAAGGGTGAAGAACTGGTGGAGCATCAGACCGCCAAGGTCATCCGCAGCGGCATCCGGCACCACAAGATGAAGCCTTACAGGGCCGTGGAAACGGCAGAACGGGAATTGCGTTCGGCCAACGCGGAGTATTTCTATCAGAAATCTTTGCGGGACAATCCGCAACTTGCGCAGTCCGCCAGCAATCCCATTTCCCGGATGTGGCAGAAACAGCGTATAAAGCAACAGTACGCCAAAGCTGCACGGCAGGCCGGACAAGCCGCCGCACAGGGTGCAGCCACTACCGCAGAAAATGGTTTCCGGGTAACAAAGCTGGCAGCCGAAGGCGGCGAACGGGTAGCCGAATTTGCTGCCCAGAACTGGAAAACCATTCTGATCGTGGCGGTGTTCGGTCTGCTGGCTCTGCTCTTGATAACGGGCTTGCAGTCCTGCACGGTGATGGCGGGCACCGCTGGAACCGGCGTGACGGCATCCTCTTACTTTTCCAAGGACAAGGATATGCTGGGTGCAGAGAAAGCCTACGCCAAGCTGGAACAAAAACTGCAACGGTATCTCGACACCTACGAGGCCACCCACAACTACGATGAATACCATTTTTATCTGGATGAAATCGAGCATGACCCCTATGTGCTGATCTCGATTTTGTCCGCGCTCCATGATGGCGTTTTTACATTGGCCGAGGTGCAGGGCGAACTTGAAATGCTCTTTGAAAAGCAGTACATCCTGACCGAGACCGTGACCATGCAGATACGTTACCGCACAAAAATGATGGTCATTATTGGCCCGTATGGTGTGCCGCAGGTTATCACCTACCAAGAACCGTATGAATACTACATCTGCACGGTCAAGCTGAAGAACAAGGATTTATCCCACCTGCC
>ENA-UEQE01003391-UEQE01003391.1-human-gut-metagenome-genome-assembly--contig:-NODE-3391-length-10265-cov-8.681194_pt1 | contig 10265 bp, 7 predicted proteins | sample MGYA00242934_ERZ507935 | MGnify/ENA primary metagenome ERZ507935 (study PRJEB26167, sample SAMN06115423) | human gut metagenome | host: Homo sapiens | place: China:Anhui | collected 2015-03-30 | study... | reverse complement strand
GGATAAAAAAGCTGTAGTTTCAGCGTGCTGTAGAGATGAAACAACCACATACGATGACAGAGCTTTTTTAAAAAATTCATTTTGAATTTCAGATAGTTGAAATGCGGCTTTTCTGCAAAAGCGGATGTCTCCCCCGCACGGCTCCATTGATCGGGATACCCCGACGGGGTACACTGAAGCGCCTTGGAAGGGCATATCGGGCGGCGTGAGGGAACGGATGCGGGGAAACCTCCGCTAACCAGCCTCCATCGCGCAACATTTTGGGCGAAGCAATAGGACGTTCGACATATTTTCTCACCCTCTCTTTCCAGACAGGAACGCATCATGAAGACAGTCTATAGCGTATGCGGCATGTGCGGGACACGGTGCCCGGTTGCCGTCGGGGTCGAAAACGGCGAAGCGGTCTGGATTCAGGGCAATCCCCACGCAGCCACGGGTTCGGCATTGTGTCCTCGCGGCATCGCGGCACTCGCGCTGGAAAAGGATTCCGAGCGCCCGCAGTCGCCCCTGATGCGCGTGGGGGCCCGCGGAGGGCATAAATGGCGCGCCGTCGGTTGGGAAGAGGCGCTCGACGCCGTAGCCGACAAGCTCCGCACCATACGGGATCAATACGGCCCCGAAAGCATCATGTTCTCGCACCGGGGCGGCCCGTTTACGGATCTCTACAAAGCCTTCGCGCGTGGCCTCGGCACGCCCAACATCTACAGCCACGGCGTTACCTGCACCCGCAACGTGGATCAGGCCTGTACATCCGTTTTGGGGCTGGATCGCGGTCGTCTCGTCATTGACTACCGGGAGTCGAAACACATCGTGCTCCAAAGCCGCAACGCGCTGGAGGCGCTGAACCTCTCGGAAGTCGCTGGCATCACCGCAGCGCGGGCCAACGGCTGCAAAGTGACGGTCATGGATGTCCGCACCACCGTCAGCGCCGCCAAAGCGGACACCTTTTTCCTCGTCCGCCCCGGCACCGATTACGCCATGAACCTTGCGGTGCTGCACGTGCTGATTTCGGAAAAGCTCTATGATCCCCAGATGCTGCCGTATATCGACGGCTTCGGGGAACTGGAGGAGCGCGTCCGCCCCTGTACGCCGCAGTGGGCGGAAACCGAAACCGGGATCAAGGCCGGCCGCATCGTCAGGCTGGCGCGTGAACTGGCCGAGGCCGCGCCCCGCGTCCTCTGGTATCCCGGCTGGTTCACGGCCCGGTATGCGGACAGCTTCGTCACCGTGCGCAGCGCCTACCTCATCAACGCCCTGCTCGGCTCCATCGGCGCGCGCGGCGGCATGCCCATCAGCCTTTCCCCCAAGGAAGTGGGAAAGCGGCTGCGGCCCCTCTCGGCACTCTACCCCAATGTCGCCAAGCCGATGGCGGACAAGGCCGGCTGGCAGCAGCCCGGCCTGCTCCACCGGGCCTTCGACGCCGCCGTGACCGGCGATCCGTATCCGATCCGCGCCTACATCTCGATGCGCCACAACATCCTGTCTTCGCTGCCCGACCCGGATACGCTGCGGGGCAAGCTGGACAAGCTCGACCTCATCGTCGCCGTCACCACCACATGGTCGCCCACGGCGGACTATGCCGACATCGTGCTGCCGCTCTCCCCGGCTTTGTCCAGGGAAAGCATCCTGGCCTCCAAGCTGGGGCTGAAGCCGCAGTTCTTCCGCCGCCAGCGCGCCGTGCAGCCGCGTTTCGACACGCGCGCCGACTGGGAAATCCTGTGCGGCCTCGCCTCCCGCCTTGGGCTCGACAAGCTCGCCTTCTCACGCATTGAAGATATATGGAACTATCAGCTTGAAGGCACGGGGCTCGGCATAGAGGCGTTCGACGCGACCGGCTTTGTGCCGCTCGCGTCCGCTCCGCGCTGGAAAACCCTTGCGGAAGTCACGCTGCCCACGCCTTCCGGCAAGATAGAGGCCCGCAGCCGTTTATGGGCTGAATCCGGGCACGACACCCTGCCGCCCTACACGGCACCGGGACGGCCCGCCGCGCCCGACCAGTTCCGCATCATTCCCGGACGGGCGGCGTTGCATACGCAGGCCAGCACGACGAACAACCCCTTGCTGTCCGAACTCGCGCCCACCAATACGCTGTGGATTCACAAGGAACGGGCCCAGGCCCTTGGCATTGCCGATGGCGACTGGGTTGAAGTACGCACAGCCGCAGGCCCCGTTGGCCGTTTGCGTGCCAAGGTGACCACGGGCATCCACCCCGAAGCCGCCTTCATGCTGCACGGCTTTGGCAGGGAAACGCCCCAGGAAACGCGGGCCTTCGGCAAGGGCGTGGCGGATGAAGCCTGCATGATCAGCGGGCTCGGCCATGAAGATCCGCTCGGCGGGGGGCTGGCCCTTCAGGAGCACTTCATAACGATCCGAAAAGCCGGGGAAACGGACTGAACCGGCCCTCAGGAAAGGACGGGACATTCGGCTTTTCAATGGTTTTTCAAAAATTCATTTTGAACTTCATATAGTTGAAATGCGTCTTTCATTGCAACAGTGAACATCCCGAAAGGGCGTGCCCCGTATCCCCTGCGGGGGCGCCGCATCAGCAAACAATCGCCGGATGCAAGGCATCCGGGTGAGGCACTATGAGCATATACCGCCTTGTCGTTGATCAAGATCGCTGCATCGCCTGCCATGCCTGTGAAGCCATCTGCAAGGCGGCCCATGACAGCGCACCGGGCATTTCCCTCGGAACCCTGCTTGTCGATGGCCCCCGCTTTGAGGACGCCGCGGAAGAGGCGACGCCGATCACCGTCAAACATGCACGCCCGGAAACGCCCGCACCGCTGGACGGGGAGCCCCGGGTTGTGCTTCATACCCGCTACCGGGCCTGCGTACAGTGCCCCCAGCCGCGCTGTGTGGAAGCCTGCCCCAAAGGGGCGCTTATCCGCCGGGAGAGCGACGGGATCGTCTTCATACGGGAAGAGGCGTGCGTCGGCTGCGGGGCATGCCAAAGGGCCTGCCCGCATCGCCTGATCTGGGTTGATCCCCGCAAAAGGAAAGCCGTCAAATGCGATCAGTGCAAAGACCGCCTTGATGCCGGGCTGGACGCCGCCTGCGTCACCGTCTGTCCCACAGGCGCACTGAAGCTCGTAAGGAAGGAAAAGCCGGGCCGATAGGCATTGCAGGCGGCTGGCCCATCATGCGGATTTTCCCCAAAAGGAGCGCCGCTTGCCCTGCCCTCCTTGGAAATGGTATTTGCCTGTTTCAACTTGGCTCTGTTATAATATATGGTTGTTTCATCTCCACAGTGCGGTCAAAATACAGCCTTTTTCTCCCGTTTTCCCCTTGGCGGGATCCACGGCTAAGGCATTTTATCGGTTAATCCTTTGAAATTTAAAAAAAGCATCAACCATTTTCTATAACACAGCCTTCAATTTGAAGGGAAGGTTTTACATATGGCACCACGGAAAGGCATCCTGCTGGCGGGCGGTTCCGGCACGCGGCTTCACCCCCTCACGCTCAGCGTCAGCAAACAGCTGCTGCCGGTCTACAATAAGCCGATGATCTATTATCCGTTGTCGGTTCTCCTTCTGGCGGGCATCCGTGAGGTTGCCATCATCACCACGCCGGACGACGGCTGGCAGTTCCGCAAACTCCTTGGGGACGGCAGCCAGTGGGGATGCTCCTTTGAGTACATTACGCAGCCGAAGCCGGAAGGCATCGCCCAAGCGTTCCTTCTCGCCGCTGACTTCATCAAGGGAAGCCACTCCTGCCTGATCCTTGGGGACAACATCTTCTTCGGCAACGGCCTTGAAGATCTCCTCATCAGCGCCCGCGAACAGGAAGAGGGCGCGACCGTCTTCGGGTATCACGTCAGCGACCCGGAACGTTACGGCGTGGTCGAGTTCGATCAGGATATGAAAGTCCGCTCCCTTGAGGAGAAGCCCCGGCATCCCAAATCCAGCTACGCCGTCGCCGGGCTTTATTTTTATGATCAGGACGTCGTGGACATCACACGCGGAATCAAACCCTCCCCACGGGGGGAACTGGAAATCACGGACGTCAACAAGGCCTATCTCGACGCGGGGAAACTGCATGTGGGGCTGATGGGGCGCGGCATCGCGTGGCTGGACACCGGCACCCACGATTCGCTCATGGCGGCGGGCACGTTCGTGCAGGCCATCGAAACCCGGCAGGGCCTCAAAGTTTCCTGCATTGAGGAAATCGCTTGGCGCAAGGGCTACATCTCGACGGAACAGCTCATGAAGCTGGCGGCCCCGCTGCAAAAATCCGGCTATGGGGACTACCTCATGACCCTGCCCGAACGCGTCGCCGAGTCATGGAAATAACCCCGCAGCCCGGTGCGGTCTGAGGGGTGGGGAGGTATCCCCTCCACAAGCTACGCACACGGCTGCCCCCGCCGGGTATGGGTTCGGCGCGTCCGCCGACCGTTCCCGCCCCACAAAAGGTTTCCAGAGAAAACGCCGAGGAATATCGCATGGATGAAAAAACATTGCCGCATCTGCGCGTAGCTATTATCCATTACTGGCTTACGGGCATGCGCGGCGGGGAAAAGGTCGTCGAAGCCTTGTGCAGGATTTTTCCACAGGCGGATATCTATACGCATGTCGTCCGCCCCGAGGCGCTCTCCCCAACCATCACCTCCCACCCGATCCACACGACATTCATCCAAAAGCTTCCGGGAAGCGTGCGGCATTACCAGAAATACCTCCCCCTGATGCCGCTTGCGCTGGAACAGTTGGATCTGCGCGGCTATGATCTCGTCATCTCCAGCGAGTCCGGGCCCGCCAAAGGGGTCATCACGCGAGCCGACACGCCGCACATCTGCTATTGCCATTCCCCCATGCGCTATCTCTGGGATTTCTATCAAGACTATCTGGAATCCGCCGGAACGGTGACGCGCCTGCTCATGCGCCCGCTGTTCCATCGCCTGCGGCTGTGGGATTACGCCTCGGCGCAGCGCGTCGATCACGTTGTCGCCAATTCGCGCACCGTGGCGCGCCGGGTCAGGCGCTGGTGGGGGAAGGAAGCCGCCGTCATCCATCCCCCCGTCGACATCTCACGCTTCTCCAGCCCCCGCATGGCGGCGCTTCAGGATGTCCCCGGCAGCCCGGAGCCCGGCAGCTATTACCTCTGCCTCAGCGAGCTAGTGAGCTACAAGCGCGTGGATCTGGCGGTGGAGGCGTGTACCCGTACCGGGCGGCGTCTTGTCGTCGCGGGGGATGGCCCTGAACGGAAGCGTTTGGAAAGCATGGCCGGGCCGACCGTCAGTTTTGTGGGCCGCGTGGACAATGCGGCGCTCCCCGCCCTCTATGCGGGTTGCAAGGCTTTCCTGTTCCCCGGCGAAGAGGATTTCGGGATCACGCCCCTTGAGGCTATGGCAGCCGGACGCCCCGTTATCGCATACGGCAGGGGCGGGGTCTTGGACAGCGTAACGGACGGAGAGACAGGGATCTTTTTTGAGCGGCAGACGGCTGAGGCATTGACCAAGGCACTCGACGCCTATGAAGCCTCCACGGAACAGGCGTGGGCGCGCGACAGGCTGAAAAGGCAGGCGGAGAGCTTCTCTGAGGAGATCTTTCGGAAGAAGATGACTGCTTTCATCGCGGACGTCCTTGAAAACAAGGTATGACAGCCCACGCCCCGCAGACTGCAACGCCGTAGTTTTCCAGCGCCCATGACCGTGTTACCTTTTCCCGGAGGCTGTGCCATAGAAAACGGCTGATGCTTTTTTCCTTGAAGTTCCAAAGGAATAACCAGCCAAATGCCTTGGCCGTGGATTCCGCCAAGGGGAACACCGGAGAGAGAGAGAGAGAGAGAGAGAGAGAGAGAGAGAGAGAAGCTGTATTTTCAATGCGCTGTGGAGAGGAAACAGCCGCATACGATGGCAGTGCCTTCCCCCAAAAAGCAGGGAAACATCCGCGGTTCGCTATCCCGGCGCTTTCAGCCGCCGTTGTAGGTAAACGGGGAATGCCCCCGGAGGCTGGCGCCCCTTGATGCATTTCCCCGCCCTCGGTTCCCATGCTTTTGGAAGGCTCTGTTATAGTTTGTGGTTGTTTCATCTCCACAGTGCGGTGAAAAATAGAGCTTTTTTCCAGCTTTCCCCTTGGCGGGATCCACGGCTAAAGCATTTTTCCAGTTATCCCTTTGGAACTTCAAGGAAAAAAGCATCAACCATTTTTATAACACAGCCTTTTGGAAAGGCCCCGTCATGGTTCGCGATTGGCGCAATCATGCAACAGAATAACCATCAAGGTCTGGTCCTAGGAGACAATTGGTCGCCGTAGCCCCAGAGCCCTTGAAACTTTCCCCTTGTTTTTCAGGATATCTTGGCGTTTTGGGCGAGGGCGAGAAAACGTTCCGCGCTGTAATCTTATGCAACCCTTCTGCCGATTGCCCCCATATATGAGCCATCCCCTTGATTTTTCATTTGGAATCCTAAGAAACGCAAATGCAACCGCTTGCTCCGGCAGGGCCTTTTGAAACCGCCGATCCTGCGCGCGGATTGACGTGAGCCGCCCGCAGCTTCGTGCAGCCTACCGCCCGCTATAATTCGTTTCAAGCCATTGGCGGTATTCCCCGCTCTGGATGCTCTCCACCCACGCGGCATTCTCAAGATACCAGCCCACTGTTTCCCGAAGCCCTTCCTCAAAACGGCGGCGCGGAACCCAGCCGATCTCCCGTTCGATCTTCGTGGCGTCAATGGCATAGCGCAAGTCGTGGCCCGGCCTGTCCGCCACAAAGGTTATCTGCTTTTCATAGGGGGCCGCTGTGGGGCGGAGTTCGTCAAGGATGCCGCAAATGCTCCGCACGACATCGATATTGGCCCGCTCGGAGCGCCCGCCGATATTATAGCACTCTCCCGGCGTCCCTTTTTCCAATACCGCGGCGATGGCCTCGCAGTGGTCTTCCACATGCAGCCAGTCACGGATATTCTCCCCGGTGCCGTAAATGGGCAACGGCTTTCCAGACAGCGCGTTCAGGATGACCAAGGGGATGAGCTTCTCAGGAAACTGGCGCGGGCCGTAATTGTTGGAACAATTCGTGATGAGCGTAGGCAGCCCATAGGTTTCGTGATAGGCCCTCACGAAATGATCGCTGGACGCCTTGGATGCCGAATAGGGGCTGTTCGGCGCATACGGAGTAGCCTCCGTGAAGGCGGGCTCACCGGGGCGGAGCGTCCCGTACACCTCATCCGTGGAAACGTGCAGGAAACGGAAAGCGTTCCGCCTTTCTTCGGACAGCTCTTTCCACCATTCCAATACGCCGCGCAGGAGGGTGCAGGTTCCAAGGACATTGGTGCGGACGAAGGCATCCGGGTCATGGATGGAGCGATCCACATGGCTCTCGGCGGCAAAATTGATGACCGCATCGGGCTGGTAATGATGCAGCAACTGGCGGACGAGCAGCGCATCCCCGATATCGCCCCGGACGAAAATATGCTCGGCATCCCCATCAAGGGACGCCAAGTTGCCGATGTTGCCAGAATAGGTGAGCTTGTCGAGGTTGACGACCCGCTCCCCCGCAGTGCGCCGGGACAGCACATAGCAGGAACCGATAAACCCCGCGCCTCCGGTTACAAGAACTGTCTTCATTCGGATACCTTCCAGACAGATTTGGGAAATACATCAAATGCCCGCAGCGGCCTCATCGCCGGGAGGACGGAGGCATTTTCCCCCGATAATGCCCCGCATCCGGCCCTTGATTTCTTTACAGAAGGCCCTGTCATAGCACGTGGTTGTTTCATCTCTACAGCACGGTGAAAATACAGACTTTTCCCCAGTTTTTCCCTTGGCGGACTTTATCGCTGAGACTTTTATTGGTTATTCCATTCAAACTTCAAGGAAAAAGGCATCAACCATTTTTCATGACACAGCCTTACAGAATACGGAACACTCCCCCAATACGAACCGCCTCCACCCCAAAGGATACAAGGCTGCGCGGACGGGGCATATCGGGGGAATATGCGTACGGCCCCGACGCAAAGGAGCGGGACGGGGGCACCCCTCAGCCCCGCCTAAAGCCTCCAGTAGGCCATGCCTTCGGCTTGCACGGCACTGGGCGAGAGACAGCCCTTCACATCCAGCAGGAGGGCCTTGTCGGGCACGGCAAACCGTGCGTGCAGGGCCGCCGGTTCCAAAACGCCGTTTTCGGCGTACGCCTTGTGCGGCACGGCCAGAATCAGCGCGTCCAGACTGGCGAGCTCATCCAGCGCCACAAAAGAGAGGCCATATTCATGGCGCACTTCCCCGGCGTCGGCCAGCGGATCGTGCACCAGCACATCCACGCCGTATTCCTGCAATTCGCGGATCACGTCGATAACACGGGTGTTCCGCAAGTCCGGCACGTTTTCCTTGAACGTAAAGCCGAGGATGCCCACGCGGGCCGCGTTGACCAGCCGCCCCTGCCGGATCAGCAGTTTGACGCACGTTTCCGCCACATGCTTGCCCATGCCGTCGTTGATGCGCCGCCCGGCCAGAATGACCTGCGGATGGCAGCCGAGCTCCTCGGCCTTGAAGGTCAGGTAGTACGGGTCCACTCCGATGCAGTGCCCGCCGACCAGCCCCGGACGGAACGGCAGGAAGTTCCACTTGGTCCCGGCGGCTTCCAGCACATCCAGCGTATCAATGCCGAGCCGATCAAAGATGATGGACAGCTCATTCATCAGCGCGATATTCAGGTCGCGCTGCGTGTTTTCAATGACCTTGGCGGCTTCCGCAACCTTGATGCTGGGGGCACGGTGGATGCCCGCACGCACGACCGTCCCGTACAGTTCCGCCAGCAGATCCAGCGTCGGCGCGTCGCTCCCGGAAACAATCTTCTTGATGGTTTCAAGAGTATGCACCTTGTCGCCGGGGTTGATCCTCTCCGGGGAATAGCCCACCGTGAAGTCGGCACCGCACCGCAGGCCGGATTTGGCCTCAAGGATCGGGACGCAGACCTCCTCGGTCACGCCCGGATACACCGTAGACTCGTACACGACGACCGCGCCGCGGGACAAATGCCGCCCCACAGTCCGGGAAGCCCCTTCCACCGGGGACAAGTCCGGGTTCCGGTGCTCGTCGATCGGCGTCGGAACCGCCACGATGATGACGCCCGCCTCGCGGAGTGCCGCCGGATCGCTGGTGAAACGAGCCGTGGAAGCTTGCAGCGCCGCCGAGTCCACTTCGCCTGTCCGATCCATGCCTGCGGAAAGCTCTTCCACGCGGGCGGCGTTCAAATCAAACCCGATCACGCTGAAATGCCGGGCAAAAGCGACGGCCAGCGGTAAGCCGACATACCCGAGGCCGACGACGGCCACCGAGTGTGCGCCCTGATGGAAAGACGCAATGGAAGGCAAAGAAACAGACATAGGCAGTCCCTACTATGTAAAAGGAAAGCACAATACTCTGAAAATAAACAGGGTTAAGCTTTTTTCAGACGTTCAGGAGCAAAAGCGATGATGAGGGCCCTGGCAAGCACCTTGGTGGCGTCCAGCAGCGGAACGCCGTGCAGGTCGGGTTCCGTGAGCGCCAGCGGGATTTCCGTACAGCCGAGGATCACGGCGTCGGCCCCCTGCCCCACCAGCTTTTCCGCCTCGGCAAGCAACGCCGCGCGCGCTTCCGGCGTCACCGGATTCGACTGGGCCTTGATGCCGTATGCAGTATTGCTGATGGCCTGCTGGACACGCTCGCGGCCTTCCTCATCCGGGAACAAGGGGACGAATCCCGCGGCGGAAAGGGCATCCTGATAGAGCCCGGTCGCGTAGGTTCCCTTGGTGCTCAGGACGCCGATCGTCCGGGCATGGGGCAGGCTCTCACGGATGAAGGCGACCACGGCATCGATCATATGGACGAAGCGCACCTGCGGAGCCGCCTCATGCAGCATGGCGACGGCTACGTCCATGATTCGTGGGCTGTGCGCCGTATTGCAGGGCACGCCGATAACGGTGGCCCCGGCCTTCGCCATGCGCACCATGATTTCGCCGATGGCTTCGCCGGGGTTTTCGTCCGTCTCCCCAAGCAGGAAGCGCGTTCTGTCGATGATATGTTCAGAGAGGGAATACTGGATCACGGAAAGGTGTTCCTGATCGCAGCTCGCTTCGGTCTGATCAAAAATCTTGCGCATAAGGTCAAGGCCGGCATACGGCCCCACCCCGCCCAGAACACCTATGGCCCCGGTATCCGTTTTCATTGCGTTTGCCCTCCAAAGGCTCAGTCTTGCTGTGAGGCAGTTTAGCTGAGCTTGCATGAGGGGACAAGCTTTTTCGGGGTGGGGAATGTGGGGGAAGGGAGGAGGAACCTTTCTGGAGAAAGGCTTCC
>ENA-UEQE01003386-UEQE01003386.1-human-gut-metagenome-genome-assembly--contig:-NODE-3386-length-10289-cov-3.377301_pt1 | contig 10289 bp, 8 predicted proteins | sample MGYA00242934_ERZ507935 | MGnify/ENA primary metagenome ERZ507935 (study PRJEB26167, sample SAMN06115423) | human gut metagenome | host: Homo sapiens | place: China:Anhui | collected 2015-03-30 | study... | reverse complement strand
ATCTCATGGAAGTGAAGCGCTGGGAGCTCATGCCCCATGTGTATCTGACCTATCTGCCGGCCCGGAAATTCAAAACCGGGGTGCTGTCGGCCCAATTCATCACGCCGCTGGCCAAGGAAACGGCGTCCTACAACGCCCTGCTGCCGGCGGTGCTGCACCGCGGCACCATGCGCTGCCCGGACATGGAGCAGCTCGCTGCGGCCATGGATCGGCTCTACGGCGCACAGATCAGCCCCACCATCCGCAAGCGGGGGGAGACGCAGTGCCTTGGCTTCGTGGCCAGCTTTATCGACGACCGGTTCGTCTCCCGGAATGAACCGCTGCTGGAGCCTGCGGCGGAGCTGCTGGGGGAGCTGCTGCTGGACCCTGTGACCCGTGGCGGCCGGTTTCTGCAGGAATATGTGGAGGGCGAGAAGGCCAATCTGGCCGACGCCATCCGCTCCATCCGCAACGACAAGCGGGACTGGGCCGATCTGCGGCTTTTGCAGGAGATGTGCGCCGGGGAGCCCTATGGCATCAGCCGCTTCGGTGACGAGGCGGGGCTGGCCAAGATCAACAACCAGAAGCTCTACGCTCACAGCCAGCGGATGATGTCCTCCTCCCGGCTGGAGCTGTTCTACTGCGGCAGCGCCGAGTGCCATCGGGTGGAGGAGGCCCTGCTGACGGCCTTCTCCTCCCTGACCCGTGGCCCCCAAACGGAGCCGGAGCCGCCCCGACGGTTCGCCGCTCCCTCCCAGCCCCGACTGGTGACGGAGGAGATGGACGTGACGCAGGGCAAGCTCTCCATGGGCTTCCGCTGCGATACCGATGACGAGCCCGCCATGATCCTGACAAACCTCATGTTCGGCGGCTCCAGCAACTCCAAGCTGTTTCTGAACGTCCGGGAGAAGCTCTCCCTCTGCTACTATGCCTCCAGCACCTACGTCCGCTCCAAGGGCATCCTGACGGTGTCCTCCGGCATCGAGACGGCGGACTATGACCGGGCCGAGGCGGAGATCCTCCGCCAGCTGGACGAGATCCGGCAGGGCCTCTGGGAGGACTGGGAGCTGACGGCGGCACGGGAGAGTCTGCTCAGCGCCCTGCAGGCGCTGGGAGATTCTCAGGGAGCGCTGGAAAACTACTATCTGGGTCAGTCGGCCACCGGCCGCCGGGAGACCCCGGAGGAGATGGCGGCGCTGCTGCGGCAGGTGACCCCGGAGCGCATCCGTGCGGCAGCCCAGAGTGTGCAGCTGGATACCATTTACTTCCTGAAGGGAAAGGAGGCGTGAGGATGTATTATCCCCGCATTGACGAGACGGTGACCTTCCGCCGCCTGAAAAACGGCCTGCCGGCCTATGTGGTCCACAAGCCCGGCTACACCCGGAAATACGCCATGTTCGCCACCCGCTACGGCGGCATGGACCTGCGCTTTCAGCAGGACGGCGCATGGCAGGATACCCCGGCGGGCATCGCCCACTATCTGGAGCACAAGATGTTCGACACCGCCGACGGAAACGCCATGCAGGAGATGGCCAAAAACGGCGCCGAGCCCAATGCCTTTACCAGCAACGCCATGACGGCCTACTACTTCGACTGCACGGAGCATTTTGACGAGAATCTGCGGCAGCTGCTGTCCTTTGTGTCGATGCCGTACTTCACCGACGAGAGCGTGGCCAAGGAGCAGGGCATTATTGCTCAGGAGATCGGCATGATCGAGGACGACCCGGAGTGGCAGGTCTATAAGCGGATGCTGCAGGCCCTGTACCGGGAGAGTCCCGCCCGTATTCCCGTGGCCGGCTCCGTGGAGAGCATCTCCCACATCACTGCCGAGACCCTGTACCGTTGCCACAAGGCCTTTTATACCCCCGCCAATATGTGTCTGGTGGCGGTGGGTGATCTGGACGCCGAGGCGGTGTTCCGGGCAGCGGAGGATATCCTGCCCCCGGAAAGCGGCCCGGATATCCCCCGTGACTACGGTGGCAGCGAGGGAGAGACCCCCGCTCAGTCGGAGACCTCCTGCCGGATGGAGGTATCCATGCCGTCGTTTCTGGTGGGCTTCAAATGCCCCGCTCCCCCGGAGGGAGAGCAGCGGCTGCGCTGGGACATCCTGGGGGATCTGGCCTGCGATATCCTCATGGGGGACTCCAGTCCCCTGTTCTCCCGGCTGTACAGTCAGGGCCTCATCAACGGCTCCTTCGGCAGCTCCTTCGACCTGCTGCCCGGAGCGGCCTACGCCTACGCCGGCGGCGACAGCAACGATCCCTCCGCCGTGATGGAGGCCATTTTGGAGGAAGCACAGCGCCTGACCCGTGAGGGTCTGGATCCGGACTACTGGCAGCGGATGAAGCGGGGGAACTTCGGGGCCTCCCTGAAGGGTCTCAACTCCTTCGATTCCATCGCCATTTCGCTGGTGGAGGGCTGCTTCCAGCACTTTGATCCCCTGCGCTTCCCGGAAATTTACGACAGCATCACCCCGCAGGATGTGCTGGATTTCATCCGGGAGCATATCTGCCGCAGCCGTGCGGCCCTGTCCGTTATCTATCCCAAGGAGGACTGATCATGAATGACAACTGGAAATTTTCCGATCTTCCCTATACCAGCCCCGATGTAGAGGCCCTTCAGGCCCGGTATGACGCCCTGACCCAGCGGGCCAAGGACGCCCAAGGTCCGGAGGAGCTGCTGGAGGTGGTTCGGCAGCGGGATGCCCTCCAGCAGGAGGTAGCTCTCTGCCAGAGCATCGCCTTCATCCGGGCCTTCCACGATGTCACTGACGAGTTTTATCAGCGGGAGCTGCAGGAGACCCTGCCCCGACTGGAGACGCTGGATACCCAGTCCCTATCCATGACCATTGCAGACAGTCCCTACGCTGCGGCGGTGGATGAGGCCTTCGGCCCCCAGCTGCGCCGCCTGCTGACGCTGGACCAGCGGCTCCGCACCGGCGGCAAGGAGCTGCAGGCCCGCATCTCCCGGCTCACCGCCCAATACCAGCAGCTGGTGGCCTCCGCCAAGTATCAGGTGCAGGGCGAGACTCTCAGCGGCGGTCAGCTGCGCTTTGCACTGACCAGCACCGACCGGGAGCGCCGCAAGGCCGCCTATGACGCCCAGCAGCAGACCGCCGTGGAAAACGGCCCCGTAATGGAAAAGCTCCTGCGGGAGCTGGTCCATGCCCGGAACCAGCTGGCCCGTGAAAACGGCTTCGACAGCTTTGCCGACTACGGCGATCTCAGTATGCAGCGTCTGGGCTATGGCCGGGCGGAGTTGGACGAGTTCTGCCGTCAGGTGCAAAAGTACATCACGCCCCTGTATCTGCAAATGCAGGAGCAGCAACGCCAGCAGCTGGGGGTGGAAACGCTGCTGCCCTATGACCGGGCGCTGGTGTTCCCAGAGGGCAACGCCGTCCCCGTGGCGGCAGAGGAGCTGCCCAAGGCCGCTGGCCGGATGTATCACGCCCTGAGTCCGGAGGCAGGACACTTCTTTGACGAGATGATCCGCCACGACCTGCTGGACGTGGCAGGCTCCCCCAACAAGATCTCCGGCATGGGCTTCTGCGATATGCTGGGTGCCCCCTGCGGGATGCCCTTCATCTTCGCCAACTGCGACGGCACCGGCTCCGACGTCACCGTCTATACCCATGAGCTGGGCCACGGCCTTCAGGGCTACCTCTCCTACCGCAGCCAGCCGCTGGCGGACTATGTGGGGCTGAGTCCCGATCTGGCGGAGGTCCACTCCAAGACCATGGAGCTGCTGACCCTCCCCTACGCACGGGAGTTCTTCGGCCCTCACGCTCCCCAGTTCCTGACGGAGCACCGCTACGACTTCATCAAGGAGCTGTGCGCCTTCTGCTCCATCCACACCTTCGAGACTTGGCTCTATGAGCACCCGGACGCTTCTCTTTCTCAGTGGGCGGAGGAGTTCGACCGCACGGAGAAAGTCTTCGGCCGGGCCCAGAACAACGAACCGTGGCAACAGCAGGTGCTGGCCGGCTGCGATCTGTTCACCAACATGGCCATCTATATGTTCCCCCGCTATGTGGTGAGCTACGCCCTCTCCATCGTCTGCGCCCAGCAGCTGAAGGCCGCCTATGACGCCGACCCCGTGGACGGCTGGGCCAGATACCACGCCCTGTGCGCCTCCGGCGGCAGCAAGCTCTACGCCGAAACGCTGGCAGCTGCCGGGCTGGAGCTGCCCTACGCCCCCGGCGTGGTGGAGCGGCTGGCCCGTGAGCTGGCGGCGCAGGCCTGAAGCCACCCCATCCCTTCGAGCGCACGGCGCTCTGCACTTTATCCCAAGGAGGAATCATCATGCAAATTATGACTGACAGCCCCATCCGGTTCCCCGGCCTGTTCGGGGACTGGGCCTTTACCGCCAGCTCCAAGGCGCTGGACATCGGCAACGGCATCTACTGGTACGGTATCCTCATCGCCCTTGGTCTGGTCATCGCCATCTGGTGGTGCATGAACCAGAAATCCAAGTACGGCATCACCGAGGACGACCTGCTGGACAGTGTTCTGTGGGGCATCCCCTGCGCCATTGTGGGGGCAAGAATTTACTATGTGCTGTTCTATCTGGATCAGTTCAAAAACAGCGACGGCAGCTTCAGCTTCCGCAAGGCCATCGCCATCTGGGACGGCGGCCTTGCTATCTACGGTGCCGTCATCGCCGTGGTCATCGTGGGCATCTGCGTCAGCCGTCACAGGGGCTATAAGCTGGGAGCCATGCTTGACCTTGCGGTGATGGGCCTGCTCATCGGCCAGTGCATCGGCCGGTGGGGCAACTTCATGAACCGGGAGGCCTTCGGCGCCGAGACCACCCTGCCCTGGCGGATGCAGCTGACCACCGTCACCGGCCAGCTGGTGGAGGTCCACCCCACGTTCCTGTATGAGAGCCTGTGGAATCTGGCGGGCCTGCTGCTCATTATCTTCGTGGTATCCAAGGCCCGCCGCTTCGACGGTGAGAACACCTGGTTCTACTTCCTGTGGTACGGCATCGGCCGCTTCTGGATCGAGGGCCTGCGGACCGACAGCCTGTACCTCTTCAACTGGACCATCGGCGGCCAGCCCATCCGGGTGTCTCAGGCCCTGAGCCTTGTGATGGTATTCGTGTCCCTCTTCATGCTGTACTACCACATCAAGCTCCACCCCCACAAGCCGGAGGAGCTGTATGTCAACATCGTGGCGGCCCGCAATGCCGCCGCAGCCGAAGCGGCTGCCGCCCCGGCAGCTGAGTCTCCCGCTCAGGTGACCCCCACCGAGGATGCTCCCGTCGAAGCCGTCTCTTCCGAGACGGAGGCTCCCTCCCAGAAGGATACCTCCGGTGAAACCCCGACGGAGGATCCGTCATGAGTGCTGCGCTGTTAGACGGCAAGGCCCTGTCCGCCCGGATGAGGGAGCGGCTGGGGCAGGAGGCCACCGCCCTGCCCCGCCAGCCGGGTCTGGCGGTGATTCTGGTGGGGGACGACCCCGCCAGCGCCGTATACGTCCGCAACAAGGAGAAAGACTGCGCCCAGTGCGGGGTACGGTGCCTGAACCATCACCTGCCCGCTGAAACCACCCAGCAGGAGCTGCTGGCGCTGGTGGAGGAGATGAACCGCCGGGAGGACGTGGACGGAATTCTGGTGCAGCTTCCCCTTCCGCAGGGGCTGGACAGCCGGGCCGTGTTGGAGGCCATCCGCCCGGAGAAGGATGTGGACGCCTTCCATCCGGAAAATGTGGGCCGCCTGATGCTGGGGCTGCCCCGGTTCCTGCCCTGCACCCCCGCCGGGGTCATGGCCCTGCTGCGGGCGTATGGCATCTCCCCCGCCGGGAAACACTGTGTGGTGGTGGGCCGCAGCAACATCGTGGGAAAGCCCATGGCCCTGCTGCTTCTGGCGGAGGACGCCACCGTCACCGTCTGCCACAGCCGCACGCCGGATCTGGCGGAGCAGTGCCGTCGGGCGGACATCCTCATCTCCGCCGTGGGCCGCCGTGGTCTTATCACCGCCGACATGGTCAAGCCCGGCGCCGTGGTCGTGGATGTGGCCATGAACCGCAATGAGGAGGGCAAACTCTGCGGCGACGTGGACTTCGCCGCCGTGGCGGAAAAGGCGGCCTATATCACCCCCGTGCCGGGGGGTGTAGGCCCCATGACACGGGCCATGCTCATGGAAAATACCATCTCTGCATCCCGCAGACGGCAGCATAAGGAGGACTGACTCATGAAAACCGATATCGAGATCGCACAGAGCTGTACCCTCCTCCCCATCACCGCCATCGGCGCAAAGCTGGGCCTGACGGAGGAGCAGTTGGAGTGCTATGGCCGCTATAAGGCCAAGCTGCTGCCCTCCGCCACAGTGGGCAAACCCCAGAGCGGGAAGCTGATCCTGGTCACAGCCATCAACCCCACTGCCGCCGGGGAGGGGAAGACCACCACCAGCATTGGGCTGGCGGACAGCCTGTCGGCGCTGGGGAAAAAGACGGTGCTGGCCCTGCGGGAGCCGTCTCTGCGGCCGGTGCTCGGTCTCAAGGGCGGAGCCACCGGCGGCGGCTGGGCGCAGGTGGCCCCCATGGAGGACATCAACCTCCACTTTACCGGCGACTTCCACGCCATCGGTACCGCCAACAACCTGCTGGCGGCCATGGTGGATAACCACATCTATCAGGGCAACGCTCTGGACATCCAACAGGTGACATGGCGGCGCTGCGTGGACATGAACGACCGCCAGCTGCGGTACATCCTCTGCGGCTTGGGGGGCAAGGGAAACGGCGTACCCCGTGAGGAGGGCTTTGACATCACTGTGGCCACGGAGGTCATGGCGGTGCTGTGTCTGTCGGAGGATCTGACAGACCTGAAGGCCCGTCTGGCTCGGATGATCGTGGGCTACAACGGCCACGGCCAGCCGGTGACTGCCGGGGATCTGAAGGCTGCGGGGGCCATGGCCGCCCTGTTGAAGGACGCCATCCGCCCCAATCTGGCCCAGTCGCTGGAGGGGACTCCCGCCATCATCCACGGCGGTCCCTTCGCCAACATCGCCCACGGCTGCAACAGCGTAGCCGCCACCAAGGCCGCTCTGCGGCTGGGGGACTATGTGGTGACGGAGGCGGGCTTCGGCGCTGATCTGGGTGCCGAGAAATTTCTGGATATCAAGTGCCGTAGGGCGGGACTGCGTCCGGATGCGGTGGTCATCGTGGCCACGGTCCGGGCCCTGAAGCTACACGGCGGCGCCGATAAAACTCAGTTGGCCACGGAGGACACGACGGCCCTGCGCCGGGGCATCCCCAATCTGCTGCGGCACATCGAGAACATCACGCAGGTCTATGGCCTGCCGGCGGTGGTGGCCCTGAACCGCTTCACCAGCGACACGGCGGCGGAGTTGGCACTGGTGCAGGAGGCCTGCGCCGCCTACGGGGCGGAGGTGGCCCTGTCGGAGGTATGGGAGAAGGGCAGCCGGGGCGGCATGGAGCTGGCCCACGGCGTCCTGCGGGCGCTGGAGCAGGAGAACCACTTCCGCTTCGCCTACGATGCCGCCCTTCCCATCCGGGACAAGCTGCTGGCCCTGACCCAAAGAATCTACGGCGGCCACAATGTGGCCTATACCGAGGAGGCCGACCGGGAGATCGACCGCCTGACGGAGCTGGGCTTCGGCGGCCTGCCGGTGTGCGTGGCCAAGACCCAGTACAGTCTTTCCGATGACCCCAAGAAGCTGGGCGCCCCTCAGGACTTCATCCTGACGGTGCGGAAGGTGAAGGTCTCCGCCGGAGCCGGGTTCATCGTGGCCCTGACGGGGGACATTCTCACCATGCCGGGTCTGCCCAAGACCCCGGCGGCAGAGGCCATCGACGTGGACGAAAACGGCGTCATCTCCGGCCTGTTCTGATAGGTAACATAACACGATAAAGATATGAAAAAACGCATCGCATCTGCATAGCAGATGCGATGCGTTTTGTTCTCTTATCCCCTCAGAACAACCGCCGGCCCGTCAGGAAGTGGCTGGCATAGTAGCTCTCGCTGAAGGATGTGATCTTCACACAGTTGAAGCGGGAATCGGAGGTGGCGTGGATGAACTGCCCGTCTCCGATGTAGATGCCGCAGTGGGAGGCGGCGCTGGAGGAGAAATCTGCATCCTGAAAGAACACCAGATCCCCCGGCTGCAGTTCCCCGAAGCCCACCGCCATGCCGTAGCTCAGCTGATCCGTGGCTCCGTGGGGCAGATACACCCCGAACTGCTGATAGATGTACATGGTATAGCCGGAGCAGTCAAAGCCGCTGGGAGACGCCCCGCCATAGGCGTAAGACACCCCCTGATAGGACAGGGCCAGCGCCACCAGCTCCGGCGCAGAGCCGGAAGCCGTTCCGGCGTCGCCGCCGCTGGGTAGGTCGTCGGAGCTGCCGGAGGAACCAGTATCGGAGGAGGTATCTCCCCCGGCTTGGGACCGGGAGGCGGACAGCTCCAGATAATCCCCGGAGACGTAGCCGCTCACCCCGTCGTAGTCTACATAAAACCAGCCGTTTTCAAACCGGGACACCGACACCCACGCCCCATTGGGGAGGGATGTCACCGTTTCATAGCCGGTACCGGCCCCGGAGCGCAGATTCAGTGCATCCGCCGTCACCTGTCCGTAGCCGGTCAGGCCGGAGGTCCGCAGGTCCAGATATTCCCCGGAGAGATAGCCCTCGATGCCGTCGTAGCGCACCTGATACCAGCCGCCGCTCTTTCCCGTGACGGCCACCGTGGTGCCATCGTCCACCAGCGCCAGCGCCTCGGCGTCCCAATCGCCGCTGCGGCGGATGTAGAGGGCGTCAGTGGTGACAGCCGCCGCCAGCACGGAGGTATCCGTCGCCGGAAGGCTCTCCTCCTCCGCAGGCTCCGCTGTCACGTCTGCCGTCGGCTCCGCCGTCTGGGGGGCCGCCAGAGCCGCAGTCTCCGCCGCCTTCAGCTTCTCCAGCGCCTCTCTTGGCACCACCATGCCCAAGTGGACAGCGGGGGAAACCACATTCTCCGGCGGCGTGCGCTCCGTGGTGAGATGTACCGTACACAAAGCCGCCAGCAGGATCACCAGCGCCGCCAGCAGAAATTTTCGTGTCATGCCGGACACCCGCTTATTTCCCGGCCAGAGCCCGCTCCAGCCAGATGGAGCCCACGTCCATGGCTGCGTACAGGCTGTCCTTCTCGGACTTCTTCACCACCCGGTCACGGGACTTCAGGTCGGGATCCGTCAGCTGCAGCTGCACGGACACACGGGTGGCCACGTCCATGTCCTGCTCCTTCTTGGTGTCCAGGATCTGCAGCATAATGATGTACTTGTCCGCCATGCTGCCGTAGTAAATGATGTTGTCGATACGGCGCAGAGGGTGGTTTTTATAGATGAGACCCTCGGTCTTTTTGTTTTCAGCCATTTGAATAACTCCCTTCTTTAAGAGAACCATACACTTGGAACCAAATTGTAACACACACCGCTCCCCTTGTCAATTCGCCCGCCAGGAAAAAGCCTGCCGCTTTTTGTCGTCGGTGTCGACCTATGCCCTCTTGCCGCTAAATTTTTAGCATCCACATTAATTTTATCTCATATTAGTAAGGTTTCACAATCCCATTTTACAGCGATTTTCGCATACACAGCGCAGATAGTGAAATCCTTTCCGCCAAATCCCCCATAGTTTCGTCACGTTTTCGTCACATAACAGAAAACAGCCTCTCTATACGCTAAAAAGTGCTTGCCAAAAAATGGCAGTTGGTGTATAATGACCAGAGATTTTCAAAAGAGGAGACCTTGCCATGTCTGCTATGACTGCTTCGGAGCGCCGCCAGCAAATCGCCCGGCTGCTTTCCGCATCCCAAGCGCCTATCAGCGCCACGACCCTTTCTCAGGAGCTGGGCGTCAGCCGTCAGATCATTGTGGGGGATATCGCCCTGCTGCGTGCCGCCGGTCAGGAGATCACCGCCACCGCACGGGGCTATGTGATCCCCGCACAAAATGGCCTGCTGCGCCGCATCGCCTGTACACACTCTGCCGAGGAGACACGGGACGAGCTCGACGCCATGGTGGACTGCGGCTGTACCGTGGTGGACGTCATCGTGGAGCACCCGGTCTACGGGCAGCTTACCGCTCCCCTGCACCTGTCCAGCCGTCTGGACGTGGATCAGTTCATGAAGCGCATGGACGGGGCCGCCCCCCTGTCCCAGCTCACCGGCGGTGTGCATCTGCACACTCTCTCCTGCCCGGACGAGACCGCCTATGAGCATCTGCTGCAGCTTCTGCGCCAGCGGGGCTTTCTGGTGGAGTGACCACCGGCCCTAAAAGAACGACCATTTCCCCTTTTCCCGGCGGAGGCCCTCC
>ENA-UEQE01003384-UEQE01003384.1-human-gut-metagenome-genome-assembly--contig:-NODE-3384-length-10291-cov-4.272665_pt1 | contig 10291 bp, 8 predicted proteins | sample MGYA00242934_ERZ507935 | MGnify/ENA primary metagenome ERZ507935 (study PRJEB26167, sample SAMN06115423) | human gut metagenome | host: Homo sapiens | place: China:Anhui | collected 2015-03-30 | study... | reverse complement strand
ATGGTTCGTGGGTGGGGCGCGCAAGCGCTCTGCCCACGTTTCCGGTAAAGAAACAAGCATCCCAAATGTCAAAAGGAGTCAACGTGGAAGAAAATCAACAAGCAACGACCCGTGAGAACATCATGGGCACCATGAACATCAATCCGCTGCTGGTCAAGCTCAGTGTGCCCATGATGGTGTCCATGCTGGTGCAGGCGCTGTACAACGTGGTGGACTCGATCTTCGTGTCCCACGTCAGCGAGAGCGCCCTGACCGCTGTTTCGCTGGCGTTCTCGCTGCAGAACGTCATGATCGCCGTGGGCGTGGGCACGGGCGTGGGCGTCAACGCCCTGCTCTCCAAAAGCCTGGGTGAAAAGAATCAGGGGCGGGCCAACACGACCGCCGAGAACGGCATTTTTCTGGCCCTGTGCAGCTATGTGATCTTTTTTGTCATCGGCCTTACCTGCATGAAACCCTATTTCTACGCCCAGACCAGTGACCCGGACATTGCCCTGCAGGGCATCCGGTATCTGCGGGTGTGCAGTGTGTTCAGCCTTGGCCTGTTTTTGCAGACCATGGGCGAGAAGCTGCTGGCCGCCACCGGCCGCACCAACCTCAGCATGACCAGCCAGCTCATCGGCGCGGTGGTCAACATCGTGCTGGACCCCATCTTCATCTTTGGTTCCTGCGGCGAGGCGTTGTCCGGCACCACGGGGGCCGCGGTGGCTACCGTCATCGGCCAGTTCTGCGGCGCGGGCGCGGCCATCTTCTTCAACCTGAAGAAAAACCCGGACATCCAGATCAGCTTCCGGGGCTTCCGCCCCAGCGGCGAGGCCATCCGGCGGATCTACGTCGTGGGCCTGCCCAGCATTGCCATGCAGTGCGTGGGCAGCGTGATGACGTTCTTCATGAACCAGATCCTCATGGCGTTCTCGGCCACGGCGGTGGCGGTGTTCGGCGTCTATTTCAAGCTGCAGAGCTTCGTGTTCATGCCCATCTTTGGCCTGAACAACGGTATGGTGCCCATCATCAGCTACAACTATGGTGCCCGGGACCCGCGGCGCGTCAAAAAGACCATCAAGCTGGCCATCACCTACGCCGAGTGCATCATGCTCATCGGCTTCTGTGTGTTCCAGTTTGCACCCGGCCTGCTGCTGAACCTCTTTGCCGCCAGTGACGCCATGCGGGCCATCGGCATCCCGGCACTGCGGATCATCTGCCCCCACTTCCTGCTGGCAGGCATCGGCATCGTGCTGGGCTCGGTGTTCCAGGCGTTGGGCAACGGCGTGTACAGCCTCATCATCTCGGTCTGCCGCCAGCTGGTGGTGCTGATCCCGGTGGCGTGGCTGCTGAGCCGGACCGGCAACGTGAATATGGTCTGGTGGGCGTTCCTCATTGCGGAAGTGGTCAGCGTGACGCTGAGCCTCGTGTTCATGGCACGCATCAACAAAAACATCATTGCACCCATGCAAAACGCGTAACAGAAGCAAAATAAGTCCCCTGCGGATGAAAGGATCGTGAATGATATGGGAAAAAAGCTGAAATGGAACCTGATCGTGATGAGCGTGCTCTACCTGGCTTTGGGCATTTTCCTGCTGATGGTGCCCGGTACGGCCCTCAACGTGGTCTGCTACGCGCTGGGCGGCGTGGTGCTGCTGGGCGCCGTGATCCAGCTGGTGCGCTATTTTCTGGTGGAGCGCGGCATTTTCCAGAGCCAGCTCACCCTGATCTCCGGTCTGGTCTGTCTGGCGCTGGGCGGCTTCCTCATCCTGCGCAGCGACATCGTGGTCCGCATCCTGCCCATCGTGTTCGGCCTGTTCGTCATCTTCGACAGCCTGGGCCGGGTGCAGAGCGCGCTGGAGCTCCGCCGCTGCGGCTACGGCAGCTGGAAAGGCTTCCTCCTGCTGGCGCTGCTGAGCGTGGTGCTGGGCGTTGTGATGATCGTGGACCCCTTTGGGGCCATGGAAACGCTGGTGATGGCCATTGGCGTTATCCTCATCATTGAGGGCGCCCTCAACCTGCTGAGTGCCCTGTACACCATGCTGGCGGTGCGGCGGTTCGTCAAGCTGCACCCGGAGGCGCAGTCGGTGCTGGAGGCCGTTACCGGCAAGGATCTGAACGGCGACGGCGTCATTGCCCCGGATGTGGCCCGTGCCGATGCCGAAGCCACAGCCGTGGAGCTCGACCATGTGGACGAGAGTGCCGAGGTGGAGCATGTTGAGCTTGGCATCTTCAGGTTTTTTCAGCAGATATTCATTACGCTGACCGGCTTCCATGGCAAGGATCGAAACTTTGACGCCGACCTGAGCAAACTGCTGCTGCAGGAACTGAATGACTTTCTGTGCAGTGGTGTGGTTGTAGAGCGACCAGAGGGTTGCAGTGAAGCCGTTCGGGTAGCCTGCTTCCTTCAGGAGTTCGCGGGCTTTCTTGGGATCGTAAGGCCAGGGCTCATAGACCTTGGCATAGTCGACGCCTTCCGGTGCAGAGCCCGTGGCCGGAACGGCATAGCCGCTGAAGGCCACCTTGGCAAGGGCTTCTTTATTGACGGCGTAATTGAGCGCTTTGCGCACCCGTACGTCGTTGAAGGGCTTGGTTTTAGTGTTGAAAGCGACGTAACGCTCAATAATGGAGGGCGAAACAGTCACTTCAAGGTTGTCGCTGCCAGTCAAGGTCTTGGCCTGTTCGGGGGGAACAGGGAAGATGAACTGTGCTTCGCCCGTGCGCAGCATGGCTACACGCGTTGAATTTTCCGGCACCGGCTTGAAGTAAATGCCGTCAAGTTTGGGGAGCCCCTTCTGCCAGTAGTTGGGGTTCTTGACAACATGGAGAATTTCCGAGGGGTTGTAATCTTTCAGGATGTAAGGACCCGTGCCGCAGGGATGAAAAGCAATCTGCTTGCCCGGATATTTTTCAAGCGACTTCGGGCAAATCATCACGCCGGCCGGATGGGCAAGCTGATTGATGAAGGCCGAGAACGGCGTATGGAGCGTAATGCGCACCGTATAGTCATCAACGACTTCGGTTTTGGCAATGTTCATGTAGAGCGTGTAGCGTCGGAGCGCATTGTCCTTATTCGTCACGCGGTCGAAATTGGCTTTGACGGCATCGGCTTTGAATTCCGTACCGTCATGGAACATCACGCCTTTTCTGAGCGTCACCGTGTAGACCAGGCCGTCCTTACTCACTTCGTAGCCGGTTGCAAGGGCGTTCTTAAGCTTCATGTCCTTGTCGAGACCAAAAAGCCCTTCGTACATTGACTTGGCCGAGTTCTGTGAAAGCGTGTCGCCGGCATCGTAAGGATCCATCGTCGTGAAGGTTGAGGCGAGCGCGACGGTGATTTCCTTGGCGGCAGCGCCTGTGGAGACGGCAAAAGCTCCGGCGAGAGCGCCGGTGAGCATCAGCATGCGGAAGGTATTGGTCATGGCAATTCAACTCTTGAAATAATCTGAAAGGCGGCCGTCATTGAATCTGGCGTCTTGCCCGATTCAATAGGGAGGGACTGTAAAAAAATAATGAGCAAAGACAGTGCCAAACTCATTGGGATGCTTGCTCTTGCAGGCGCAAAGCAAGCCAGGAGCTGATCTGCGAAAGCGGAGTACTGGCGGGCTGCTGAGTTTGGATAACGGGGTCCATGCACGCGCGGGATGGACGAACCGCCCTTGAAGCACATAAAAAGGCGAAGGCGCACCACATCAGTGCGCCTTCGCCTGTAATCCATACTTTCCTGCGTCAATACTGATTTCACAGTTTCGGATGGACGACCAGCCGATCCACAAGATGGAAGAGTGCTTTGACGGCAGTTTTGATTTCAGAAACGCTGACGGATTCTTTGGGCGTATGTGCGAGCGGTCCGTCGCCAGGCCCAAAATAGAAGGCTGGAATGCCGAATTTCTGCATTGAACCGCCTTCACCCCAACCCGTCATTTCGGTCGTTTCAGGGATATGCCCAAGCGACTCGCCAAGCGCTGCAACGGCGGCCTGTGCCAAGGGCTGCGTCATGTCCGTGGAGAGTGCCGTCCAGTCGCCCGTTACCGTGAGTGAAGTCGAAACCGGAGGAAAGTCGGGGTCTGTTCGAACTTCGCAAAGAATCTTTTCAATGCGGTCACACTGCACTTGGGCGGACTCTACGCCTTGATAGCGAAAGTCAATGGTGACGGAAGCACTGGCCGGAACAACATTTTCCGCTGCGCCGCCCGAAACAAGATCAATAGAGGATGAGGCCGGACCTGCTGCGGCGTTTCCTGCGAGCAGTTCCGGAAGACGTTTTTTGGCGTGAACGATAAAGAGCGCCGCCGCTTCAATGGCATTGATGCCGAGATGCGGGCGGCTCGAGTGAGCGCTCTTGCCGGTAAAGTCCACGCGGATCCAGCAGTCTCCGCGATGTGCTGAACGTACGCACAGCCCCGTTGGTTCACAAATGACGCAGAGCTGAGGACGCGGAGCATCCGGGCAGCTCAAGGCTCTAACGACACCTTGGGCCGCGGTTTCCTCATCCGTAGAGAGAATGAGCCAAAGTACGCCGTCGACGCCTTGACGAGCGGCTTCACAAAATGTCGTGAGCGCACAGGCTGCGCCGCTCTTCATGTCCGTTGTGCCGCGTCCGTGCATGCGGTCACCCTCGATGCGGGCGCTCCAAGGATCTTCCATGCCCGCGGGCGGGACGACGTCGACGTGCCCCGAGAGCATGAGTTCCGGCACACCCGCCTTGCCGCGGCCGGTTCGGGCCAGCAGCACAGGGTTGGGCGCTTCAGGGAAGAGGATGCGGATGTCGGCCTCGACGCCTGTTGATTCAATAAGGTCTCGAGCGGTTTCCAGCACCTGCAGACAGGCGGGTGACCCAGAAACGCTTGGGACTCGGACGAGCGCCTGTGTCCAAAGAACGGCGCGTTGTTCCAATGTGTCCTGCGGCATGAAAATGTCCTTCAAGGAATGGTTATTCGTGTGATTGAGAATAGCGCGGTCTCCAGAGCTTTCAGGACAAGACAATCGCTCAAGTCCTGCGTCAAAGATCAAATAAACCGTCGCTCTGAATGGATTTTTTCGGCGCGGCACGAAGCAGGAGCGAATCCAAGGTCGATTGCCTTGCCTAGCAGGTTAAGACAAAGGATGATGCGTACAATGGTGGGTTGGAGCCCGGGATTGTGTTGTTGCTCGAAGGAGTGAGGAGATCCGTATGCGCGCAGCCAACTCGCATTTTGGAAAACATTACATTAACGGCATCTGGACAACCCCTAAGGGCGCCATGATTGACGTTGAAAATCCGGCGACTCGCGAAATATTCGCGCGTGTTCCGGACGGTACGCCCGAAGAGGTGGATGCCGCCGTCGCAGCGGCTCAAAGCGCATTTCCCCGCTGGAGCAGTACGCCGCTCGCGCAGCGCATCGCGCTGATGGAAGGGATGCTCAGGCGTTTTTGCGAAAAAACGGAAGCCGTCATTGAATTGGAGGTCGCCGAACTCGGTGCCCCGGTTGCTTTCGCACGAAGCAAGCACTGCCTCTATCAGCAAAAACGTACGGCCGCATTTATTGCGGCCGCACGGTCGATTGCCGCAGAAGAAGCATTTCCCGCGTCCCTCGTCATGCGTGAACCAGTAGGTGTCGTCGCTGCCATTACGCCGTGGAATTACCCTTTGGGGCAGATCATTCAGAAGGTTGTTCCGGCGCTGCTTATGGGCTGCACGGTTGTGCTCAAGCCGAGCGAATGGACGCCGCTTACCGCCGTTTTGCTCATTGAAGCCTTTGAAGAGGCCGGATTTCCGCCCGGGGTTCTCAATCTTGTACAGGGATACGGTGAAACCGTAGGGGAGGCCATGACCGGGCACGCAGGGGTCGATTTGATTTCCTTTACGGGATCAACAGCCGTCGGCCGCCGAATTGCAGGCCGTGCCGCCCCGATGATGAAGCGCCTCATTTTGGAGCTCGGAGGCAAGTCAGCGGCGGTGTGGCTGCCGGAGCTCGAGGGGCATGAGGCCGGCCGGATGGCCGCGAAGAAAGTGCTGGATTCCTTGCTCCTCAATGCCGGACAGACCTGCACAGCGCTATCTCGATTTCTGGTTCCTGCTGAAAAGCTCCAAACCGCTGAAGCACTTCTCAAATCCGTTCTTGCAGACTACCCGATGGGAGACCCCACGGATCCGGCAACCCGTATGGGCCCCTTAATTTCCGGGGCGCAGTTTGAACGCGTTCGGGAATACATTTCTTCGGGCATCCGCGAGGGGGCTCGTCTGGTTGCCGGCGGGCTGCCGCTGGAACCGGGCGCCGATGACGGATGGTTCGTGCCGCCCGTTGTATTTTCGGATGTCCGGCCTGAGATGCGGATTGCTCAGGAAGAAATCTTTGGCCCTGTCCTGTCGGTGATGCCGTACAACACGCTCGAAGAAGCGCTGGCGATTGCCGACGGCACGCAGTACGGTCTGTGCGGCGCTGTCTTTGGTCCTCATGAGGCAGCGGTGAATTTTGCGCGTCGTATGCGCACGGGGAACGTCTACGTGAATGACGCGTCACGCGACCTTGCAGCTCCCTTCGGCGGCTTTAAATCGAGTGGCGTCGGTCGTGAAGGCGGCGTTTTCGGTCTGCTCGAATTTACAGAACCCAAGGCGATTTTCGAGCACGGTTCCTAAGCCGATAAGACGCCGCAACGGGCGAAAGTCATCCCAAGACGATCGCCCGTTTATGCTGTCAGCGCTTTAAGAAGAGGAGCATTAAGAGCCGGCAGCCGATGATGATATAGGCTGAGCTGCGAAACTCAGGCGGTTGGCTTGGACCGTTCCCATCCGCCACGAGTAGATCATCATCACGACCAAGCTCACGCCGATGGTGAGCATCAGGTTTGTTGCGCCTGCACCGGCAAGCGCTATGAAGCAGAATCCGCAGCCCAGAACCGCTGCGATGCAGGACAAACGCCCCTGCCGCGAGGTGCTTTCAATGCGAAGCAGATCAATGCAGCTGTAGAAATAAGGGAGCATCGTCAGCAAGACGGCAATCTCGGTGATCATCTCAAAAAGCGAGGCTGCGGAGCCGCCCTTGGCATTGAGTGCAGTGATGAGGAGCATCAGCCCCGTCATTTGACTGGCAGCCAAAATGAGGCCTTTGCGCGGCATGCCCCGATGATCCAGTTCACCATAGATTTTGGGAAAGTGCCCGTCTCGGGCAGCTCGAGCGCCGGCTTGAGTCACCAGAAGCATCCATGAGCCCAGAGAAGTCAGGCAGGCAATCACGGTGCATGCGGCAACAACCGGAGCAGCCCAGTCACCCACCATGAGTGCAACGCTCGCTGCGAATGGCGCGCCGGATTTAGCAATGACATCCGCAGGGAACATGCCGGCAATAGCTTGAAAGCTCAGAACATAAACAATGCCGGCCAGTCCCGTTCCCAGCAATGTCGCAAGCGGCACCGTTTTTCGGGGATTTTTCACCAGACCGGTGGATACGGAGGCCGATTCGATGCCGATGAATGCCCAGAGGCAGAGCAGTACGCTGCGGATGACCGCTTCGGAATCGGCGGCGCCTGAAGTATTCCAATTGGCGGTGTAGGTTTGGGGATCAAACCAGAACCAGCCGAAGATTGCTGTGCCGGCCACCGGAAGCAGCATGGCGACAAGACCAATGGTCGCCATGCGGCCGATAAAGGATCCGCCCATGAAGTTGAGGATGGTAAAGATCCAGACGATGGCGATGCAGACCAGACCGGCGGGAATCGGTTCCTGCAGGGCAGGAAAGAACATCGACAAATAAGAAACCGCTGTCACGCCGATGGCTAGGTTTCCAACCCAGTTGGCGTTGTAGTAAAGAATGCTCGATTGAAAGCCGAAGGCGGTGCTGACTTCGCCGGCGTAGGCGACAGGACCGCCGCTTTGCGGATTGACGGTGGAGAGTCTGGCGTAGACGTAGGCCAGCGACATTGCGCCGATGACTACGATGATCCAGCCGATAAGAGAGATGGAACCGATCGAGGCGAGGTTGGCTGGCAGCAGGGCAATTCCCTCGATCATGTTGCCGGCAACAATGCCGATGCAGACGATAAGCCCAAGTTTGTGTTTTTCGCTTTCATGGCCGGGAGGCTTCATGATGAACACCTTTGCTGCTGGAGCCCCAACCGACGCAGCGCTGAAGGCTGCGGCGGAAGAGGAACTCGAAAGAATCCGCTCGTTATTAAAAGTTTTAATCTCGGGCTTAAACAAAGTCCTCATGAATGCATCATTAATTGCTTTTCCGGTCAACGATTCTTCCCCGGAAATTCCCTAAATATTTATCAATAACAATATGTTGATGAATATGTGATTACTTTTGGCCTGGCGGGCAGCATCAATTTCGGCAGAGATCATGCCCGGATGAGCGGGCTGCGAAGATTGTTTTTTTAAATATCCGACGATGGAATGAAGCCCGCGCGAAGAGACATTCAACGGATTTGAGCTGGTGCGGATGCAGTAAGTCCAAACGTGTATGGAGGGGTGTTTGGGAGTGGTTATGATCAAATCTTTCCAAATACTGGGAATCCGCCGCCATGGAGCTCGATCTCATTACTTTTCTCATCGTTTGTCCGCTCGTTTTTTTGGGCGGCCTCGTTGATGCCGTGGCGGGCGGCGGCGGTCTGATTGCGCTGCCGGCTTATCTCATTGCCGGCGTGCCGGCACATTTGGCGCTGGGTACCAACAAGCTTTCGAGCGCCATGGGAACAGTGGTTTCGGCCTTTCGGCTTTGGCGTGCGGGATTTCTCAATATCCGCAAATCCCTGCCGGCCATTGTGTGTTCGCTTTTGGGCAGTGCTGCCGGTGCGCATCTGGCGCTGCTGGTGCCCGAGCGTGTCTTTGAACTCATTCTCGTGGGACTGCTGCCGATTGCTGCCTTTTTTGTGCTTTCAAAGCGGGTGGTGATGTCTAATGACGAAGGGATTATCACTGCGCGAAAGCAGCTTGTCATTCTCTGCATCTCGTCGCTCATCTGCGGCGCCTATGATGGGTTCTACGGGCCCGGAGCCGGCACCTTTATGCTGCTCGCTTTTACGCTTTGGGCAAAAATGGGCGTGCGGTCGGCCTCTGGGACCATGAAGGCGGTGAACCTCGCGAGCAATATCGCAGCATTTGCAACGTTTGCGCTTTCTGGTGAAGTGATTTGGCTTCTTGGTCTGACCGCAGGGATCTTCGGCATTGCCGGTCATTACATTGGCGCCGGGTTAGTGCTTCAAAACGGCACCAAAATTGTTCGGCCGATCATCGGCGCTGTGCTGGCGGTGCTTTTTGTGAAGACCGCTTGGGAGCTCTTAAGCTGAAGCTCCATCAGCCTTCATCGGCTGTTTCTTCCCAGAGCGATTTCGTGTCCAGAGTGCTGCCGCTCTGCAGGAATCGATTCTCCTTATAAAGGCGGTTCCAGTCGCATACGGTATAAGCCGGCACGCCGAGCACAATGCTTGCACGCTTATAGCCGTAGCCTCGATTGAAGAGCTCAAGTGCTTCCCGCTTTTTTTCGAGTGAGTAGCGCTGCCGGCCGTGATCGGACAAAGCCGTTTTTGCCGGAGGGCAATGGGCTTGCTGCTGAGGGGCAGCCTGCTGATCCCGTTCGTTCGTGTTGTCGCACTCAGCAAAGAGAGACGGTTCCTCCGGGGTCGCTTCAGCTGCCGTCTCGGCAGGTGATTCAAAGCAGATTTGGCATTGAAGCGGCGCATTGACCGAAGCTGGCTGCGGCAGATCGTCGGCAAATTTAAGTTTGGGCATGGCGGCTCACAACTGCATAAAGGAAAAGTGCTTTTAAGCCTAACGGCAGTTGAAAAAAACTGCCATAAAGCCATTCTGAGAAACGCTTTCTGTGCCGTTTATGAGTGTATTCAATATTGAACTGCACAAAAAATGAGCGTTAAACGTACGGCAAGTGGAGCACCTCATACCGACGTCTAACGCTCTTAGCGAGGAAGCTGGGCGGCGGACGTGCGATACCCAACATTTCGCACGTCCGCTTGCCACAGACTCAGAAAAACCCATGCATACAATCTATTTCGATACGGTCCATCCGTTCTGATGCCTTCGTCATCCAATGGGCGATTCATACGCTCAAATTCTGTTTACGATTGGTCGGAACGAATAAACTGCGTAAAGTTCAATAACCAGATAATTACGGCAAATTCATAAAATCAGTGTTCTTCTATTGGTGGCAAAAAAATACCGGCAACCATTCATATAGGAGGGTTTATTCACGCCAGAGTGCTCGGGAAGACGTTGGCCTCGTAACATTCGAAGATGTACAGGGTTTCTTGCCAGGATGTACACAGGAACACAATGGTATTATCCGTCACGGTGCAAAGATTGTATACGCTTATGCAG
>ENA-UEQE01003383-UEQE01003383.1-human-gut-metagenome-genome-assembly--contig:-NODE-3383-length-10292-cov-6.530592_pt1 | contig 10292 bp, 10 predicted proteins | sample MGYA00242934_ERZ507935 | MGnify/ENA primary metagenome ERZ507935 (study PRJEB26167, sample SAMN06115423) | human gut metagenome | host: Homo sapiens | place: China:Anhui | collected 2015-03-30... | reverse complement strand
AACTTTCTTAGAAAGTTTCTCCCTCCCCTCCCCAATTCCATATTCCTTACTCCCCAATTTCACGCCCCCATACGCCGAGGCGCTCCATGATGAACTCGGAGATCTGCTGGTGCTCGGCCTTGCCCGTGCCTTCGATGCGCATGGGCGCGCCGAATTCAAAATGGATGGTCTTTTTGACGTCCACCGGGCCGAAATCCTTGATGAGGCTCCCGTTTCCCCACGCATCGGTCTTGAGCGCCACCGGAATGGCCGGAACCCCGGCGCGCTTGGCCAGCTTGACGCCGATGGTGTTGAAATGCGCGGGTTCAAAAACGGAACTACGCGTGCTCTGCGGAAAAACAATGACCGAGCGGCCTTGCTTGAGCCTTGCCTCGCCGCCTTCGAGCACCGCGACGAGATCCTCACGGGGATTGCTGCGGCCGACGACGATGGGCTCGCGCGACCTGAGCACAGGGCCGAAAAAAGGATACTTCAGCAGGCTTTCCTTCACTACAAAGGTCACATCCTTCCACGGCTGGATCATGGAAGGCAGCACAAATGTCTCCAACGTGCTCATATGGTTGCCGATGAAGACGCAAGGGCCTTCCAGGGAACGGAAATGCTCCAGCCCGGCGGCTTCGATGCGGCAGCCCACGGCTTCGAGCGTGTGCACGATGCTCTCGCTGCTTTGAGTCCATGCCTCGCCGTCGTATTGGTTGCACATGGCGTTATAGCCAGCCTTGAGCACAATCCAGAGCATGGGCGCGTAGAACCCCAGGTTCGGGTCGATGCGGCTCAGGAGGGAAGGGGTACGCGGGGACGTCAGATAGCTGTCGGCGTCGAAGAGATGCGAAGGTGTCGTCATGGGGAAGCCTAACGGTTTTCGGTTTTAGTGCGTTTCAGGCGCTTGTTCCAGCTTGCCAGGCGGGGTTCCTCCCCATATTCCTTGGCCTGGTAGAACACGCGGTTCCTGACTGAGGGAGGGAGGTAGTCCTGCTCCACCCACGCCTGCGGAAAATTATGCGGGTATTTGTAATCCTTGCCGTACCCCCATTCGCGCTGGAGCTGCGTCGAGGCGTTGCGCAGATGCAGGGGCACGGACTGCGGCCCGTTGACCTTTACCTCCCGCGCGGCGTTGGCATAGGCCGCATAGGTGGAATTGCTCTTGCGCGCGAGGGCAAGGTAGACCACGGTTTCCGCCAGCGGGATGTAGCCTTCGGGCATCCCCACAAACTCCACGGCCTGCTGGCAGGCGACGGCCAGCGGCAGGGCCTGCGGATCGGCCAGCCCCACATCTTCGGAGGCGGACAGGATGAGCCTCCGGCAGATGAAACGCGGATCTTCGCCGCCTTCGAGCAGGCAGGCCAGATAGTACAGCGCCGCGTCGGGATCGCTCCCCCGGATCGATTTGATAAGCGCGGAGGCGTATTCGTAATGGCTGTCCCCATCCTTGTCGTGGCGGGCCATGATTTCGGGCAGGGTGGCCTTGACGTGGGGCAGGTTGCGCTTTTCTTCCGGCAGGGACGAGGCGTACTCTACCAGATTGAGCATGGTCCGGGCGTCGCCGTGGGCCGCCGTCGAGAGGAAATCAAGGATCTCGTCGCTCAGGGTGACGGAAAGGGCCGCCGTGCCGCGCCTGCCGAGTTCGATCAGTTCGGACCGCCCAAGCTGGCGCAGCCGCAGGACGTGCAGCCGTGAAAGCAACTGGCGGGTCACGCTGAAAGAGGGGTTTTCCGTAGTCGTGGCGATCATGGTGAGATCGCCGGACTCCAGCAGGGGGAGGAAAAAATCCTGCTGCGCCTTTGAGAAGCGGTGCAGCTCGTCGAGCACAAGGATATCAACGCCGGTAAGCTGGCGCCGGAGCTGTTGCAGGCCCGCTTCGGGAGCGCTCAGGCGCAGGACATTGCCGCCCCGGGCGCGTGCGAGCAGGAGGGCCAGCGTGGACTTGCCGCAGCCCGGAGGGCCGAACAGGAGCAGGCTCGGAAGGCGCGGGCCTTCCATGAGCGTGGTCAGGCGCTCGGCGAGGTGGCTCTGTCCGACGAAGAGAGCCAGTTCGGAGGGGCGCAGGCGTTCAGGCAAAGGCTGGGACAGGGGCATGGAGGCTCCAAGCTTGCCCGCCGGGGCGGGTGCCGTTAGGCGTCGGCGCTTTCGAGGACGACTTCGTCCCTGCCGTCGCGTTCTTCCATAAGGACATTGACCTTTTCAGAGCGGGCCGTGTTGATCTTGCGGCCCACGTAGTCGCCGTGGATGGGCAGTTCACGGTGCCCGCGATCCACGAGGACAAGGAGTTCCACCGTCTTGGGGCGGCCATAGTCGAGGATGGCTTCCAGCGCGGCGCGGATCGTGCGCCCGGTGAACAGCACGTCGTCGACGAGGATGACGTTTTTATTGTCGAGAGGTGTGGTGATGTTGGACTCGCCGATGGTGGGGCGGGCGTGCATCGTCGTCCAGTCGTCCCGGTACAGGTTGATGTCCAGCGTGCCGAAGGGCAGCTTCCGCCCAAGCTTGTCTTCCAGCGCCTTGCCGAGGCGGACGGCGAGGTCGACCCCGCGCCGCTGGATGCCCAGCAGGACGGTTTGTTCACAGTCTCCGTGACGTTCCATGATTTGGCAGGCGAGACGGTCGAGGACGCGGGCGATCTCGTCGGCATGAAGAAGGACGGTGGTTTTCATGGGCAACTCCTCTTGAGGGCCGGGTACGTGTGCCGCGAGAGGACGGGCTCCCGCGCGCCTTGCGAAACTCAGGATATACTATTCCCCGTAGCGTGAAAAGATCGGATTTGTCCATGAAATACACGGGGACGGGCCCGTGGGGAGGCTCAGGGGGAGCAAATGAGGCTTGACAAGGGCCGCCCGGCAACTATGTTATCCCCACTCAGGCCGTCGCAGCGAGGGCCTGTAACACGCCCGCGTGTCCGGGAGAACGGCCTTCCCGCCCAAAGGCGTCGAGCCGGAACCGCCAATCTTAACCAATCCCGAAAGCAGCCGCAGAAAGCCTTTATCGAAAGACTGAAAGCGACGGATGAGGCTGCGTTGGAGGACCTGATGATCTCTCTTACCGAAGAGGCTCGCAAAGAGCTTGAAGCGTATTTTGAAGGCAAGGAAAAGACCCCCATCCGGGTGTACCTTGCCCCCGGCGGATGCAGCGGCCCCCGCTTGGCCCTCGCCCTTGACGAACCCGGCGAGGACGATGAAACGTCCGAGGACAACGGCCTGACGTTCTGCATCAACAAGGAACTGGCCGAAAAGGTCGGCGCGGTGACCATCAACCTGACCTATATGGGGTTTGTGGTTGAATCCGAAATCCCCCTGCCGAGCAGCGGCAACGGCGGCGGCTGCTCGTCCTGCTGCGGCGGCTGCGGCAGTTCCGGCGGCTGCCATTAAGCATGAGGCTGCGGGAAGCTCCTTCCCGCGCCGGTTCTGCGGCCATACGGCGGGGTTTCCGTTGCGCAAAAAGCGATTCCATGAGAAAAGCCCTAGCCAACGGCCCCTTGCCGTGCGTTTTTGTCCATTACCTTTGAAGTATACGGATACGGCGTTTTCCTGTGCGTGTCCGTTTCCCCTCTTCACCCTTTATTCCGGAGGAAACAACCATGTTTACCATTAGCGAAACAGCTTCCCATGAGCTGGAAGCGTATTTTGCCGACAAGGAAAAAACGCCTATCCGCGTGTATCTCGCCGCCGGCGGCTGACGCGGCCCGCGCCTCGCTTTGGCTCTGGATGAGCCTACTCCCGAAGACAAGGTTTTTGAGCAGGACGGATTTACCTTTTGCATCGCCGGCGATCTTCTTGAAACCGTGGGCGGCGTGACCATCGACCTGACGTACATGGGCTTTTCCGTCGAACCCGAAATCCCCCTTGCCAACACGGGAGGGAGCAGTTGCGGCGGCAGTTGTTCCTCCGGCAGCTGCGGCACCCACTAGCTCCCACAGCATTTGACGACAAAAAGGCGGTGTTCTTTTCGGAACACCGCCTTTTTTATGCGGAAAGCCCGTTTGGGCTGCGTGGGCATGCCTGCGGCTACGGGCGCTTTTCGTGGCGCCCCCGGCTGCAGCAGGGGCACCCGCCGGTATGCAGCACGCCTTTTTCCTCCGCCTTGGCCAGCAGCCAGACGACGGCGACGAGAAAGGCGAGCGCCAGCAGGACGGACATGCTAGATTCCCATATTGTTGTAGCCGCAGTCCACGAACATGACTTCGCCGGTCACGGCGGAGCCGAGATCGGAGGCGAGGAAGACGGCGGCCTTGCCCACGTCTTCGGTGGTCACGTTGCGGCGGAGGGGGGCGTGTTCTTCAATATGGTTGAAGATCAGCTTGAAGTCGGAGATGCCGGAGGAAGCCAGCGTCTTGATGGGGCCGGCGCTGATGGCGTTGATGCGCACGCCCTTCGCGCCGAGATCGACGGAAAGGTAGCGGACGGAAGCTTCAAGGGCCGCCTTGGCGACGCCCATCACGTTGTAGTTGGTGATGATCTTCTGGGCCCCGTAGTAGGTCATGGTGAGCACGGACGCGCCGGGGTTCAGCATGGGCTCGAAGGCATGGCAGAGCGCGGTCAGGGAATAGGCCGAGATGTTCAGGGCCGTGGCGAAGCCGCTGCGGGAGGTTTCGATGAAACGCTTGGTCAGATCTTCACGGTTGGCGAAGGCGACGGAGTGGACGAGCACGTCCACGCTGCCCCATTTTTCCTTCACGAGAGCGGCGGCTGCGGCGATGTCCTCGTCGCTGGTCACGTCGCAGGGGAAGATGAACTCACCGCCTAGCTCCTCGGAGATGGGTTCCACGCGCTTATGGATGGCTTCACCGGCATAGCTGAACGCCAGCCGGGCGCCTTGTTCCTTAAAGCAGGAAGCGATTCCGTACGCGATGCTTCTGTTGTTGGCTACCCCGAAGATGAGGCACTTTTTGTCTTTCAACAGCATGGTTTCCTCGTGGTTGGTACTGATGTGGAAAAGGGGCCTCCGGCGGCCGGAGGGAAAGCTCCCCCGGCGACAGGCAAACCAAAACGATCCGGGACTCCCTTCATCGGCGGAAAGGCAGTTTCCGAACCGCGAAGAGGCCGGCAACGGGTGGCCCGGCAACCCTGCGGACGGGTTTGATGGCGTCGCCCATACGCGCCCGGCGGCATTTCCGCCGCCCGGCTTCCCGCCTGCCGAGCTTTGGGCGGGCATACGGGAAAGCCCGGAGGAGGCCCTTTGAGATAAGCCCTCCTCCGGTTTTCCCTCATTTTGTATTAGAGGGCAAGCTCGGAGCCGGTCAGGATGCGGTAGGCTTCGAGATATTTGTTCCGGGTGGCTTCGACCACTTCCTTGGGCAGGGCGGGCGGCGGCGGGGTCTTGTCCCACGGCTGCGCGGACAGCCAGTCGCGGAGGTATTGCTTGTCGAAGCTCGGCTGGCTCTGGCCCGCCTTGTAGCCCTCGGCGGGCCAGAAGCGGGAGGAGTCGGGCGTCAGCACTTCGTCGATGAGGGTCAGCTCGCCGTCAACCATGCCGAATTCAAATTTGGTGTCGGCAATGATGATGCCGCGGCTTTCAGCCCATGCGCGGCCTTCCTTGAAGAGGGCGAGGGCGATGCTCTCGATCTGGGCCGCAATGTCCTTGCCGAGGATTTCCGCGGCGCGGGCCGTGGAGATGTTCTCGTCGTGCTCGCCGAGTTCCGCCTTGGTGGACGGGGTGAACAGAGGCTGTTCGAGGCGGGCGGATTCCAGCAGGCCCTCAGGCAGCTTGTAGCCGCAGACGGAGCCGGTGGCCTTGTAGTCCTTCCAGCCGGAACCGGTGATGTAGCCGCGGACGATGCATTCCACCGGCAGGGGCTTTGCCTTCTTCACGAGGACGGAACGGCCTTCCAGTTCTTCGCGGTAGGGGGCCAGCGCGGCGGGGAACTTGTCCACATCGCTCTCGATAAGGTGGTTCTTGACGAGGTGGGCGAACTTCTTCATCCAGAACAGGGTGATCTGGTTGAGGATGACGCCTTTGTACGGAACCGGCTCGCTCATGATGACGTCAAAGGCGGACATGCGGTCCGTGGTGACGATGAGCAGGGTGGAGTCGTCGATATCATAAATATCGCGGACTTTGCCCCGGTTGAGCAAGGGGAATTCCTTGATGTCGGTTTTGGTCGTGACTTTCATGTGACGTCCTTTGGGCATTGGCGTGGTTTGAGCGTTGACGAGATTATTGCTTCCGGCATTCCATCGAGCGGGCATGGGCTTCAAGCTGCTCCATGCGGGCGAGCCGGGCCACGGCGTCCGCATTGGCGGCGGCGAAGGCGGGGCTGGCGGCGATGATGCTGGTGCGTTTGCAGAAGGTCTGTACGGAAAGGGCCGAAGAGAAGCGGGCCGTGCCGAGCGTGGGCAGCACGTGGTTGGGCCCGGCGAAGTAGTCTCCGAGGGGCTCCGGCGCGTAGGGGCCGAGGAAGACCGCACCCGCATGGCGGATGCGGGGCAGCACGGCCCACGGCTCGCGCATCAGCACTTCAAGGTGCTCCGGGGCCACGCGGTTGGCGAGGGCGACGGCGGCGTCCATGTCCGGCACGAGGACGACGGCGCTCCAGTCGGCCAGCGATTTGCGCACAATGTCGGCGCGGGGCAGGGTGGCGGACTGGCGTTCCAGTTCCGCGATGACGGCATGGGCCAGCGCCTCGTTGTCCGTGATGCAGATGGCGGAAGCCAGCGCGTCGTGTTCGGCCTGCGAGAGCATGTCGGCAGCGAGCCATTTGGGGTTGGCGGAATCGTCGGCGAGAACGAGGACTTCGCTCGGCCCGGCGATCATGTCGATCCCCACCCGGCCCTGCACGAGCCGTTTCGCGGTGGTCACCCAGATGTTGCCCGGCCCGGCGATGACGTCCACCGGCGCGACGGTTTCGGTGCCGTAGGCGAGCGCGGCGATGGCCCACGCCCCTCCCATGCGGTAGATTTCATGCACGCCGAGCAGGTGCGCGGCGGCAAGGATATGCGGGTTGAGGGTGCCGTCGGCACGGGGCGGCGTGGCCACGGCGATTTCGCGGACGCCTGCGGCCTGCGCCGGGATGGCGGTCATGAGCAGGCTGGAGATGAGCGGCGTGTTGCCGCCGCGCCCTCCGGGGACATAGAGCCCGGCCCTGTCCACGGCCTCGATCTTCTGGCCGAGGATCGTGCCGTCGTCACGGGTGAGGAACCATGAACGATCTTTCTGGGCTTCATGGAAGGCGCGGATATTGTCCGCCGCCCGTCTGATGCAGTCGAGGCTTTCGGCGGGGATGCCGCGGGCGGCCTGTTCCAGATCCTCGGCGGGCACGCGCAGGGGAGGCCGCATATCCGGGCAGTCGAACCGCCGGACATATTCGAGGACGGCGCCGTCGCCGCCCTTGCGGACTGCGTCCAGCATGGCGCGCACATCCGTTTCCACGGTCTGATCGGGGTTGTCGCGGTTTTCCAGAAGCTGAAGCAGTTCCGGCCACATGGCTTCTGACGACAGCGACAGCAAACGACACGTCATGATGACTCCTTGGGCCTCCGGCGGGCCGGGGGCGTCTCCGGGGCTCCCCGGATGGTGAAGGGGCTTGGTAAGAGCAGATGACTTTAGAGCAGGAACGCCGGAAAGTCGAGCCTCCCGCCGGCGTTTCCCTAAGTGGATTTTTAGGGGCGGCGCGGGCAATGGGCCGGATTGTTTTCGTTTTGGGTTCCGTCATGGAAGGCGGGGCTTCATCCGCACGGCATGGCGGAAGATGCCGCCTTTTCCCCAGCTTTTCTTTGGCGAGTCCCATGAGTGAGCCGTTTTTATTGGCTATCTGCTTGGGACTCCAAGAAATAAGGCATCAGCCGCCTACCGCGGCACAAACGCCGTTTCCGTGTTGTGAATGCGCGTCACGCTCTTTACGCAGGGGCGGAAACAGGGTATCGCCTTGCTCATGAAAAGAGCGTTTTATCTTTTTGGAACCATTATCGGTGTGCTCGTGGCCCTTGGCCTCGCAGCCGTGGTTGGCGTCTATTTTTGGGCTACCCGGGATTTGCCGGGGTTTACCCGTATCGCCGATTACCGTCCCGCACTCACCACCACCGTTCTGGCGCGTGACGGGAGCGTCATCGGTTCTTTTTACCGGGAAAACCGTTTCCTCATTTCGCTCGATCAGATGCCCGACATGCTCCCCAAGGCTTTTTTGGCCGCTGAGGACGCTGAATTCTATGAACACGAGGGCGTGAACCCGGTCGCCATTTTCCGCGCCTTCCTCATCAACCTCCAGTCCGGCACGAAGCGGCAGGGCGGCAGCACCATCACGCAGCAGGTGATCAAGCGCCTGCTCCTGACGCCCGAACGCAGCTACGAGCGCAAGATCAAGGAAGCCATCCTCGCGTACCGTCTGGAGCATTACCTTTCCAAAGATGAAATCCTGACAATCTATCTGAACCAGACCTTCCTTGGGGCCAACGCGTACGGCGTTGAGGCCGCCGCGCGGACGTATTTCGGGAAAAACGCCAAGGATCTCACGCTGGCCGAGTGCGCCATCATTGCGGGCCTGCCCAAGGCCCCCTCCCAGTACAACCCTTATCGTGACCCGGACGCCGCCATCGGCCGCCAACATTACGTGCTGCGCCGCCTGCGTGAGCTGAACTGGATCACGGAAGCCGAGTACGACGCCGCGCTCAAGCAGCCGCTGGTGTTTAAGCAGATGGCGGACGGCATGGGCCGCCAGGGTGCGTGGTATCTGGAAGAGGTGCGGCGCCAGCTTATTGAGCTGTTCAGCGAGGAAAACGCCAAAAGGCTCGGCATCGAGCTGCCCGTGTACGGTGAGGATGCCGTCTATCAGATGGGCTTTACCGTGCGGACGGCTATGGATCCTCCGGCGCAGATGGCGGCGGATGAGGCGCTGCGTTCCGGGCTGGAAGGCTTTACCCGCCGCCAAGGTTGGCATGGGCCGGTGGAAAAGATCCCGGCGGCGGACTTGAAAGGGCGCATCGAGAAATCGCATTTCTCCCCGTATATGCTGGCGAACGGCGAACGGGTTAAGGGCATCGTCACCCGGATTACGGACAAGGGTGTGGACGTCCGTCTCGGCAAGTACAGCGGGTTCATTGATAACGCACAGTTGAGCTGGGCGAAGAAGACGCTCCGCAGCAAGCAGAAGTTCCTTGAATCCGGCGATGTCGTTTGGGTGGCCGCCGTCAGCGACCCCAAAAATCCGTACAACCCGGACGAGGCCGAACCGGGCAAGCCTATCCGCCTGTCGCTCCAATGCGTCCCGGAATTGCAGGGCGCGCTCGTATCCATTGAGCCGGAGACGGGCGACGTGGTGGCGATGGTCGGCGGTTACAGTTTTCAGGAAAGCCAGTTCAACCGCGCGACGCAGGCGTTCCGGCAGCCGGGGTCGTCCTTCAAGCCCATCGTCTACTCCGCCGCGCTGGACAACGGCTTTACGGCGGCTTCCGTCATCCTCGACGCGCCCGTGGTGCAGTTCCTTGAGAGCGGCGACGTGTGGCGTCCGAGCAACTACGAGAAAAACTTCAAGGGGCCGCTCCTGCTGCGCACGGCGCTGGCCCTGTCCCGCAACCTGTGCACTATCCGCGTGGTGCAGCAGATGGGGGTTCAGAAAGTCATTGAGCGGGCCAAGGATCTGGAGCTGGAGCCGCATTTCCCCGAAGTGCTGTCGGTCAGCCTCGGTGCGGTCGCGGTTACGCCGCTGAACATGACGCAGGCCTACACCGCCTTCGCCAACGGCGGCATGGTCAGCAAGGCGCGGTTCATTCTTTCGGTCAAGAATTTCTGGAATGAGACCATCTATGAGTCGCAGCCCGATCTGCGCGATGCCATTTCCCCGCAGAATGCCTATGTGATGTCCTATCTGCTCAAGGAAGTGGTGAACGCGGGCACGGCGACGAAAGCCAAAGTGCTCGGACGGCCCGTTGCGGGCAAGACCGGAACCAGCAACGACTGGAAAGACGCGTGGTTCATCGGCTTTACCCCGCATCTCGTGACGGGCATGTACGTCGGGTACGACCAGCCCCGGACGATGGGCCGCAGCGGTACAGGCAGCGGTCTGGCTCTGCCGATTTTCGTCGAGTATGCGAAGTCGGCGTTTCAGGCGTATCCGCCGGATGATTTCGACGTGCCGGACGGGATTTCCTTTGTGAACGTGGATCAGGCCAGCGGGCATCTCGTGGGGAGCGGCGGGCTGCGGCTTCCCTTCTACACGGGCACGGAGCCCGGCTCCAGCACGTCCGAGGAAGCCATTTCCGGTGTGAACACCCGCGGCGAGGATTTGCTGAAGCAGATGTTTTAGTTGGCGGGAGAAGATTGGGGGAAGGGAGGGGAAGCCTTTCTGGAGAAAGGTTTCCTCTCCCCTC
>ENA-UEQE01003378-UEQE01003378.1-human-gut-metagenome-genome-assembly--contig:-NODE-3378-length-10303-cov-19.353706_pt1 | contig 10303 bp, 3 predicted proteins | sample MGYA00242934_ERZ507935 | MGnify/ENA primary metagenome ERZ507935 (study PRJEB26167, sample SAMN06115423) | human gut metagenome | host: Homo sapiens | place: China:Anhui | collected 2015-03-30... | reverse complement strand
CCTGCGCCGATCCTCCATCGAAAACATGCGGACTCCAATCCGGACGCCCAAGCGTCCAACTTTCCGTCCGCATCCCCCTCAGCAATAACATGCGCATGATTATTCACTCTGAATTTTCCAGAAGCCGCATTCGCAATAGGATTCTTGCGACTCCTAAGATTTTCCCCATCTTCAGCAACCAGTAGGTAATCTCCCTCATAGGTGTAATCATCTAGATAATCGACAATACCTTGAGCTCCGTAATAAGGATAGGAACCTTTTCTGTCCTTTCTGTCCCTAGAAGATATCGGCTCTCTCTTGACATCTTCAAGCTCGATAACATCACCTAGACGCGTCAGCTGCTCACATGCCATAGCCGATGGCCTCCAGATTCTTCTTGATCTGCTCTTGCAGACGGTTGGATTCCTCGAAGCATTTGGCGATCTCGCCGGTCAGACGGGTCATCTTCTCCTCGAATGGCTCATCGTCTTCTTCCACTTCGGCGACACCGACGTAACGGCCTGGAGTCAGGATGTAATCCTGCGCCTTGATATCTTCCGTCGTGTCGATGGCGGAGAAGCCCTTCTCCGTTTCCAGAGTGCCGTCACGGAACGCGTCGAACGCAGTCGATACCTTGGCGATGTCCTCATCGGTAAACTCGCGGAGCCTGCGGGACACCATGGTTCCCATATCGCGCGCGTCGATGAACAACGTCTTGCCGGACTGCTTCTTGTTCTTGGTGATGATCCACAAGCTCACAGGTATACCGGTGCTGTAGAAAAGCTTGTCCGGCATTGCGATGATGCCCTCGACCAGATCGGCATCCACGATCTTGGCGCGGATCTCGCCCTCGTTGTTCGTCTGGCTGGACAACGCGCCGTTCGCCAGAACCATGCCCATGCGGCCGGAACGGTTGAGATGGTGGATCATGTGCTGGACCCATGCGAAGTTGGCGTTGCCCTCCGGTGGGGTGCCGTACTGCCAGCGTACGTCGTTCTCGAGTTTCTTTCCTCCCCAGTCCTTCAGGTTGAAGGGCGGGTTAGCGAGGATGAAATCGAATTTCTCGGTCTTGTGCAGGTCCTCGAAGAACGTGTCGGCATTATGATCGCCCAGATCCGCGTCGATGCCACGGATCGCGAGGTTCATGGTCGCCATTTTCCACGTGGTCGGATTGGACTCCTGGCCGTACACGGAGATGTCGTTAATGTTGCCCTGATGGCGTTTGACGAAGTCCGCGGACTGTACGAACATGCCGCCGCTGCCACAGCACGGATCGTACACTCGCCCGTGGTAGGGTTCGATGACTTCGACCAGCGTCTTCACGACGCACGCGGGTGTGTAGAACTCGCCGGCGTTCTTGCCCTCCGCTTCGGCGAATTTGGCCAGGCAATATTCGTAGGTGCGTCCGAGGATGTCGCGGCTATCGCCCTTTTCGGCCATCTTCACGTTGGCGAACAGGTCCACGACTTCGCCCAGACGTCGCTTGTCGAGCTCCTGGCGTGCGAAGTTCTTCGGCAGGATGCCCTTGAGCTTGTTGTTCTCGGCCTCGATCTGGCGCATGGCCTCGTCGATGGCCTTGCCGATCTCGGGCGTGTGCGCGGCCGCTGCGATGGTCTTCCAGCGGGCGCTCTCGGGAACGAAGAAGATGTTCTCACTCGCGTATTCGTCGCGGTCCTCCTCGAAGCCCTCTCCCTCCTCAACGAGTTCCTGGTATTTCTGGTCGAACTTGTCGGAGATGTACTTCAGGAAGATGAGGCCGAGCACGACGTTCTTGTATTCGGAAGCGTCGATGTTGCCGCGCAGCTTGTCGGCAGCGCTCCAGATCTGTTCCTCGAAGCCGATCTCGACGGTATTGTCCTTCTTCTTTGCCATGTCTTGTATTATCCTCCTGCTCGTCCTATTCGCTGATCTTGGTGTCGGCCCACAGCTCGCACTGTTCCATGACGGTCTTCATGGCGTCCTCGACGCCTTCGGGCGGATACTTGTATTTGCGCAGCAAACGTTTGATGGCACGCCGCATGCCGGCCCTGGCGCTTTCCTTCTTCTGCCAGTCGATCGTGGCGTTGCTCCGCATCGCATCGGTCAACTCGCGGGCTATCGAGACGAGCTGGTCGTTGTCGTAGAAGTCCTTGACCGCCTGCGGCTGGGTGATCGCGTCGTAGAACGCCATCTCCTCGTCGCTCAAGCCGAGCTTCTGCGCGTCGTCGCGGTCCTTCATGATCTCCTTGGCCATGTTGACGAGCTCTTCGATGACCTGCGCGTTCGTGAGCATGCCGTTGAGATACGCGTTCAACGTGTTCTGGAGCATCTCGCTGAACTTCTGGGATTTGACCACGCTGGTGCGCCCGTACGCCCGCACTTTCTCCTTGATGAGGCGTTTCAGGCTCTCGATCGCGATGTTCTTCTCCTTCATGCCGGCGACCTCCTGGAGGAACGCCTCATCGAACAGGGAGATCTCCACGCTGTCCTTCTCGAACAGGTTGAGCACGCCGTCCGCATGCACGCTCTGCTGGAGGATCTCGCTCACCTGCTTGTTGAACTCCGTGTACGTCATGCCGCTGCCCCCGCCGGAGCCACGTCCGGTCAGGCGAAGGACCTGCACGCGCAATACGGATAGGTAAGCCGCCTCATGCGCGTCCTCTTCGCTTACCATGCTTTTGCACAGGCTCAGCGCCTGGTTCATGAGCTGGCATTGCTTGAGGAACGATTCCGTGTCTTCGTGCCGTTCCAGATCGAGCAGCCAGTCGGTTCCCTCCGCGATGGCGTCGGCAAGCGCCTCCCTGCTGTTCTGGAAGATGAGTTTGCGGTAGTTGAAGCCGTACATGAGATCACGGCACACGTCGAGCTTTTCGAGGAATTTCGGATAGGCGGTCTCGGCGATGTTCATGTCGCCGTAATTGTGCTGGTCACGGCTGGTATAGTCCTTCATCGCCCGCTTGAGCGCGCCTGCGATGCCGATGTAATCCACGACCAGACCGCCCTCCTTGCCCTTGCACACGCGGTTGACGCGGGCGATGGCCTGCATGAGGTTATGGCCCTTCATCGGCTTGAACACGTACATGGTGGACAGGCTGGGCACGTCGAAGCCGGTGAGCCACATGTCCACGACGATGGCGATCTTGAGGGAATCGGAATCGTCCTTGAACCTGCGTTCCATCTCCTTCTTGTGCGTGGTGCCGCCGCACACGTCGAACCATTCCTCCGGATCCTGGTTCGACATGGTCATCACCACGCCGACCTTGTCTTTCCATTCGGGGCGCAGCTCCATGATCCTGTAGTAGATCTTCATCGCAATCGGCCGGCTGTACGCCACGATCAGGGCCTTGCCGGCCAGGACGTCGGCGCGGTTGTTCTCGTAATGGTCCACGATGTCGCGGCACAATGCGTCGATGGTTTCAGGAGTGTCGAAGATGGCATCGAGGCCGCCGAGGTCATGCTTGGACTTCTCCACGCTCGCCTCGTCGGCCTGGTCCGCGAACTCCTTGTAGACCGCGTCGATGCGGCCCAGCGCGTTCTCGTCAAGATGGAGCGAGACCACACGGCTTTCGTAGTAGACCGGCTTGGTGGACTCGTCCTCGACGGACTGGGTCATGTCGTACACGTCAATGTAGTCGCCGAAGATCTCGCGGGTGTTGCGGTCATCCGTGGAGATCGGCGTTCCGGTGAAACCGATATAGGACGCGTTCGGCAGTGCCTTGCGCACGACACGGGCCGCGCCGACCGACACATGACCGTCCGCGTTGATCCGTTCGGTCAGGCCGTACTGGCCGCGGTGAGCCTCGTCCACCATCACCACAACGTTGCTCCGGTCGCACAACGGCTCGTCGCCGTCCGAGAACTTCTGCATGGTCGTGAAGATGATGCCGTTCGCCTCACGACCCTCAAGCAGTTCCTGAAGATTCCTGCGGCTCTCGGCCTGGACCGCCTTCTGACGCAGGAACCTGGCGCAGCGGCTGAATTGTCCGAAAAGCTGGTCGTCGAGATCGTTGCGGTCGGTGATGACCACGATGGTCGGGCTTTCAAGATAACGCTGCAGCAGATGTGCGAAGAACACCATCGAAAGCGATTTTCCGCTTCCCTGGGTGTGCCAGAACACGCCGATCCTGCCATCCCCATTGACGGCCTCTTCCGCTCTGACGATGGCTTTCCGCACCGCGAAATACTGGTGGTATGCGGCGATGATCTTCACGACCTTCTCGGAGGAATCGTTGAAGCATACGAAGTTTTGGATGATGTCGAGCAGCCGTTCCTTCGGGAGCATGCCGTCAATCATGGTGCTCCATGCCGCGGCTTTCGTTCCGGAATAGTCGCCGTCCGCCGACTTCCAAGCCACGTAACGGTCCTCGTCGGATGTGATCGTGCCGACCCTGGTCTGGGTCATATCGCTCATCACGCAGAACACGTTGGGCACGAACATGCTCGGTATCTGCTTCATGTACTGGCGCAATTGCAGGTACGCGTGTGAAGCGTCCGTCTCCTCTCTCGACGGGGACTTCAGCTCGAACAACACCAACGGCATGCCGTTCACGAAAATGATGACATCGGGACGTTTCTCGGAATACTCCACGAACGTCCACTGGTTCACGACATGGAAATCGTTGTTCTCGGGATCGTCGAAATCAAGCAGCCGGACGATGTCATCACGCTCTTCCTTGCCGTCAAAGAAGTGCACTTCGACTCCTGATTGCAGGTAGTCATTGAATATCTCGTTGCGCTGCTCCAAGCTGCCGATCTCGACATTCTGAATCTTCCGGATGGCCTCCTCGACGGCTGCTTCCGGCAGATTTCTGTTGATTCGTCGCAACGCATCCGGGAGAATATCAGGAAGGAATACGTCGCGATACGAGTCGTCGGTGCGGCGAACATCGGGCCCGTACAGGTGCTCATATCCGAGTTTCTCCGTTAGATGTTCGACGATCAGATTTTCGTACCATTCCTCGTTCAGTGGATCCATGGACGTGATGTTGTTCAGAGAACACTCCGAGACCGTACGAGATTCGACTTTGGAAACAGCCATTGCTTACCCCACAAACATATGGATTCTCAAGCAAACCACTTTTCGGTTAGTCTATCAACCAGCCTATCGTTCGGGTGTAATCAACATGGTTGTCCATGGCTATTTTCCGGCTTCCATTTAAGATTTTCGCGTCGCCGCATGGCGGAACACGTCTAGTCCATCAAGCCGGTGGACAATAAGCGTCCGGCTGGGAGCACGCCCGTAATCGTAATTGTCGTCCGCGAGCGACAGAAAAGACCTATTGACGCCGGCAAGCCCAAGGGCACCGGCGTCGATTACTATAAAAAGTCCTTTCGCAGAATCCTGTGGATTCCGTAATTCGTTGTGACGATTTTTATCGGTAGAGGCGGAATTAAGCAACACACTCGACTCTTCGTGCTGTGCATAACATAGGTTCGTCGGCAATCCTCACCATTACCGAGCATCCCGGAGCGAACAGCTGTGCGTCCTTCGAAGGCAAATCCACACGAAGATGCAATCCGTCACCCATGGCAACTATTACACTGGTGAATGCACCACGTAATACAGTTGATGTAACCGTTCCCATTACATCATGTTCGCCTCCAAGCATGAAGTTAAAACATGCGATGGATTTGCGCGATAACCGGAATGACGGATGACGATAATGCATCTTTAATCATGTGAGAGCGAAGAAACGCCATATTCAAAATCTGCATGCCGACCGCATTGAACAGTTGAACAAATACCTGACGTAAACTTTATGGCATACCACGGAAAAAAAGTGGTCCCGCCGCTAAACGGCAGGACCACTTCGTGCATTTCACGCGCCCGTGCACCACGCATCAGGCGCGGTCAGTCCGCCACGGCATCACGCCTTGGCGACCTCAACGGCCAGCTCGGCACCTTCCTTCACTTCGAAGGAGGTAGCCAGCGTCTCATGGGCGATCAGATCCTTGAACTGCTCGACCTTGGCCACATCGGCGGCCGGAACGGTCAGCACCAGGGAGATGCGATCGGCGATGTCCAGACCGGTGTCCTTGCGGGCGTCCTGGATGGCGCGGATGGCGTCGCGGGCATAGCCTTCGGCGAGCAGATCGGCGTCAAGCGCCGTGTCGAGAATCGCAAAGCCGCCGGTCGGCAGGGCGGTGGACACCGAGGAGGCGGCCTCCGTGGCGTTCTCCTCCTCCACACGGTTGATCAGCTCATACTCGCCTTCGACCAACTCGAGATCGCCGGACGGCGTCGACACCACGGGGGCGCCGGACGTCGCATCGACATGCCAGTCGCCGGACTTGGACGCCTTGATGGCGAACTGAACCTGCTTGCCGAGGCGCGGGCCGGCGGCGCGGGCGTTCACCTTCAGCTCGTGCACGATCTTCAGACCGTGGGCGGCGGCATCCTGCAGCGTCGAGAACTCGATGTTCTTGATGTTGAGCTCGGCCTTCAGCAGATCGTCGTACGCCTTGACGGCGTCCACGTTCTCGACCACCACGGTGAGCTTGGAAAGCGGCTGGCGCACGCGGATCTTGGCGGCCTTACGCAGGGACAGGGTGCCGGAGACGACCTCACGCACCTTCTCCATCGCGTCCACCAAGGCCGGATCGTCGACCAGCACGCGGCCGAGCTCGGTATCGGCACCGGTCTTCTCGTCCACCACGAACGGCCATTCGGCCAGGTGCACGGACTCGCCACCGGTCAGGCCGCGCCACACGGACTCGGCTTCCATCGGGGCCAGCGGCGCAAGCACACGCATGAACGCTTCAAGCACGGTGTACAGCGTGTTGAACGCGGACGCATCCTCGTTCCAGAAGCGGTCACGGGTGTTGCGGATGTACCAGTTGGTGAGCACGTCGATGAAGTCGGAGACCGCATCGCAGGCGTCGGAAATCGCGAACTCGTTCAGCGACTTCTCGGCGGCCAGCACCAGGCGGCGGGTACGGGCCAGCAGGTAGCGGTCCATCTCCGGCAGACCGGCGACCTCGTCCGCGCGCAGCTGGCGGGCGTCGAATCCGGCCCCGCCGTTGGCCGCGTTGGCGTACAAGGTGAAGAAGTAGTAGGAGCTCCACACCGGCAACATGACCTGGCGCACGGTGTCGCGGATGCCATCGGCGGTGACGATCAGGTTGCCGCCGCGCAGAATCGGCGAAGACATAAGGAACCAGCGCATGGCGTCGGAACCGTACTTGTCAAACACGCCGTTCACGTCCGGGTAGTTGCGCAAGTGCTTAGACATCTTCTGGCCGTCGGAGCCGAGCACGATGCCGTGGCAGATCACGTTCTTGAACGCCGGGCGGTCGAACAGGGCGGTCGCCATGACGTGCAGCAGGTAGAACCAGCCGCGGGTCTGGCCGATGTATTCCACGATGTAGTCGGCCGGGAAGTGCTGCTCGAACTTCTCCTTGTTCTCGAACGGGTAGTGGAACTGCGCGAACGACATGGAACCGGACTCGAACCAGCAGTCGAGCACATCGGAAATACGGTGCATGTGCGACTTGCCGGTCGGGTCGTCCGGGTTGACGCGGACCAGGTTGTCGATCCACGGACGGTGCATGTTGATGTTGCCGTCCTTGTCGCGCGGATAGTCGCCGAAGTCGGCCTTGAGCTCTTCGAGCGAACCGTAGACGTCCACACGCGGGTACTTCGGATCGTCGCTCACCCACACCGGGATCGGGGAACCCCAGAAGCGGTTGCGGGAGATGGACCAGTCGCGCGCGTTGGCGAGCCACTTGCCGAACTGACCGTCCTTGACATTGCCCGGGATCCAGTTGATCTGCTGGTTCAATTCCAGTAGACGCGGCTTGATCTTGGTCACGGACACGAACCAGGAGGACACCGGCTTGTAGATCAACGGGGTGGCGCAACGCCAGCAGTGCGGGTAGGAGTGCACGTAGCTTTTCTCCTGGAAGAGGATCGCGCGGCGTTCTTCCGGAATCTCGGCGAGCGGGCCGTCGCCGGCGCGCAGGTTGCGCAGGATCGGCAGGTTGGCGTCGAACACGAAATCGCCCTCGTAGTCAGGGCACTGCGCGGTGAAGCGGCAGCCATCGTCGAGCACGTCGGTGCTCTTGATGCCGTGCGCGTTCAGCGTATTCATATCGTCCTCACCGTAGGGAGCCTGGTGAACCAGGCCGGTACCTTCGACGGTGTCGACGTAGTCGGCGGTGAAGATCGTGTAGCCGTTCGGGCCGGGCACGTGGCCTTCGGATTCGGCCTCGTCACCCGCGAAGTACGGGAAGACCGGGTAGTAGCGTCGGCCTGCCAGCTCGTTGCCCTTGAGTTCGCGCACGACCTCGTAATTCTCGCCGAGTTCCTTCTCATAGTGCGGCAGCAGGTCCTTGCCGAGGTAGAACTTCTTGCCAGCGAACTTGCCTTCGGTCGGGCGGACCTCGACGTAGTCGATGTCGGCGCCGACCACGATGGCGAAGTTGGTGGGCACGGTCCACGGGGTGGTGGTCCAGAAGACGGCGTAGGCGTCGTCTTCATCGCGCATCTTCACGGCCACGGACACGGTGGTGTCCTGGCGGTCCTGGTACACGTCGGCGTCCATGCGCAGCTCGTGCGCGCTCAGCGGCGTGCGGTCCTTCGGGCAGTACGGCAGCACGCGGTAGCCCTGGTAGGCCAGGCCCTTGTCGTAGAGCTGCTTGAAGGCCCACATCACGGATTCCATGTACGGGATGTTCAGGGTCTTGTAGCCGTGCTCGAAGTCCACCCAACGGGCCTGACGATGCACGTAGTTCTGCCATTCGTTGGTGTACTTCAGCACGGAAGCGCGGCAGGCGTCGTTGAACTTGTCGATGCCCATCTTCTCGATCTGGTCGACCGAGTCGATGCCGAGTTCCTTCTGCGCCTCAAGCTCGGCGGGCAGGCCGTGGGTGTCCCAGCCGAACACGCGGTTGACCTTGCGGCCCTTCATGGTCTGGTAGCGCGGGATCACGTCCTTGGCGTAGCCGGTCAGCAGGTGGCCGTAGTGCGGCAGACCGTTCGCAAAAGGCGGGCCATCGAAGAACACGAATTCGTTCTGGCTGTGGTCGCCGGAAGGGTTGCGTTCAACGGACTTCTGGAAGGTGTCGTCCTTGTCCCAGTAGTCGAGAACGGTCTCCTCCATGTCGGGGAAGCTGGGGTTCGGCGCGACGTGCGCGGTCTCGCCGCCCTCGTTCGCCTTGGGATATACGTTTTCGCTCACCGTAAATCTCCTGTTAGTACTGTGCACTGGTCCTACAGGAGCGTCATTGATGGCGATTGCCGGGCGCCGACGTGTGCCGGCTGGGTTCACGAATGTCACGTACCGAACCGTGGGGCCGATCGCGTCAATCGCCTCGCAGCCGGAACTGACTGTGTTCCGCCCGGAACAGCCCTGTCTGCCGTTCCTGCCTACGAGGACGATGACGGGCGCTGGTATGCGCTCCGCACCGCGGTACCACCTCGCTTATCGCACCGGTTGCGCCGCTCCGAACTGTTGCACTCGGAGCCGCGAGCCTGCGCGACCGCTTGTGTTCGGCTGTCTCGGGCCGATCCCGTCGGTTCTACTGGGCGATTGCCGCCGTTCTTCCGAAGACTCCCCGCTGATAACGGATCACTGCCTCACAACGGTGCATATCGTAACACGCCACGCGGTCAAATCGCCGCCCACGGCCACGGCACCGTCAGGAGCCCGATTTAGATTGGGACCGGCCACCACGGACCGAGAAAGGATTGTCGGACAATGACGTATGATTTCACGTCCATCATGAACAGGCATGGCATGGATTCGATCGCGGTCGACGGACTGGGCACCGACCCGGGATTCGCGCCGGACCCGCCACGCGAGGGTTTCGACGTCATCCCCATGTGGGTGGCGGACATGAACTTCCCGACCGTGCCCACGATCCCGCAGGCCATCATCGAACGGGCGAAGCATCCCGCCTACGGGTACTTCTCCCCCACCGACGACTATTACAGCTCCATCATCGACTGGCAGTCCACGCGCAACGGGGTCACCGGATTGACCCGGGAGGCGATCGGCTACGAGAACGGGGTCCTGGGCGGTGTGATCAGTGCGCTGACCGCGTTCGCCGCCCCCGGCGACGGCGTGCTGCTGCACAGCCCGACCTACATCGGGTTCACCCGGAGCATCGAAAACAACGGCTACCGCATCGTCCACAGTCCGCTCACGCTGGACGAGCGCGGCGTATGGCGCATGGATTACGAGGATATGGACAGGAAGCTCAAGGAGCATCACATCCACGTGGCCGTGTTCTGCAGCCCTCACAATCCTTGCGGGCGCGTGTGGGAACGTTGGGAAATCGAGAAGGCCATGGAAGTGTACAAGGCCAACGATTGCGTGGTCATTTCCGACGAGATTTGGTCCGA
>ENA-UEQE01003377-UEQE01003377.1-human-gut-metagenome-genome-assembly--contig:-NODE-3377-length-10310-cov-3.194371_pt1 | contig 10310 bp, 9 predicted proteins | sample MGYA00242934_ERZ507935 | MGnify/ENA primary metagenome ERZ507935 (study PRJEB26167, sample SAMN06115423) | human gut metagenome | host: Homo sapiens | place: China:Anhui | collected 2015-03-30 | study... | reverse complement strand
TATCTCCCCGGTATTTTCCCAGCTTTCGGTTTCGATTGCCATGCGCTTTCTCGTGCGCGGACGCCCGCAGCCGGAAAAAACGAAGCATAACACCCCTCAAAGCGCGGATTCCTCCGCGCTTTGATAGTTTTCCGGAATTTCCCGACAGTTTTCCCGCCATTTCCCGCCTCCTTCCGCTGTATAATCGCCTTATCAGCAGAAAGGAGGCATTTTTGTATGTTGGACACGCAGGTACTTTGGCTCCCGGTGGAGGCTATCGCCCCCAATCCCGCCCAGCCCCGGCGGGACTTTGACCCCGTTCCCCTCTCCGAGCTGGCAGACTCCATCCGCCGCCACGGGATTCTTCAGCCCCTGTCCGTCCGCCGGACGGAGGCGGGCTGGGAGCTGGTAGCGGGCGAGCGCCGCCTTCGGGCGGCAAAGCTGGCGGGCCTTTCAAGCGTCCCCTGTCTCCGGGTAGAGGCGGAGGCAGACGAATCCGCCCTGCTGGCCCTTATCGAAAATATCCAGCGCCGGGACCTGCACTACCTGGAGGAAGCCGCCGCCATCGCCGCCTATCTCCGCCGCTCCGGCGCCACGCAGGAGGAGGCCGCCGCCCGATTGGGCCGTTCCCCCTCCGCCCTTGCCAATAAGCTGCGGCTGCTGCGGCTCTCCCCGGAATGCTGCCGCCTGCTGGTGGAAAACGGCCTCACGGAGCGCCACGCCCGGGCGCTGCTGCGGCTGGAGGACGAGGAGGAACGGCTGGACGCCCTTCGTCACATGATCCGCGGCCATCTCAACGTGGCCCAGACGGAGCAGTACATTGAAAAGCACCTTGCCCGCCTTCAGGCCACGCCCCCGGCGGGCCGCCGCATCTTTCTTCTGAAGGATGTCCGCCTGTTCCTCAACTCGCTGGACCGGGGCCTTCGATTGATTCGTGAGGCCGGTGTCGGCGCGGAATCCCGCCGGGAGGACACGGAGGACGCCATTTTACTCACTATTCGCATCCCAAAGGCCGCCGGACACCCGCCCGCCCCGTGATTTTTTCGCATTTTCCCCTCTGCCCGCCTGTACTGTTACCGGACTGTAACAGCTTTTTTCCAAAAAGAATGGTATGATAGCGTTAAATGGGAGATTGTTACCAACATTGACAGGGGTAAATGATGGTCCCCACTTCACACAACCATGAAACAGGAGGGCTTCCCTATGGAACCGATCCGTGAAGCCGATGTGCAGACCCAGCCGGGAAAGCGGCTGGCGGAGAAAACAGAAAAACGCGGAAGTAAGCGGCCATGGATGATCGCCGTGATTATTGCGGCAGTGCTGGTTGCGGCCTATCTGGCCCTGTGCGCCTACGCCGACTCTCTCGATACTTTTTACCCCAACCGCCATATCAACGGCATTGACGTAGGCGGCCTCACCGTCAGCGAGGCCCAGTCCGCGCTGGAAACCCGGCTCCCGGCGCAGACGATCATCCTTGTCAACGAGGAACGGCAGCTTCAAACCACTCTCACCGTGGCGGAGCTGGGCTATACGGCAGAGTCCTTTGCTGGGGACGCGCAGTTCTGGATGGACGCGGAGCGGGACACGCCGTTTCTGCGGCGGGGCTGGGCCTATCTTGCCACGCTGTCCGGCCATTGGCCCGGCGGCGCTCATTGGCCGGACATGGACGAGGCCGTGCTCACAAAAACCGTCGCCCGCCTGACAGAGGTGCTGACGGAGCCTCCGGCTGACACCTCCGGCGAGCTGGACGGTCAGACCCTCCGCATCACCAAGGCCCATGACGGTTACGCCCCGGAGTCTCTCCGCCCTCTGTTATCAGACATCGCCTCGTACAGCCAGAGCGGCTACACGATTCCCGTTACCCTTGAGACCCTTCCCGCGCAGGACCTCACCGCCCAGCAGCTCCATGACCGGCTCCATGGCGAAATGAAAAACGCCTCCTACGATGCCGCCTCCGGCTCCATCGTGCCCGAGCAGTTCGGCGCGGATTTTGACGTTGCCGCCGCGCAGACCGCGCTGGATGGCGCCGCCCCCGGCGAAACAGTCTCCGTCCCCGCCGTCATTGAAGAACCTGAGGTCACCGCCTCCGATTTGAAGATGCTCCTGTTCCGGGACGTGCTGGGCGAGGCCCGCACCCATGTCTCCGGCTCCGCCGGACGCATCGGCAACGTGAAGCTCTCCGCCAAGCTCATCAACGGCATCGTCCTCAACAGCGGCGATACGTTCTCCTATAACGATTCTGTCGGCAAACGCACGGAGGCCCGGGGCTTCAAGCCCGCTCCCGCCTATGTCAAGGGCGAGACTGTGGACGAGGTGGGCGGCGGCATCTGCCAGACGTCCTCCACACTGTACTTAGCCTGCCTTTTGAGCAACATGGAAATCACGGAGCGCTATGCCCACCGCTATGTCCCCGCTTACATCGACTGGGGCATGGACGCCACCGTTTCGTGGGGCGGCCCGGACTATAAATTCACCAATAACACCCTTTACCCGGTGAAGATCGTCACCGAATACAGCAAAGGCTACCTTACCATCAAGCTCCTTGGCACCAACATCGACGGTATCCGGGTGAAGATGACCAACGAGGTTCTCTCCAAAACGCCGTGGGAAACGGTCTATCAGGAGGATTCCACCATGGCCCCCGGCTCACCGGACGTGGTGAAGGTCACGCCCTACACCGGCTATAAGGTCAAGACCTATCAGACGATTTACGATAAAAACGGCAGCGTGATCGACAGCCATTTCGAGGCCGCCAGCGACTATAAGGTGCGGAACAAGGTGGTGCTTCAGGCCCCTGCCGCCGCGCCCGGCAGCGCCCCGGCGGACCTTCCCGCCGACACGCCCGCACCGTCGGATACCCCGGCGGAAACGCCCCAGCAGCCGGAGCCTGCCCCAACTCCCGACCCGGAACCGGAGACACCCACCATTGTTGTCACACCGGATTCTCCATCGGAGACATGAATTTTTCCATTGCAAAAAAAGAAGCGGAGGCTTACAGCCCCCGCTTCTTTTTCAATGTCCGAATGTCCTCGCCCACAAAGGGCAAAAGCTGATATTCCCCCTCCACGCGGGAGGCGATCTGCTCGGAGTACCGCTGTCCCAGCGCTTCCGGCATCAGGTTCGTGCTGATAATGGTGGATTTCTTTTCCAGCAGCCGCCCGTTTATGATCTGGTACAGCGCGCTCTGGACAAAGGCGGTCAGCATCTCCGTCCCCAGATCGTCCAAAATCAAGAGGTCGCAGCCCATGACCCGCTCCACATCCCGGTCGGCCTCGTCCCGGCCGAACTTCTGAGCCTCAAAGCGCTCAAAAACGTGCCCCGCCGTGTCATATACCACGGAAAAGCCCTTGCCGCTGACCTCCCGGGCAATGGCGGCGGACAGATGCGTCTTTCCCAGCCCCGGCCGCCCGAACAGCAACAGATTTGCCGGTTTTTTCCCGAAATTATGGGCGTATTCCACACAGGTGTCATATACCCACTCCATGTGCTCCCGGGCGGATTTGCTCTTTCCCGGCGCCCGCTGCCCATCGTACCAGTCTGTGTCAAAGGTGTCAAAGCTCTGCCCGCCCAAATCCAGCAGACGGGAAAGCTCCCGGCGCTGCTCCTCCACATAATAGGTCTTCAGGCAGCGGCACAGCTCGCCGCCCCGGAACCCGGTGTCCCCGCACAGCGGACAGGCCGGGGTGTCCTCCAGCGCGTCCTCCGGCAGTCCCAGCTCCGATAAAAGCTGCCGCCGCTCCGCCTGCAGGCCGAGATTTTCCTCCCGCAGCCGCGCGATCTCCGGCAGCGGGTCCTGTCCCCGCCGCAGCGCGGCGGCCATCACGCGGCTGGCCGTGCGGCGCAGCTGCTCCTGAATTTCCCGCAGCCGGGGGCGGCGGGCATAAATTTCCTCCCGCTGGGCGGCAAGCTCCGCCTCCCGCCGGGTGCGGTCCGCCTCATAGCGCTCCTGCGCCAGGCGCAGCAGCCTTCCGTCATATGCCATGCTGCCCCTCCCTTACACGTATTTCCACGCATCGCCGGTCTCCCGGACCGGCGCCTTGCCTGCCGGGGGCCTGTCCGCGCGCTGAACGTCCTCCGGCGTATGTAGTCCCGCCTCGTGCCACCGCTTCAGAATACCGTTGCAGTACGCCCACTTCAGCTCGTGGCACTTAAGCACCGTCTTGTCGCAGGCCAACGCCACCGTTTCCGGCGGAAAGCCCATCTCCTGCCACGCCGCAAGATACTTTTCCTCCGACGCCACCGGCATCCGGTCGCCAAGGCCCAGTGCCCGCATATACTGCGGGATGGCTCCCTGCCGCTCCGTATACTTTTTCAGGTACTCCACCGCCGCCCGCTGGGTGTCGATACCTCTGCGGGCCCATGCGTAGCCCTCTTTTTCGATCTGTCGCAGCGTGGGCCGCCGGCCCGCGCCGTACTTCCGGGTAATGCGCTCTACGCAGTGGTTCACCAGCAGGAAAATAACGTCCGCCGGCAGGCCCAGATAGTCGTTCAGTCCCAGCAGCACGCCCACATCCGGCGTGGTGAGGCGCTTGCCCAGCTTTTTTTCCACCTCGGCGGTGAGCATACGGAACTCCTCGCTGCTCTCCAATCGGCGGGCAATGTCCTCCCGCTGATAATCCGGCCGCTCGTCCGCCGGCTCCGGAACGTCCTCCGCAGCCGGGGCCAGCAGCCGCAGCTCCACATACTGAAGGTTGTCGTACCAGTCGGCGGACAGGTCAAAATGCAGGGTCCAGTACTGCTCCTGGCAGCTGCCCTTGAAGGGCGGCAGGGTCAGCTCCTGGCCATCCTCGTCCACGCAGTAAAGCTGGAGGTCGTCCAGCAGCACGTCCCCGGGGTCCCGGTGGATCTCCAGCTCCACCTGAAGGACGCCGTCCTCATAGGACGCGCCCAACAGGCCCACCCGGCCTCCCTGCCAGGTATCCCAGTCCAGCCATTCCTGGGCCACCGCCGGTTCCTGGGTGGCAGGGGTGACCGGGTCGACGGAATAATCCGTGCGGCGGACCTGACAGCTGGAGACGATGGAGCTGACCAGGGACAGGATGATCAGCCCCGCCACCAGCACCCCCACCAGGCTCACCTGACGGGCCGGGCCGCTGAGGTTATTCAGCTTTTCCCGGACCTGGCGGGCCTGGTCCTCGAAGCAGACCTTCTTCTGGTGGTTCTCCTTCCGCTCGTAGCAGACCTTGTCCCCATTGGGCACCGGGCGGCGGGAGGCGCCGTCCAGATGGTGGACGGTGCCGTCGGCATACACCTGCTCCCGCCGGGGCGGGCGGTTATAGGCCCCGCACTCCGGGCAGCAGCCGTTTTTCTCATAGTTATAGCTCTTTCCGCAGGCCTTGCAGTGTATCGTTGCCATGGCGTATCCTCCTTTATATCACATCCGCTGAAAATCCAGATACCGAGTCCCCTGGAAGGTCAGGCGGCCCCGGTCCCCCTCCACCAGCATACCGTAGTCCTGGCCGCTCATCTGCAGCTCCATGCGGTCGCCGCTTTCCACCTGGAAGGTGGCGAAATACCGGGTGGAGGTGGTGGTGTGCATCTCACCGCCGCTGCGGTGGGAGGAGAAGCTCTGGCGCTTGGCCACCACTGTGGCCTCCACCGTCAGCCGGGGGGAATGGTTGTTCCTGTTCCGCTGGGACAGCTCCCGGACGAACGTCACCAGGATCATGCCCAGGATCGCCACAAAGGCCACGATGAAAAGCAGGAAGAAGATGGAAATGAATCCGTCGCCGGAGAAAAAGCTGTCGAACATGGCGCGTGCCTCCTTTTTTCGGGGGATGCCCCGTCTGTATGGTCCCATTGTACGCCCCGCCGGGGATAAAATCCACCAACCTCAGGTTGCGCCGGGGCATTTCCCCGGAAAACGGCAGGAAACCTCAGGTTGCGGCGGGATTTTTATCCAGTATAGCATACGCGCCGGACCTTTGGCAAGCCAAAGGTCCGGCGCGGGGGTTATTCTTGGGATTCCTGTGGTATCAGAAGGTCCCGCCGGGTCACGCTGTCCAGATAGTCGCCGATGAGCTGGCCCAGGCGGTTCCACACCGGCAGGGTCCGGCAGCGGGCCGCCCGGTCACAGGGGTGGGCCCCCTCCTCCAGGCAGGCCACCGGGGCCAGGGAGCCCTCCGTCAGGCGGAGAATCTCCCCCAGGGGGTACTCCTCCGGCCTGCGGGTCAGGCGATAGCCGCCGCCCTTGCCGGTGACGCCGTCCACCAGTCCCGCCCGGCTCAGCAGGGTCATGATCTGGCCGGCGTATTTGTCGGAGATCTCCTGACGCCGGGCCACGTCCCGCATGGAGACGTAGCCGTCGCCGCCGTGCTCCGCCAGGTCCACCATCACCCGCAGGGCATAGCGGCCCTTGCTGGAAATGACCATGTTACACCATCCGGCAGCTTTCGCAGGAGCCGCAGTCCTCCGGGAACCTGCTGTGGTCATACTCGATGCCGTGGCGGTCATAGTAGTCCTTGATGGCGGACTTGATGGACTCCTCTGCCAGCACGGAGCAGTGCAGCTTGTGGGCGGGCAGGCCGCCCAGGGCGTCCACCACCTGGCGGTTGGTAACAGCCAGGGCCTCGTCGATGGTCTTGCCCTTGATCATCTCGGTGGCCATGGAGGACGAGGCGATGGCGCTGCCGCAGCCGAAGGTCTCGAACTTCACGTCCTGGATGACGTTGTCCCGGATTTTCAGGTACATCTTCATAATGTCGCCGCACTTGGCGTTGCCTACCTGGCCCACGCCGTCGGGGTTCTCGATCTCACCCACGTTGCGGGGGTGCATGAAATGATCCATCACGATATCGCTGTACAGTGCCATATTCAAAACGCTCCTTTCGTTGTCACAGCATGAATGCTTTCTTACCGGATTCCAGGTCCTTCCACACCGGGGACATGGACCGCAGATACGCCACCACACGGGGAACCTCCCGCAGGATGTGGTCGATCTCCCAGGGCTGGTTCCACTCGCTGAGACTCAGCCGCAGGGAGCCATGGGCCACCTCATGGGGCCGCCCGATGGCCAACAGCACATGGCTGGGATCCAGGGAGCCGGAGGTGCAGGCGGAGCCGGAGGAGGCGCAGATGCCTGCATCATCCAGCAGCAGCAGGAGGGACTCGCCCTCAATGCCCTCGAAGCAGAAGCTGACGTTGCCGGGCAGCCGGTTCACCGGGTCGCCGTTGAGAGCGCTGTGGGGGATCTGGGACAGCCCCGCAATGAGCTTGTCCCGCAGAGCCGTCACCTTGGCCCGGTTCTCCTCCATGTGGGCGCAGGCATCCTCCAGCGCAGCGGCCATGGCGGCGATGCCGGGGACGTTCTCCGTACCGGCCCGCTTGCCCCGCTCCTGTGCGCCGCCCTCGATGAGACTGGTGATGGGTACGCCCTGCCGGACATACAGAGCACCTACGCCCTTGGGGCCGTGGAACTTGTGGCCGGAGAGACTCAGCATATCGATGTGCTGGGCCTTGACGTCAATGGGCAGATGTCCCGCCGCCTGTACGGCGTCGGTGTGGAACAGCACGCCCGCCTCCCGGCACACGGCGCCGATCTCCTCAATGGGGAGGATACTGCCGATCTCGTTGTTGGCATACATCACCGTCACCAGACAGGTATCCGGCCGGATAGCCTCCTTCACCTGCTGGGCGGTAACGGTGCCGGTGGGGCCCACCGGCAGCAGCGTCACCTCGAAGCCCTGCTTCTCCAGACGCTTCAGGGAGTGGAGGATGGCGTGGTGCTCGAAAGCGGTGGAGATGATGTGCTTCTTGCCCTTCAGCCGTCCCAACTCCGCAGCGGACAGCAGAGCCTGATTGTCGGCCTCACTGCCGCCGGAGGTGAAGAGGATCTCACGGGGCTTGCAGTTCAGGCACCGGGCCATGGTCTCACGGGCGCTCTGCAGCAGCTCGGCGGCGTGCTGGCCCACACTGTGCAGGCTGGAGGGGTTTCCGTAGTTGTCCTCCAGCGCCGGCAGCATGGCGGCCAGCGCCACAGGACTCATCTTGGTGGTAGCGGCATTATCTGCGTATATCATAGGGATTCCTCCTGAAAAGATTTACCTACCATTTTGGTATGTTAGTAGTATAGCAGGATTAACCTACCAAGTCAAGGGGATATTGAAAATTTTGGGAGAATAAGCCCTCTCCGCCGGTGCGCTTGCATCTCACCCTGCTTTGTGATACACTGAAGCACATATATAGATTCAGGAGATAACGCATATGACCGACTACCTTCACATACAGCTGCCGCCGGATCAGATCCGGGGCATCAGCAGCATCGGTCTGGCCCATATGGGGGACGCCGTGTATGAGCTGCTGGTGCGGACATGGCTCTGCGCCCACGGCAAAGCCACCGGCAAGGGCCTGCACCGGGCCACGGTGGCGCTGGTGTGCGCCCCCAAGCAGGCGGAGCTGGCCCAGCGCATCCTGCCCCTGCTGACAGAGGAGGAGCAGGCGGTGTTCCGCCGGGGCCGCAACGCTAACGTCCACTCCATTCCCGCCCACGCCAGCCGTGCGCAGTACCAGCAGGCCACGGCGCTGGAAGCGCTGCTGGGCTGGCTGCACCTCAGCGGCCGCCACGACCGGGTGGAGCAGTTGTTCGCCGTGATGATGGAGGAGGAATAATATGCCGCTGGACGCCATTTGTATGCAGGCCGTGGTCCGTGAGACCGCCGCACAGATAGAAAATACCCGCATTGAGAAGATCCAGCAGCCGGCACGGGATCAGGTGATCCTGCTGCTGCGGGGCGGACGGCGCCTGCTGCTCAACGCCGGAGCCAGCCAGCCCCGGCTGCATCTGACCCAGCAGCTGCGGGACAACCCCGCCCAGCCCCCCATGTTCTGTATGCTGCTGCGGAAGCATCTGGCCGGGGGACGGCTGCTGCGTCTGGAGCAGGAGCCGCTGGAGCGTGTGGTGACGCTGACCGTCCGGGCGGTGGACGAGCTGGGGGAGCAGAGCGACTATCGCCTGATCTTAGAGGCCATGCCCCGCCACGCCAACCTCATTCTGGTGGATCGGGAGGGCCGCATCGTGGACTGCCTGCGCCGGGTGGACTTCGAGATGTCCCAGCAGCGTCAGGTGCTGCCGGGGCTTTACTACCACCTGCCGCCCCGTCAGGATAAGTGCGACCCGCTGACGACGGAGGAGGATGCCTTCCGCCGCCTGCTGGCCCGGCGCCCGGAGGACAGTCCGCTGGACCGCTGGCTCATGGACACCTTCACCGCCATTCCGCCCCTGCTGGCACGGGAGTTGGTCTGCCGCACCTGCGGCGAGACGGACGCCCGCAGCACCGACCCCGACACCCTGTGGCAGACCCTCCACACATGGCAGCAGCAGGTGCAGGAGGGTCGCTTTCTCCCGCAGCTGCTGGAGCGTGAGGGCCGACCGGCGGACTTTTCCTATTTCCCCGTGACCCAGTACGGACCCTCGGTCACCTGCCGCACCTACGATACCTTCGCCCAACTGCTGGATGACTTCTATCAGGGCCGGGAACAGGCGGACCGTGTCCGCCAGAAGGGGCAGGATCTGATGAAGGCCGCCACCGCCGCACGGGATCGTGTCCGCCGGAAGCTGGCCCTTCAGGAGAAGGAGTACGCCGCCGCACGGGACCGGGAGCCTCTGCGGCTGGCCGGTGAGCTCATCACCGCCAACCTCTACCGCATGGAGCGGGGCATGACCTGCCTGACGGCGGAGAACTACTACGAGGAGGGCTGCCCCCAGCTGGATATCCGTCTGGATCCGCTGCTGACGCCTCAGCAGAACGCCGCCCGCTATTTCAAGCAGTATGCCAAGGCCAAGACGGCGGAGCGCATCCTGACGGAGCAGCTGGAAAAGGGCCGGCAGGAGCTCTCCTATCTGGAGAGCGTGGTGCAGGAGCTGCAGCAGGCGGAGCTGGAGCAGGACTTCAACGACATCCGTACCGAGCTGACGGAGGGCGGCTACCTTCGGGGCCGGGGCAAAAAGCAGCCCGGCTTCCAGCGGGCCTCCCGTCCACGGGAGTTCCGCTCCACGGCGGGCCTGCGGATTCTGGTGGGCCGCAGCAACCGCCAGAACGACAAGCTGACGTGCAAGGACGCCGACCGCCGGGATATCTGGTTCCACACCCAAAAGATCCACGGCTCCCATGTGATCCTCTGCACCGGCGGCACAGAGCCGGACCGCCGGAGCATTGAGGAGGCCGCTTCGCTGGCCGCCTACTATTCTCAGGGCCGGGAGGGCGGCAAGGTGCCGGTGGATTATACCCCGGTGAAATTCGTGAAAAAGCCCGCCGGGGGGAAGCCCGGCATGGTAGTCTATACCACCTATCAGACGATCTACGCCGTACCGGACGAGGCACTGACCCGCCGCC
>ENA-UEQE01003370-UEQE01003370.1-human-gut-metagenome-genome-assembly--contig:-NODE-3370-length-10334-cov-4.721848_pt1 | contig 10334 bp, 11 predicted proteins | sample MGYA00242934_ERZ507935 | MGnify/ENA primary metagenome ERZ507935 (study PRJEB26167, sample SAMN06115423) | human gut metagenome | host: Homo sapiens | place: China:Anhui | collected 2015-03-30... | reverse complement strand
GACGGTGAGCACGTCACGCTCGAAAGTGAATAAAATGCAACCAAGCCGCCGTATGGTTCCCATACGGCGGCTTGCGGTATCTTTTTAGGAATTGGTGCGGGTGACGATGGCGGCGCTGAAAATGACCGTCAGAGTAGTATTTATGGTCTTGTTCCGGCGGGCGAGCGTTTGGAGGGAGATATCCAGCTTCCATTGGTCAAAGGGCAGCGCCGTCAGCGTGTCGCCCAGACAGAAGACGTTCGTCTGGCGGTCGGGCGTTGGCAGAGGCGTATTTAGACGCGCACCGAGGAATGTGATTTGCGAGACGGTGTTGTCGAAGAGCGCGCTGCGGCTGTCGAGCCGGAGCGTGAGCGTGTCGTCCTGAAGCTCCGCGGAAAGGAGCTGCGCGTCGTGCAGGCCGCGTTCCCAGTACCATGCCGGCAGACCGGCTGCGCCGCTCATAATGGCTCGATCAGGCAGACAGCGTGGGCTGCGATGCCAGAGCCGTCGCCGGTGAAGCCAAGGTGTTCTTCCGTGGTGGCCTTGACGCTGACGGCGGAGACGTCTGCGCCGAGCGCGTCGGCGATGCGGGCGCGCATCGCGTCGATATAAGGTGCGAGCTTCGGCCGCTGGGCGATGACGGTCGCATCGAGGTTGCCGAGCCGCCATCCATGTTCCGTCAGAACGGCGGAGACGGTTTTCAGAAGCTCGATGCTGTCCGCACCGAGATAGCGGACGTCGTTGTCGGGAAAGCGCTTCCCAATGTCGCCGAGGGCCGCCGCGCCGTCCAGCGCTCGGCACGCCGGGCGGAGGCGGCGGATGTGACCATCCATCAGGACGGCACCTACAGCGTCCGGCCCCACAGCGGAAAGACCCAGCCGGGCAATCGCCGCGGAGGCCATGCGGCACCGGTCAGCCGCGCGGCAGGCGGCCGCCAGCCCAGCCCGGGAGCCCGCTTTGCCCCCAACGGCACCCATAAACCGAAAAACAATCAACAGAAAGAGAATGCAACGTGGAAAACTTCCAAAAAGAAAAAGTGACCCCCGCCCAAAAGCCGGGGCTGTTCCGCCGTCTGGCCGCGCTGGCCGTTGCGGCGGCGCTGGCTCTGGGTCTGGCCGCCTGTGATGTCTCGGGCGTTGTCCCGGGCGGCAGCGCCGACGTCATCCCCAACCCGGCGGCGTCGGCCTCCACCGTGGACTCCGTCAATGCCCCGTTTGAGATGCACTTCATCGATGTGGGGCAGGCCCTCAGCGTGCTGATCGAGTGCGACGGGCAGTTCATGCTCTACGACGGCGGCAATGTGGACGACGGCAGCCTCGTGGTCTCCTACTTACAGAAGCAGGGCGTGGAGGGGCTGGAATACGTCTTCTGCTCCCACGCCCACGAGGACCATGTGGGCGGTCTGGCCGCGGCACTGGCTTACTTCCCGGCCAACCACGTCTATGCCCCGGTGACGGAGGCCAGCACCAAATGTTTTCAGGATTTCGTCAAGTACACCCAGCAGCAGGGCTTACAGGTAGAGGTGCCCGCTGTGGGCACTACCTGGCAGCTGGGCGGGGCAACCATCACCCAGCTGGGCCCGGTGGCGCAGTACAGTGACACCAACGATACCTCCATTGTCCTCCGCATTGATTACGGTGCCACCAGCTTTCTGCTCACGGGTGATATGGAAGCCGACGCCGAACGGGACCTCGTCAACAGCGGGGCCAACCTCAAGGTGGATGTGCTGCAGGTGGGCCACCACGGTTCTTCCACCTCCACCAGCTATGTCTTCCTGAACGCGGTCCTGCCGAAAATGGGAATCATCTCCTGCGGGGTGAACAACAAGTATGGCCACCCCCATGAGGAGACTTTGAGCATCCTGCGGGATGCAGGCGTGGATGTCTACCGCACCGACCTGCTGGGGACCATCACCATCGGCTCGGACGGGCAGAACTACACCGTCGGCACCGAGCACTACGCCACGGACGCCGAGCTGAACCCCACTGCTCCTGCAGCGTCCAGTACGGCGCAGCAGGCCTACATCGGCAATGTGAACAGCAAAAAGTTCCACCTGCCCACCTGCCCCAACCTCCCGGCGGAGAAAAATCAGATCCTGTTCTCCAGCTACGACGAGGCCGTGGCCGCGGGCTATACCCCCTGCAGCACCTGCATCAAATAAAGAACCGCGCCCCTGTGCAGAGCACCGGAAGATTCCGGCTCGGCGCGGGGGCGTTTTGCGTTCCGGTTTCGGGCAGAGTGTTCAAGAGGCAGCGTGCTCCTTTGTGCACAGCCACCAAAAATGTGGGAGGCGCTTGTAATTCTTCTGCCGTGGGAGTACAATAAACCCAAGCGAATAGATGTTTGTTCAGAGTAGGAGAGTGGCAGACAGAGCAACGGAAGCTTTGGTTTGTCACGCTCTTTTTTTGTCCGTGATCGTACCAGAAAAAGGAGAGTTCATATGAGCCAGACCAAGTACATTCTCTCGCTGGATCAGGGCACGACCAGCAGCCGTGCCATCCTGTTTGACAACGAGCAGAACATCCTCTGTGTGCAGCAGCGGGAATTTGAGCAGATCTACCCCCATCAGGGCTGGGTGGAGCATAACCCCATGGAGATCTGGTCCAGCCAGTACGGCGTGATGAACGAGGTGATCGCCCAGAGCGGCGTGGACCCCCACGACATTGCGGGCATCGGCATCACCAACCAGCGCGAGACCACCATCCTGTGGGAGCGTGCCACCGGCCGCCCGGTGTACAACGCCATCGTCTGGCAGTGCCGCCGCACGGCCCCCATCGTGGACGAGCTGCTCAAGACCCCCGGTATGGACGAATACATCCGGGAGAACACCGGCCTGGTGCCGGATGCTTATTTCTCGGCCACCAAGATCAAGTGGATCCTGGACAATGTCCCCGGCGCGCGGGAAAAGGCAGAGGCCGGGGAGCTGCTGTTCGGTACCGTGGACACCTGGCTGGTCTGGAAGCTGACGGGCGGCAAGGTCCATGTGACCGACCGCACCAACGCCAGCCGCACGATGCTCTACAACATCCGCACGCTGGACTGGGACGAAAAGCTGCTTCAGGCACTGGACATCCCCCGCGGCATCCTGCCCGAGGTGCGGGATTCCAGCGAGATCTACGGCTACACCAACATCCAGGGTGTGGATGTTCCGGTGGCCGGCATTGCCGGCGACCAGCAGGCGGCCTTGTTCGGGCAGGGCTGCTTTGCCCCCGGCGACGCCAAGAACACCTACGGCACCGGCTGCTTCCTGCTGATGAACACCGGTAAGGAGATCTACCAGAGCAAGAACGGCCTTGTCACCACCGTTGCCATCAGCCTGAACGGCGAGGTGGAGTATGCGCTGGAGGGCTCTGTCTTCGTGGGCGGTGCCGTCATCCAGTGGATCCGGGACGGGATGCACATGATCCAGGACAGCTGCGACTCCGAGTATTACGCCCAGAAAGTGCCGGACAACGGCGGCGTGTACATTGTGCCGGCGTTCACGGGCCTGGGCGCGCCCTACTGGGATATGTACGCCCGGGGTGCTATTCTGGGCATCACCCGCGGCACCACCCAGAACCACATCATCCGGGCGGCAGAGGAATCCATCGCCTACCAGAGCGCGGACCTGATGGGTGCCATGGAAAAGGACACCGGCATCAAGATCAAGACCCTCAAGGTGGACGGCGGCGCCAGCCGGGACCAGTTCCTGATGCAGTTCCAGGCCGATATTCTGGATAAAGTCGTACAGCGCCCGGCCATCCGGGAGACCACGGCTCTGGGCGCGGCTTACCTGGCCGGCCTTGCCACGGGCGTCTGGAAGAGCCGGGAGGAGATCACCCACCTGTGGAGCTGTAACCAGCTCTTTGAGCCCAAAATGGGCGAGACCCAGAGGGAAGAGCTGCTGGAGGGCTGGCACAAGGCTGTCGGCCGCAGCCAGGACTGGGCCAAACACTGATGCACCCCGGCCAAAGGGCCGGAGCCTGAGATAGAAAGACATTTTGAACGGACACGAAAGGAAGAGTTCACAATGGATACGATCAAAATTGAGAACAAGGCAGTCAAAATGGTAGCGCACCGCGGCCTGAGCGGCATTGAGAAAGAGAACACCTGCTCCGCTTTTGTGGCGGCCTGCAACCGCGCCACTTACTTTGCCGTGGAGACGGATGTCCACCGCACGGTCGATGGCCAGTTCGTCATCTTCCACGACGACAACACCGCCCGCGTCGGCCTCGATCATCTGGTCATCGAGGAGTCCACGTTCGACACCCTGCGCAAGCTGCAGCTGACGGATATCGACGGCAAGCGCGGCCGCATCGACTTGACCATCCCCACCCTGATGGAGTATATTGAGATCTGCAAGAAATACGGCAAGCACTGTGTGCTGGAGCTCAAGAACGAGTTCAAGGCCAGCGATGTCTATAAGATCGTCTCCATGATCGAGAAAGCAGGGTATCTCGACCACGTCATCTTCATCTCGTTTGCCCTCAAGAACCTGATCTTCCTGCGCCGCCGCTATCCCACCCAGCCGGCCCAGTACCTCATCAAAGAGTGGGACGACAAATTGCTGGATCCCCTGGAAAAGTACAACCTGGGCATTGATATCTACTACAAGTCTGCCACCCCGGACAATGTGCAGAAAGTGCACGCCCTGGGTCAGGAGTACAATGTCTGGACCGTCAACGAGGCTGTGGACGGCGACGCCCTGGTGGCCATGGGGGTGGATTACATCACCACCAACATCCTGGAGGGCACCAACAAGGCTGAATAAGCCAAATCTACTGAAATTTGGAAGGAACGCTGCATGAGCCGTTTGTTTGACCCGGAAAATAAATTCTGGAATTTTATCGGAAAGATCGCGGATGTCACCTGTATGAGCTTTTTGTGGGTGGGCACCAGCCTGCCGCTTGTCACCATGGGGGCCGCGACCACGGCGTTCTATTCCTATACCATGCATCAGGTACGGGACACCGAGGGAGGCATCCTCTCAGGGTACTTTAAGGCGTTCCGGCACAATTTCAAAAAAGCCACCCTGCTCTGGCTGCTGGAGGTGGCGGGCCTCGCGTTTTTCGCGGCCGACCTCGTGGGCGTGTGGAACCTGTTCCTCTTTCTGGGCGGGCTCCCGGCCATTCTGGTAGGAGCACTGGTGCTCTGCCTGGCGTTTCTTTTCTTGGGCTGCACGTTTTACATCTGGCCGCTGCTGGCCGTGTTTGAGTTCCCGCTCAAGAAGCTGCTGACCAACAGCTTCGTCATGGCCGTGGGCAACCTGCCCGTTACCCTGACGCTGGCGCTGGTTTGGGCGCTGGCGGGCGTGGGGTGCTTCTACCTCAGCGGTGTTTTCTTCGTCTGGGTAGGGCTGGCCATCTTTGCCTCCTCCTACTTTGTGGATATGGTGTTCAAAAAGTATACCGGAGAGCTGGCGGAGGAAGAGGCAGCCTGGAAACAGAAGCAGGAGGAGCGCCGCCAGCGGAAGAAACTCCAGAAAAATCGGATGCTGTGAGCGGAGGCCGGGTACTTATGAGCATCAAGCAACATTTTGTCCGCTGGAAAGAGACGGAGGCCGCCAAGCTCCGCCCCATGACCGCAAAGCAGCGGGCCGGGTACATCCTGCACTATTACCGCTTCTGGTTCATCGGGCTGGCACTGCTCCTCCTTGTGGGGTTCTACATCGGGGACGCCGTCATCCAGAGCCACAAAGAAATTTTATTGCAGGGCTTTTTCACCAACGACGAGTACAACCTCTTCCCGGCGGAACGCATCGAGAAAGACTACGCCGCCACCCAGACCCTCACCCGCCAGCAGCGCGTCGTGTTTGACGACGCCCTCTATATTGATCTGGGGGGCGAGGCCAGCGAGTACACCGCCGCCAGCAACGGCAAGCTGACCGCCTACATGATGATGCACGAGCTGGATTTTGTGGTGACCAGCGACGAGGTGCTGGAGTATTACAAAGACACGTTCCCCATGGAAGACCTCGAAGCGCTTCTCCCGGCGGACCTGCGGGAAGCCCTCGCGGATAAGCTTTTTTTCAACACGGACGCGGACGGTAAAACGACTGCCATTGCGCTGGATATGACCCAGAGCCGCTTTGTGGCGGGCACCGGGGCCGATGCAGACCCCAATGTCCAGCACACCTATTATTTCTTTGTCCCGGCGGGGGCACCCCACCCGGAGCAGATCGTGCAGTTCCTGCGGTACAGTTTCGGGCTGTAAGCTTCTGGTTATTTGCAATTTCCGATTTCTCATCGTTCTCTGTCTACAGCAACAGAAAAGGACCAGCTCTTGCGAGCCGGTCCTTTTCTGTTGTATCAGGGGGTCGGAGGTGACAGGAAGCTTGTTAATCCATGTCGCGGCAGGTTACGATGTCAGCACCGGTGCCGCAGACGTTCTCCACGACCACCTGGCCTACATGGATGGGGGTGTGGAGGACAATGCTGTCCAGCGCGGCCACCACCTCGGCCATCTGGCCCTTGGGCACAGGCTTGGAGGTCTTTACCGGGCAGCGGGGATGCAGGCCGCCCTCGGCCCGGACCGTGCTGGTGATGATGCGGGTGGGGTGGGTCAGCTCCTCTTTGCCGTAGGCAATGCCGTTGGGGCAGCCATTGCCGGTCACTTTATAATCGTTTGCTTCATCCACCTGCAGGTGGCAGCCCTTGGGGCAGCAGGTGCAAATTACTTCTTTCATATCGCTCATGCCTCCTCGATCTCAATGGTCAGCTCGTCCACCGGAGCCTTGTCCAGCAGGACTCTGGGCAGGGCGATGTGTTCCATCTCGCCGGGGGCCAGGCGTTCCCGCTTGAACTTGGCGATGACCTGATCGCCGCTCTTGACGAGGATGGTGCTCTTGCCGCAGATGCGGCGGACACGGAACGAGACATTGGTGCTCTTCTCCACACCCTCCACGCGGATGCGCTGGGGCAGGGTGTAGCCCAGGTCTTTGCCGGGCTTGACGGCCAGCACGCGGCCCTCCTGCACGGGGCCGTTCTGCACATACTTGGCAGCGGCCACACCGGCCAGCTCGCTCTCGCCGGAGACGAAGTCCACCAGGTCATGCACCTGGACAACATTGCCGCAGGCAAACACGCCGGGGATGCTGGTCTCCATGTTCTCGTAGACCACAGCACCCTTGGTACGGGGGTCCATCTCGATGCCGGCCTGCTTGGTCAGCTCGTTCTCGGGAATCAGGCCGACGCTGAGCAGGATGGTATCCACATCAAACTCCATCTCGGTGCCGGGAATGGGCTTGCGGTCGGGGCCGATCTCGGCCACGATGGCTTTCTCCACCCGCTCCTTGCCCTGGATGTCCACGATGGTGTGGGACAGGTACAGCGGAATGTTGAAGTCGTTCAGGCACTGGACGATGTTGCGGGTCAGGCCGCCGGAATAGGGCATGACCTCCACGCAGGCCAGGACTTTCGCACCCTCCAGCGTCATGCGGCGGGCCATGATCAGGCCGATGTCGCCGCTGCCCAGGATCAGGACACGCTTGCCCACCATGTAGCCTTCCATGTTGACATAGCGCTGGGCGGCGCCTGCGGTGTACACACCGGCGGGGCGGGTGCCCGGCGTGCCGATGGCACCGCGGGTGCGCTCACGGCAGCCCATGCCCAGAACGATGCTCTTGGCCTCAATGATCTGGTAGCCCTCGGTCTTGGAGACGCAGTGCACTTTCTTATCCGGGGTCACTTCCAGCACCATGGTGTCCAGCTGGACCTTGACGCCGGTGTTCTTCAGCATATCAATAAAGCGTCCGGCATACTCGGGGCCGGTGAGCTGCTCGCCAAAGCGGTGCAGACCAAAACCGTTGTGGATGCACTGGTTCAGGATACCGCCCAGCTCCTTGTCGCGCTCAAGAATCAGAATATCACGCAGGCCGCTTTCCCATGCCTTGCAGGCAGCAGCAAGGCCCGCGGGGCCGCCGCCGATAATGACCAGATCAACCATTGCTCTTTCCTCCTACTTTCGTTTCGCTAACAAGCACATTGGAGCCGTTCTTGTCCTGCAGGATGTCCAGCGGGTCCATGCCCAGTTCCTTGCTGATGAGCTCCAGCACACGGGGGCCGCAGAAACCGCCCTGGCAGCGGCCCATGCCGGCACCGGCCCGGCGCTTGACGCCGTCGATGGTGGTGGCGGGCACTTCGCTGTGAAGGGCTGCCAGGATCTCGCCCTCGGTGATGGTCTCGCAGCGGCAGATGACCCGGCCGTAAGCGGGCTGCTCCTTAACGAGCTTGGCCTTTTCCTCGGCGGACAGCTCCTTGAAGCGGATGTGGCGGCGGCCATCCTTGTAATCGGCTTTTTCGGCACCCAGAGCGCCGTGCCCTTTCAGGATGCCCACAGCTTCCTCGGCCACGGCGGGGGCGGCGGACAGGCCGGGGGACTTCATGCCGGCCAGGTCGATCCAGCCGGGTGCCTCGGGCTCTTCGCCAATGATGAAGTCGTCCACGTCCAGGTTGGCGCGGACGCCTGCAAAGTTGCGGATGGACTCGCCAAAGTTGATGCTGGGCACGCTGCGCTGGGCCGTGGTCTTGACGAACTCCAGCCCCTTGCTGGTGCAGGAGGTGTCATCGCCATGGACGGGCACTGCATCCGGGCCCACGATCAGGTTGCCGTGGACGGTGGGGGAGACCAGCACGCCCTTGCCCAGCTCGTTGGGGCACTGGAAGATGACGTGGTTCACACGGGTGCCCTCGCTCTTGTCCAGCAGGTAGTACTCGCCACGGGTGGGAGTGATGTGGAAGCTGGCGGGCTCCACCATGCAGTGGACTTTCTCGGCCCAGATACCGGCGGCATTGATGACGTAGCGGGCTTCCACAGTGCCCTGGGTGGTGGTCAGGCGGTAGCCGCCGTCGGCCATGGCCTCAGCGTCTTCCACGCGGCAGCTGCGGCGCAGCTCCACGCCGTTGCGCACAGCCACTTCGGTCATGGCCAGGGCGTACTCCCAGGGGCTGACGATGGCGGCGCTGGGGGCCCACAGGGCACCGCAGACATTCTCGGAGAGGTTGGGCTCCATGGCCAGCGTTTCTTCCTTGGTCAAAATTTTCATATCGGGCACGCCGTTGGCCGTGCCGTTCTCGTACAGGTGCTGCAGGTGGGGCAGCTCGCTCTCGGACAGAGCCAGCACGAGGGAGCCGCACTGCTTGTAGGGAACATCCAGCTTTGCGCAGATCTCCTTGGCCAGCTCCACACCGCGCACGTTCAGCCGTGCCATCTTGGTGCCGGGAGCGGGGTCGTAGCCTGCGTGCAGAATGGCGCTGTTGGCTTTGGTGGTGCAGTCGGCCACGTCGTTTTCTGCCTCCAGAATGACGACTTTGTTCTCGTAGCGCGACAATGCGTAGGCTGTAGCGGCGCCGATCACACCACAGCCGATGATAGCAACATCATACATTACTCTTTTCCTCCTGTCAGTTCCGCCTTGGCCCGTCGGGAGCCGGGGTGCTGTGCTGTTTGTACAAAAAAAGAGCGAACCAAAACAAAGGCATAGCCCCTGCTCGTTTCGCTCATAACTCTTTGAAACAAACAACTTATGTTGGCTCTATCATACCCTCCCGCGGCCCAAATTGCAAGGCGTTTTAGAGGATTTGCACTCGATTTGTAGGAAGCCACAAAAAGCCGCTTTTCTTTTTGCGCATATTGCAGAACATGCGTCTCACATGTTCCAGACCGCCTGATTGGTGGTGGAAATGGCGGTGGCACCGGCATCCAGCGCGGCCATCACATCCTCTTTGTCGGCGATCAGGCCGCCCGTGAGCACCGGCACTTTGGCGTCCGCGCACACCCGGCGCAGAATTTTGGGCATGGTGCCGGGCAGGATGTCCAGACAGTCCGGAAGGTTGGCGGGCATCTTGCCCAGGCTCTCCAGCGAGATGGAGTCCAGCAGGAACACCCGGAGGATGGCAGCCAACCCGAGTTCTTTGGCCCGGCGGATGAACGACTGGCGGGTGGAGATGATGCCGTCGGCCTCGGTCTGGCTGCGGATAAAGTCCACGGCCACCTCTTTGCTGGCAAGGCCCGCAATGAGGTCTACATGGACGATGGCGAATTTGCCCGCCGCGTGGATGCGCTGCACCAGTGTGGAGATATTGCAGATATCGCCATATAGGATAAAGACCACCCGGATATTTTCGTTTTGCAGCGCGTTCTGCAGCCCGTCATCATCCTTGACCGCGGCGATGACGGGCGTTTCCTGAATGGCGTCCATCAGTTCCTGTTTCATGAAATTGAGATTCCTCACTTTCCTGTTTCTAAAATTCTCTCTTCTCCAGAAACATTATGACGGTTTTGCCAAAGAAAAGCAATCTTTTTTGAAAAATTCAACAATGACACTGGTAAAGATGCTTGATTTTTGAAGTACGAATTCGACAAAACATACAAAGATT
>ENA-UEQE01003360-UEQE01003360.1-human-gut-metagenome-genome-assembly--contig:-NODE-3360-length-10348-cov-3.924642_pt1 | contig 10348 bp, 8 predicted proteins | sample MGYA00242934_ERZ507935 | MGnify/ENA primary metagenome ERZ507935 (study PRJEB26167, sample SAMN06115423) | human gut metagenome | host: Homo sapiens | place: China:Anhui | collected 2015-03-30 | study... | reverse complement strand
ATTGGGACGAAATCCTTGCCGGTGAGTTTGAGCAGGATTATTACAAGCGCATTCGCTACTGGCTGAAAAAGGAATACGCCGAGCAGACCATCTATCCGGCGGCCTCGCATGATTCTCCGCTTTCCATTTTCAATTTTCCACTTACTCTTCCCTTGCCCAATCGAGGCTCCTGCCGACGGCCTTTGCCCAGCCGCGGCGATTTTTTTCGCGCTGCTCGGCCGTCATATGCGGCAGGAAGCTGACATCGCACCGCCACTGGCGGCGCAGCTCGTCCGGATCGTGCCAGATGCCGACGGCGAGCCCGGCCAGATACGCCGCGCCGAGGGCCGTTGTCTCGCGGATGACGGGGCGGCGCACCGGCGTGGCCAGCATGTCCGCCTGGAACTGCATGAGGAAGGCATCGCGGCTCGCACCGCCGTCGACGCGCAGCTCGCGCAGCGGCACGCCGGTGTCCTTCTCCATGGCGGCGACGAGGTCCATGCTCTGGTAGGCGATGGATTCCTGCGCGGCGCGGATGATGTGCTCGCGCTTCGTGCCGCGCGTGATGCCGACAATGGCCCCGCGGGCGTACATATCCCAATACGGCGCGCCGAGGCCCGTGAAGGCCGGGACAAAATACACGCCGCCGGTGGAGTCGACCTTCTGCGCATAATACTCCGCGTCGCTTGCCTCGCTGAGGAAGCGCATTTCGTCGCGCAGCCACTGGATAACGGCCCCGCCGACAAAGACGCTGCCCTCGAGGGCATAGGTCACATGGCCGCCGAGCCCGGCCGCAATGGTCGTGACAAGGCCGTGGCGGCTGACGCAGGGCGTCTCGCCCGTGTTCATGAGCAGGAAGCAGCCCGTGCCGTAGGTATTCTTGGCCTCGCCGGGGGCGAAGCAGCACTGGCCGAACAGCGCGGCCTGCTGGTCGCCCGCCGCGCCCGCGATGGGAATTTCCACGCCCTGGATGTTGCAGGTGCCGAAGTCGCCGCTGCTCGGGCGGACGTCCGGCAGCATGCAGCGCGGGATGCGCAGAGCCTGCAGGAGCGTCTCGTCCCAGTCGAGGCGGCGGATGTCAAAGAGCATGGTGCGTGAGGCGTTCGTCACGTCCGTTGCGTGGACGCGGCCGCGCGTCAGCTTCCAGATGAGCCACGAATCCACCGTGCCGAACAGCAGCTCGCCGCGCTCGGCGCGCTCCTGCGCACCGGGCACATGGTCGAGGATCCACCGAATTTTTGTAGCCGAGAAATAGGCGTCCGGCACAAGGCCCGTGACGGCCCGAATGTGCTCCGTCAGCCCGTCGGCGCGCAGCCGGTCGCACAGGGCGGCCGTGCGGCGGCACTGCCAAACGATGGCAGGGTAAATGGGGCGGCCCGTGGCCTTTTCCCAGACGATGGTCGTCTCGCGCTGGTTCGTGATGCCGATGGCGGCGATCTCCGCAGGATCGATGCCGCCGCGCGTGATGGCCTCCATCATGACGCCGTACTGGCTGGAGTATAATTCGAGCGGATCGTGCTCCACCCAGCCCGCCTGCGGGTAGAGCTGGGGGAATTCCTTCTGCGCGGAGGCGACGATCTGCTGGGATCGGTCAAAGACGATGGCGCGGCTGCTCGTCGTGCCCTGATCGAGGGCGACAAGGTGTTTTTTCATGGTTCCTCCTCAGTAAGGCAGCGTGCTGCCGCCGATGAATTCGCGCAGGAGGGAATCCTGCGGCACGAGATCCGCCGGGACGTCCGGCAGCTCCCGCATGACCTCGACCACATCTGACAGCTCCGGCAGGGCAAGGCGCTCCAGTTCGTCCCGCAGCAGCGGGCGGTAGACGCCGAGCTCGGCGGAATAGAACGAGTCGATGCTGCCGTGGGCGCGCGGCTTGAAGGGCATGATATAGCGCTGCTCGCCGCGGTCGACGCGCTCGCGCATGGCGATGGTCTCGGACAGGGCGCGGCCACGGCCCGTGCTGTCGCGCAGCATACGGCGGACGAGACGGATCTTCGACGGATGGAGCGGATGGCCGCTGCGCGGGGTGATGCGCGTGCGGACGCTGACATAGATGCGCGTCGTGCGGCCGTCATAGCCCGTGACCTCCGGGTTCAGGGCGTGGATGCCCTCCAGAATGACCAGCTCGCCGGGCCGCCTGCGCAGCGTGCGGCCATCGAAGACACGGACGCTGTTTTTGAAGTCATAGTGCGGCAGCTCCACCTCCTCGCCCGCCAGCAGCTTGCCGAGCTGCTCCTGGAAAAACGGCACGTCGACGCGCGACGGGCGCTCGAGGTCCAGCTCGTTGCGGCTGAAAAGCTCCAGCTCCCGCTCCGTGAGCGGGCAGAAATAGTCGTCCATGGAGAGCGTGTGCGTCTCCATGCCGCGGCGGTCCAGCTCCCGCTCGATGAGCAGGGCGGTCGTCGTCTTGCCGGAGCCGGACGGCCCCGCCAGCAGCACGGCCGGGCGCTCCTGCGCATGGGCGGCGATGAGATCGGCCGCGCGGACGATCTGCTGTTCATAAAGTCTGCGGTCATGCTCCAGCACCGCGGCGGGGTCCTGCGCAAGCAGGGCGCTGAGCTGATCGGTCGTCATAGGGCGTTCCTCCTCTGGGTCCCGGAAAAGCCGGGACGTGTTTCCTTCCAGTATAGCACAACGCGCGGGAAAATGTTGACGGATTTCTGATTTTTGTGCAAATTGCCGGTTCTTTCGACAGCCCGCCGCATGCCGCGGCAGGGCCTTGCATTCCATAACCATCTCCTCTATAATATAGATTGTATGACTATGGTTAGGAGAAAGAAAGCTATGAGTAGTTTGAAGGAGAACAAGATGGGCACGATGCCCATTGGGCGGCTGCTGCTGACCATGGCGCTGCCGATGGCATTGTCCATGCTGGTGCAGGCGCTTTACAACGTGGTCGACAGCGCCTTTGTCGCGAAAATTTCGGACGTTAATCAGGACGCACTCAACGCCGTTTCGCTGGCCTTCCCGGTGCAGAACATCATGATCGGCATCGCAACGGGCACGGCCGTCGGCGTCAATGCCCTGCTGTCGCGCGCGCTCGGCGAACGCAATGCGGACATGGTGAACCGCTCCGCCCTGAACGGCGTATTTCTGGCCGGACTGGGTATGCTGCTCAGCGCCCTGTTCGGCATTTTCTGCGCAGAGCTCTTCATGCGCTCCCAGACGTCGAACGAAGCCGTCATTGCCTACGGCACGGCCTATATCCGCATCATCACGATCGCCTCGTTCGGCATTTTCGGCGAGATCATCTTCGAGCGTCTGCTGCAGTCCACGGGCCGCACGATCTATACCCTCGTCACGCAGGGCACCGGCGCGGTCCTGAACATCATTTTTGACCCCATTCTCATCTTCGGCCTGTTCGGCCTGCCGCGCATGGAGGTCGCAGGCGCGGCCGTGGCCACGGTGCTCGGCCAGATCGTGGCGTTCCTTCTGGCCATGATCCTCAACCACCGCAAAAATCCGGACGTCCGCCTGCATCTGCGCGGCTTCCGCCCGGACTGGAAGCTCATCGGCCGCATTTTGGCCATCGGCGTGCCGTCCATGATCATGGTCGCCATCGGCTCGGTGATGTACTACGGCATGAATCTCGTGCTCATGCGCTTTGAGCACGTCCGCGTGGGCCTCGGCGAGGTCGGCACGGCCGTCTTCGGCGCATACTACAAGCTGCAGAGCTTCATCTTCATGCCGGTGTTCGGCATCAACAACGCCGCGCTGGCTATTGCGGCCTATAACTACGGCGCGCGGAAGCCGAAGCGCATCCTCGGCGTGCTGAAGTGCGGCATCCTCGGCGCAACGGCGCTGATGGTGATCGGCGTGGCGGCCTTCCAGCTCATCCCGCAGGTCCTGCTCGGCCTGTTCAACGCCAATGCGGACATGCTGGCCGTCGGCGACCCGGCGCTGCGCACCATGAGCCTCGCCTTCGTGTTCGCAGGCGCGTGCATCATCGTCGGCGGCGTGTTCCAGGCTCTCGGCAACAGCGTCTACAGCATGATCGTCTCCATCGCGCGCCAGCTGGTCGTGCTGCTTCCGGTGGCCTACCTGCTGTCGCTTTCCGGGAACATCGACGCCGTCTGGTTCGCCTTCCCGATCGCGGAGGTCGCCTCGCTGGCGATGACGGTCATCCTGTTCCTCCGCCTGTATCGGAAGAAGATCCGCCCGCTCAGCCGGATGCCGGCGGCAGAATAAGCGAGAAGGAGGAACGGCCCGATGGTCATTCTGCTGAAACAGCATGCCCCGCAGGCGGAGCAGGAGCGCCTGCTTGCCTGGCTGCGGGAGCTTGGCGCGGAGGTCCGCGTCACCGGCACGCCGGAGCGGCCGTTTTTCTGCCTGACGGGCGACGTCTCCCGCATCGACCCGAGCCTTGCGGCGCGTTTCCCGGCCGTGGAGGACGTCCTCCGGCTGACAGAGCCGTACCCCCTGTGCAGCCGCCGCCTGCACCCCGAGCCGACGGTCGTCTCCGTGGGCGGCGCGCGCTTCGCCGGCGGGAACTTCGGCCTGATCGCGGGGCCGTGCGCCGTGGAATCGGAGGAGCAGGTCTTTACGGCAGCCCGGCAGGCAAGGGCCGCGGGCGTCTGCCTGCTGCGCGGCGGGGCATTCAAGCCGCGCACCTCTCCCTATGATTTTTCCGGACTGGGCGCAGAGGGGCTGCGCCTGCTCATCGCCGCCGGGCACGAGACGGGGCTTCCCGTCGTGTCCGAGCTGATGAGCGCCGCCCAGCTCGACGCGTTCGCCGATGTGGACGTCATCCAGATCGGCGCGCGCAATATGCAGAACTATGACCTGCTGCGGGCGCTCGGCCGCAGCGAAAAGCCGGTGCTGCTCAAGCGCGGCATCGGCGCAACGCTGCAGGAGCTTCTGCTGAGTGCGGAGTATCTTCTGGCGGCGGGCAACCCGCGCGTGATGCTCTGCGAGCGCGGCATCCGCACGTTCGACACGTTTACGCGCGGCACGCTCGACCTTGCGGCCGTGCCCGCCCTGCATGAAATGACTCATCTCCCCGTCCTCATCGACCCGAGCCATGCGGCCGGTCGCGCGGCCCTTGTGACGCCGCTGGCGCTGGCTGCCGCGGCCTGCGGAGCCGACGGCGTGATGGTGGAGATGCACCCTGACCCGCTGCACGCCCGGTGCGACGGGGCGCAGGCTCTGCTGCCGGAGGAGCTGGCAGCGCTGTCACAGCGGCTGCACGCCGTGCGGGAGGCCTGCAGATGAAGATCGACATTCCCGTTTCGCAGCCCTACCGCGTGGACATCGCGCCGGGGCTGCTGGACGACCTCGGCCGCTATGTTTCCTCGGGAACGGCGGCCCTTGTCGTAACCGAGGAGCATGTGGCTCCGCTCCTGCTGGAGCGCGCCTGCCGCGCACTGCGTGCTGCCGGCGTGCGCGCCGTTCCGGCCATCCTTCCCGCCGGGGAGGAGACCAAGTCGCTGGCGCAGTATGCCGCCCTGCTCCGTAAGCTGGCCGAGGCGGGCCTGACCCGCGCCGACACGGTCGTTGCGCTCGGCGGCGGCGTCATCGGCGATCTGGCGGGCTTTGCGGCCGCAACGTGGCTGCGCGGCATCCGCCTGGTGCAGGTGCCGACGACGCTGCTTGCCATGGTGGATTCGTCCGTCGGCGGCAAGACGGCCATCGACCTGCCGGAGGGCAAAAACCTCGTCGGCGCGTTCCATCAGCCCGCCGCCGTCGTGTGCGACCCGCAGCTGCTGGACACGCTGCCGCCCGCCATCCTGCGCGACGGCTGCGCTGAGGCGCTGAAGACGGCCGTGCTGTTCGACCCGGACCTGTTTTCCCATCTGGCCGCGCACGGCACGGACTTCGACCGCATGACGGTCCTGCCCCGCTGCATCGCCTGCAAGCGGGACGCCGTGTGCGCCGACGAATTCGACCGCGGTGCGCGGCAACTGCTGAACCTCGGCCACACGGCCGGGCACGCCATCGAGACACTCAGCGGCTACCGCATTTCGCACGGCCATGCCGTGGCCATCGGCCTTGCCATAATGGCGCGGGCCTTCTGCCGCGATGCCGCAGAGATCGAGGCTGCGCTCATAAAGCTCGGCCTGCCCACCCGAACGGAGTTTTCGCCGGAGCGGCTGGCACAGGCCGCGCTGGCGGACAAAAAGCGCGCGGGAGAGCGCATCACGCTCGTCATTCCCCGTGCCATCGGCGACTGCGTGCTCCGGGAGGTCCCGGTGGACACGCTGCCGGATATTTTTGAAAGAGGAATGTGACATGGAGCTGTTCCTGCCGCACGGCCCGCTCGGCGGGCGAGTTGCCTCCATTGCGTCAAAATCGCAGCTGCAGCGGCTGCTGCTGTGCGCCGCGCTGGCCGACCGCGAGACGGTCGTGCACGGCGCTTCGGACGCCGCGGACGTGCAGGCAATGTGCCGCTGCCTGCGGGCGCTCGGCGCGCGCGTGACGGCGGACGGAAAGACACTGCGGGTGCAGCCGGTCACGGAGCGGGCGCGCGGCGCGGCGGATTGCGGCGAAAGCGGCGCGACGCTGCGCTTTTTGCTGCCCGTGGCGGCGGCGCTCGGGAAGCATGCAGCGTTTCATCTGCACGGCCGCCTGCCGCAGCGGCCGCTCGGCCCGCTGTGGGACGCGCTGGAGGCACACGGCGTCCGGCTGAGTCGCCCCGCGCCGGGCGAGCTTCTCTGCGCGGGCAGGCTGGAAAGCGGCCGCTTTGCGCTGCCGGGGGATGTTTCGTCCCAGTTTTTCTCCGGCCTGCTGTTCGCCCTGCCGCTGCTTTCCGGTCCCTCGGAGCTGCATGCGGCCACGCCGCCGGAATCGGCGGGCTATATCGCCATGACGCTTGCGGCACTCCGGCGCTTCGGCATCGCCACGGAGCCGCTCCCGGACGGCTGGGCCGTTCCCGGCGGGCAGCGGTACCGCTCCCCCGGCGCGGTCCGGGCGGAGGGCGACTGGTCGAACGCGGCCTTCTGGCTTGCGGCGGGCGCGCTCTCGCGGCCGGTGACGGTCACGGGCCTGCAGGCGGAGTCCGGGCAGGGCGACCGCGTGATTCTGGAGTATCTGCGCCGCTTTGGCGCAGAAGTTGAGCAGAACGCAGACGCCGTGACGGTCCGTCCCGCGCCGCTGCACGGCTGCAGCCTCGACGTGCGCGGCACGCCCGATCTGGCCCCGCCGCTGGCCCTGCTGGCGGCCTGCGCCGCCGGGACGACGCGGATCACGGGCGCGGCAAGACTGCGCTATAAGGAAAGCGACCGGCTTGCAAGCATCGCCGCCGCGCTGCGCGCCCTTGGCGCAGACGTGCGGGATCTGCCGGACGGGCTGGAGATCGTAGGCGGCTGGCTGACAGGCGGCACGGTGGACGCCTGCGGCGACCATCGCATTGCCATGCTGGCCGCGATCGCCTCGGCACGCTGCGATGTGCGGCTGCGCGGGGCGGAATGTGTGGAAAAATCGGACCCGCACTTCTGGCAGACGCTTGCCGGACTGCGGAGCGGAACGGAGGAGCGCAGATGAGCAGCGGCTTCGGAACGGTGCTGAAATTACAGCTTTTTGGTGAATCGCACGGCCCGGCCGTGGGCATGTGCCTCGACGGCTTCCCCGCGGGCTTCTGGCCCGATCTTACGGCCCTGCAGGCCTTTCTGGACCGGCGCGCGCCGGGGCGCAGCGCCCTGACGAGTGCCCGCCGCGAGGCGGACCGCCCGGAATTCCTGAGCGGCCTTGCGGACGGCCTGACCTGCGGCGCGCCGCTGACGGCCGTGCTGTCCAACGGCGACGCCCACCCGGCGGACTATGCCGGGCTGGAGGATACGCCCCGTCCGTCGCACGCGGACTACCCCGCCGCCGTAAAATATCACGGCGCACAGGCCGCCTCGGGCGGCGGGCATTTCTCCGGGCGGCTTACCGCGCCCCTGTGCGTGGCGGGCGGCCTGTGCCTGCAGCTGCTGGCGGCGCAGGGCGTGGAGATTTTCGCCCATATCGCGCAGATCGGGAGCATCCCGGACCGCGCGTTCGACCCCCTTGCGCCGGAGCGGCCGGGCAGCGGCTTTCCGGTGCTGGACGCCGCGGCAGGCGAGGCCATGCGCGCGGAGATCGCGGCGGCGGCGGCAGCGGCGGGGGACTCCGTCGGCGGCGTGGTGGAGTGTGCCGTGACGGGCCTGCCCGCCGGAGTCGGCGCGCCGATGTTCGGTGGGCTGGAGAACCGGCTGGCGCAGGCGCTGTTCGCCATCCCCGCCGTGAAGGGCGTGGAGTTCGGCAGCGGCTTTGCGGGCGCAGCCCTGCGCGGCAGTGAAAACAACGACCCCTATTACATGGAAAACGGCGCGGTACGCACACGCACGAACCACGCGGGCGGCATCCTCGGCGGGCTTTCCACCGGCATGCCGATTGTATTCCGCGCAGCCTTCAAGCCCACGCCGTCCATCGCCCTGCCGCAGCAGACGGTGCGCCTGTCGGACGGCTCGCCCGTCACGCTGGAGCTGCGCGGGCGGCACGACCCCTGCATCGTCCCGCGCGCCGTGCCCTGCGTAGAGGCTGCAGCTGCGCTTGCGGTGCTGGACGCCGCACTGGAGGCACGGATATGGAAGCTTTGAACGATCTGCGGCAGGATATCGACGCGCTGGATGCGCAGCTCGCGGCCCTGTACCGCCGCCGGATGGACGTGGCCGCGCGCATTGCAGCCGTGAAGCGGGAGCAGGGCCTGCCGGTCCTGCAGCCCGAGCGGGAGCAGGAAATCCGTGCCCGGCTTGCGGAGCTGGCAGCTCCGGCTCTGCAGCCCGGCCTGCAGGCCTGGTTCGGGGCCCTGCGCGCCGCGAGCCGCGACTGGCAGGAAAGCAGCCCCGCCCCCGGCGCGAGCCTGCGCTGCGGCCTGCTGGGCGAGCACCTACGCCACAGCTATTCCCCGGAAATTCACGCCATGCTCGGCGCGTATTCCTATGACCTGTTCGAGATCCCGCCGGAGGGGCTGGCGGACTTCCTGCACGGCGCGGCATGGGACGGGCTGAACGTGACCATTCCCTATAAACGCGCCGTCGTGCCGTTCTGCGCGGCGCTCTCGCCCATGGCAAAGCAGACCGGCAGCGTGAACACGCTCGTCCGCCGGGCGGACGGCACGCTGTACGGCGCGAACACGGACGCTGACGGCTTCCGCCTGCTTCTGAAGCGGGGCGGCGGCATCGCGCCCGGCGAAAAGGCCCTTGTGCTCGGCTCGGGCGGGGCCTCGCAGACGGCGCAGGCCGTGCTGCGGGCGCAGGGGGCCGAGGTCGTCGTGATCTCCCGGCGCGGGCCGGTGACCTACGACATGATCGAGCAGCATGCGGACGCGCGGCTCGTCGTCAACGCGACGCCCGTCGGCATGTATCCCGAAAACGGCATCTCGCCGCTCGACCTGCGGCGGGTGCCGCAGTGCCGGTGCGTGCTGGACCTTGTGTATAACCCCGCGCGCACGGCCCTGCTGCAGCAGGCGGACCGGCTCGGGCTGCGGGCCGAAAACGGCCTTTCCATGCTGGCGGAGCAGGCCCGCTGCGCGGCGGAGCTGTTTTTGCAGCGGCCCATCGACCCGGCGCGCACGGCGGCCGTCACGGACGCGCTGCAGAAGCGCATGCGCAGTCTCATCCTCATCGGCATGCCCGGCGCGGGCAAGACGACCGTCGGCCGCCTGCTGGCACAGCGGCTGGGCCGCGACTTTTTCGATGCGGATGACGAGCTGGTGCGGCGCTTCGGCTGCGATATCCCGACATTTTTCGCGCGTGAGGGCGAGGCTGCCTTCCGCGCAGAGGAGACGGCCCTGCTGGCAGAGCTGGGCAAACGCTCCGGCTGCGTTATCGCCACGGGCGGCGGCTGTGTCACCCGGCCTGAAAACGAGCCGCTGCTGCGGCAGAACGCTGCCGTCATCTGGCTGCAGCGGGCGCTGGACCGGCTGCCCGTCGCCGGGCGGCCCGTGAGCTGTTGCACGCCGCCGGAGGCGCTTTACGCGCAGCGCGCCGCGGCCTATGCCCGCTTTTCCGACGGCACGGCCGACAACAACGGCACGCCGGACGAGACCGTCCGGCAAATTCTGGAGGCGTGGACATGAACATTCTGGTGCTGAACGGCCCGAACCTCAACCTGCTGGGCCTGCGTGAGCCGGAGCTTTACGGCCGCGAGGACTATGCCGCCCTCGAGCGCTTCATCCGCGCGGCGGCACAGGAGGCCGGGGCCGCGGTCACGATCCGGCAGAGCAATTTTGAGGGTGAGCTTGTGACGTGGGTGCAGCAGGCCCACGGCGTGTTTGACGGCCTCGTCATCAATGCCGCCGCCTATACGCACACGTCCGTCGCCCTGCTCGACGCGCTCAAGGCCGTCCGCCTGCCTGCGGCCGAGGTCCATCTGACGGACATCGACGCGCGGGCGCCGTTCCGCCGCATTT
>ENA-UEQE01003355-UEQE01003355.1-human-gut-metagenome-genome-assembly--contig:-NODE-3355-length-10376-cov-3.897660_pt1 | contig 10376 bp, 9 predicted proteins | sample MGYA00242934_ERZ507935 | MGnify/ENA primary metagenome ERZ507935 (study PRJEB26167, sample SAMN06115423) | human gut metagenome | host: Homo sapiens | place: China:Anhui | collected 2015-03-30 | study... | reverse complement strand
AGGTTGTTCCGAACCTCATGATCGGCTTCGGCATCGATCAGGTACAGGCGGAATACGTTGCGGAGATCAAGCTGCGCAACATCAACAAGGAATTCATTCTGAACCGGTTGAAGGAGACGGAGTCTCTTGAAAAGGAGATCGCCGACCTCGAAGCGACGCTTGGCTCTGAGAAGAAGGTTCAGGCGCTCATCTGCAAAGAGTTGGAGCAGGTCGCGCAGAAATATGGCAAAGCGCGCAAGACCACGCTGGTCTATGACCACGAACTCCAGCAGGAGCCGGACGACGAGCCGGAAAACGACTATCCCGTTACTGTCTTCCTCTCCCGCGAGGGCTATTTCAAGAAGATCACAGCACAGTCACTGCGCATGTCCGGCGAACAGAAATTCAAAGAGGGCGACGGTCTGCTCCTGACCCGTCCGGCGCAGAACAGCGAGGAGATGCTGGTCTTTACCGACAAATATCAGGTTTATAAGACGAAGATTTCTGACTTTGCCGACGGAAAAGCGTCCGCGCTTGGAGATTTCCTGCCCGGAAAGCTTGGCTTCGACGAAGGGGAAAGCTTCCTGACGGTTATCTTCCCGGGCAAGTACGAGGGAAATCTGCTCTTTGTCTTTGAAAACGGGAAGGCGGCGAAGGTTACCATGAGCGGCTATGATACCAAGTCCAACCGCAAGCGGCTGACAGGAGCATACTCTGACAAGAGTCCGATCAAGGCCGTGATCGATCTGCCGGAGGAAAAGCAGATCGCTGTCCGCGCAACGGACGGGCGTGTGCTCGTGTTCTCCACGGCGCAGCTTGCCGCCAAGACCACGCGCGCGACGCAGGGCGTCGCCGTGATGAGCCTCAAGCGCAAGGCGGTCGTCGAATCGGCTATGGAACTGGAGAAAACGGCGATCACCAATGTGGGCCGCTATTCGGCCCGGACGCTGCCCGCCGCTGGAGCGCTCCTGCGGGAGGAGGACACCGGTGAAACACAGATGAAGCTGGACATTTGATAGAAAAGAAGTACGGGAGGACGACGGTTTGAAACGTGAAACGCTCAAGACCATCTGGCAGATGGGATGGAAGATCACCCTTGGCTGTGCTATTTTTGCGCTTGGCTTCGATCTGTTTCTGGAGCCGAACAGTCTGAACGTCGGCGGCATGAGCGGCTTGGCGATGGTTCTGCGTGAGTTGCTGGGCTTCGGCCAAATCGGCGTGATCACCATGCTCCTGAACGTGCCTCTGTTTATCCTCGGCGCGCGGAAGCTGGGCAGGAAGTTCCTGTTTGGCTCACTGGCCGGCATGCTTTTGAGTTCTGTCTTCATCGATCTGTTTTCCGTTATTCCCGCACCTAAGACGGAGATTCTGCTCGATAGCCTCTACGGCGGTATTCTTGTGGGACTCGGTATCGGCCTTGTGTTTTTGTCCGGCGCAACGACGGGCGGTTCCGATATTGCGGCCAAGCTTCTGCGCCGCCGCTTCCGCTCGGCCAGTCTCGGCAAGGTCATGCTGGCGATCGACCTGTTCATTATCACGCTGACCGGCATCGTGTTCCATGACCTGTCCAAAACGCTCTACAGCGCGCTGCCGCTGGCTGCGTCATCATTTGTGATGGACCAGCTGCTCTATGGACTGGATCATTCGACCGTTGCGCTTATCATCTCAGAGCAGTATCAGGCTGTTTCCAAGCAGATTGCCGACCGGCTCGACCGCGGCGCGACCGTGCTAGAAGGCAGCGGCAGCTATACCGGCAGCCCGCGGCCTGTGCTGATGTCTGCCGTCCGTCAGAAGGAACTGCCGGAGATCAAGGCCATCGTGCGCGAGATCGACCCCGACGCTTTTGTCATTCTGCTGCCTGCGCATCAGGTTCTGGGCGAGGGCTTCCGCGGCACGGGCGAGGAATTATAACACCAAGGAGGGGCTGCTTTGAAACGCTGGATGATAATAAGCCTGCTTGCTTTGCTGCTGGCAGCCCTGTGCGGGTGCAGCAGGCTGGTTCCGTCCTCCTATACACTTGTGACCCCGCATGACGCGGGTGCAAAGTCCGAGCCGCAGAGCGATGTGCTGACAGTACGCGACTATAAAACGCTCAAAAACGCGCTGCGGACGCTTGTGCAGAACGGCGTGGAGCATGGCGTGATCCATACGAATCAGTATGCCGGCGATGTGGAAGAAGATCTTCCTGCCGCCGTCTATGAGATCGCGCGTGAGGATCCGATCGGCGCCTATGCCATCGACTATATCACGCACGACTGCACACTGATCGTCGCCTATTACGAGATCAAAATCGACATCACGTTCCGCGATGTGCGTACGCCGCTTAATGAAATCGAGTATGTAGGCAGTGAGACGGAGGCGAACCGTCTGCTCTGCCGGGCACTGGAAAATTACGACGATCATCTGACGCTCTATGCAACTTATCCGGGCAAGCCTGATTATGAGGCGCTCGTGCAGGACTACTGCGACGCGCATCTGAAGGAGCACGCCGCGCAGCCTGAACTGACCGCCACATCCTATCCTGCAGATGCGCGCAACCGTATTGTGGAACTGGTTTTCGATTATCCGGCCTCCAGATTGGAACTGCGGAGCATGCAGCAGGACGTGACCGAAAGCCTGCGTGCGGCGGAAATTTATGTCCGCTACTGCACGAGCGAGACGGAAAAGGCTGCGTTGCTGTTCACCTATTTGGCCGAACGATTCCCCTATCAGGAGGGGAGCAGCCGCACACCGGTCTATTCTGCACTCTGTCAGGGCATTGCTGACAGCAAGAGTATGGCGCAAAGCTGGCAGCTGCTATGCGACGAGGCGGGACTTACCTGCCAGACCGTCAGCGGCATGCGCGGCAGCGAAAGCTATTACTGGAACATTATGAAGCTTGACGGCGGCTACTGCCACGTCGATATTCTGCGCGATCTGCTTGGCGGCGGAACACTCCGGCTGCGCTATGACGAGGATATGACGGGTGAATATTACTGGGATCAGCCCCAGATGCCCGCCTGCCCGGCTCCCGTTCCGGAGGAGGAGCCGCCCATTGAGGAGGAACCGGAGCCGCCTGCTGAGGAAGATCCCGGCGAAACCGTTCCCTCTGAAGAGGAACCCGCGCCGCCGGAAGAGATGCAGCCACCCATTTCCGATGAACAGACCTGACAAAAAGGCCCGGACGCTTCGACGTCCGGGCCTTTCTGCGTATCAGAAGAATCTGAATTTCATAAGGCGGCACGATTTGCACACTGTCTCGGTAGGAGCAGACTCTCAATCTCTCCCACAAACAGCCCGCAAAAATTGCATCAAAACGGACAGACGACAATGCTGGCCGCTTGCAAAAGACTGCATTTTTATGAAAATTCGCAGGAATTCGACCAATTTCGTGGGGGTAGTGGCGTCCGTTCCCGCACCGTATCGGTGCTGGGAGCCGGAACGAACATTACCGCTTTGCCGTCAGATGCAAGGTTCGGTCGGCAAGGCCGCAGAACAGCAAGCCGCAGGCAAGAGCCTCGTCTTCCGCGCTGCCGAGTTCGGGGACAAACTCGAACATTGCGCCGCAGGCATCAGCCAGAGACGCGGTTCTGTACCCCGTCAACGTCCGCACGTCGTAGACCGGGCGCTTCGCGCAGATGGCTTCGCTTCCGGCTGCAGCCAAAAACGCCAGATCGTCCGCGCGGAACAGAACCAGCGGGGCCTGTTCGTCAAGATAGGCGTCAATGGCGGGCAGAAGTTGTGCAAGCTTCGGTGCATCCTGCGTCATGCGTTCCGTCACGCCTGATTCGCGGGCGTATTTTGTCAGTCCCTTTTCCGGTTTCACATATGCGCTCAGTACGGATTCCGGCGCAAAGCGGCGGAATTTCAGAACCGCGGCCTGCGCGATCTCATCACGCGAGGGGCTTTTTCCCGTCGTCTTGAATGCGAGAACATAAAATGTTTCCAGCGACTCCGGTGCGGTCTTCCGCGTGAGCGGCGTTGCATCCGGCGGCGTGTATTCCGGTCTTGAGGCCGGGGCGGATACATCCGCAGGCTCTGGCTGAATATGACGAATTTGCTTTTTCACACCTTCAAACCACTTCTGCGCCCGCAGCGCAGCCTCAAGCGCCGTCTGTTGCCGTGACGTCTGCTTCAGAACGGCGGCGCTCAAATCCTCCAGCAGATCGCCGGAGGCGCGGTGGCCGGGAATCCTCCCGCGTCTGCCGAAACCCGGCAGAAGAAATTCATCGGAATAATCAACAAAGCGTACCTTTTCCCGCAGCAGTGCTGCCGTCTGCGGCTCCTGCTGCGCGCCGTTCCAGCGGGCGCAGAAGGCCTTGCAGAGCCGGATGTCGCGTTCGAGCATCCATGCAGGCCCCCGGCAGGAAAGTCCTTCAATGCGCGTATACGCTTCCGCAAGCGTTTTATAAAGCGCTTCCGCCTCCGGCTGGGGCGGCGCGGGCGGTTCCGGCTGCACAGGCGGGTCGGTCAGAATATCCGGCAGCTGCTCCGGGGAAGAAAGATCCGGCTTGACAGGCGCAGGCGCAGCGGGTGGTTCCTGCGGCTGCTTTTCTATTTTTTTCGGCAGCGCGCTTACAACGACAACTGCAAGCCCGCCAGCAGCTAGAATCCCGGCTGCGACCAGGCTATACTGTGCGGCGGCAAAGCCCAACAGGATCAGCAGAAACCCAATGATAATGCCTTTGACGGAACGCACGGCGTTTCCTCCTTTACGATTACGCGGAATGCTGCGGGAATTTTTCCAGACAGTAAAGCTGCTCCTCGTCCAGCTGATCGCCGCCGGGAGCGAAGGTGTAGCCCAGCCCTTGATAAAAATGCAGTGCGTTGATGGAGGCTGGGATCACAACGCGCGGCGCGCTAAAAAACATCGGGTCGTGCTCGATCGTCTCAATGAGCGCGCGGCCCACGCCGCGCCGCTGCTTCTCCGGCAGAACGAAAACAGAGTAAAAGCAGCCCTCAGCCGGGTTTTTGTGATACGGGCCAAAGGCAGCGCAGCCGATCACGGTTCCGTCGTCCTCGCAGGCAACGTAGAAGTGCATCTGCTCGCCGCGTGTTAAGAAGTATGCGCGATCCTGCTTGGCGACCATTTCCTCAACAAAGGCTGCGTCATAGACGGCACCGGAGGTGATGCGTGTGGCCAGGGCTGACACACGGACGACTGCGTCTGCGTCGGCAGGGGCAAAACGACGGATATACATACTATAATTCCTCCTTGTGTGTATGTGTATAGCGGCTGATTTCATGCAAAAATGCCGCGCCGTAACGCTCGGCCTTGACATGGCCGATACCGGATACGTCCATCAATTCCTCCATGGAACATGGCTGCTTTGCAGCCATATCCAGAAGCGTGGCATTTGAAAAGACAATGTAGGCCGGGACGCCCTGCTCCTGCGCGATGCGGAAACGCAGCGCTTTTAGCGCAGCCAGAAGCGGTTCGTCTGCCCGTGGTGCAGCTGCCTTTTTCTGTGGCCGTGCTTCCATGTGCGATGCGCGCCGGACGCGCGTGAGCACCTGTTCTCCGGAAAACAGTACGCTTGCCGCCTTCGGCGTCGTATCGATCCCACCGTGGACAGGGTCTGTTTCCAGATATCCCGCACGCTCCAGAAGTTCGATCCATTCTCGAATCTGCGTGCTCGGCAATGTGGACATCAGTCCATAGGTCGGCAGCGTATCAAGTCCCAACTCCCGCACGCGCGCTGCACGGCCCCCGTGCAGCGTCTGGCTCAAAATGGTGCTTCCCACACAGTAGCCGAGCCGGTTCCGCGCGCGTACAACGCAGGACAGAATCATCTGCGCCTCGCGCGTGAGGTCCTGCGTCTCATAGTCCGCCTGACAGTTCCCGCAGTTGCTGCAGGTTTTTTCATGCGGCTGACCGAAATAGTCGAGCAGATATCCGCGCAGGCAGTCCTGCGTTTTGCAGTAGCCTGTCATGGACTCCAGCCGCGCCAGATCCTGCGTCTGCACTGCTTGACGCGCTTCTTCGGTCAGTTCCTCGTTCTCTGCGGATGAATTGAAAATCAAAAATTTTGCCGTCGTGACATCGCCGGGGGAATACAGCAGAATGCAGTCGGCAGGCGAGCCGTCGCGTCCTGCGCGGCCGGCCTCCTGATAATATGCCTCCAGACTTTTCGGCATATTGTAATGGATAACATAGGAGACGTTCGACTTGTCGATGCCCATGCCGAACGCATTGGTTGCGGCCATGATGGGACTGCGGTCACAGATGAACGCCTCCTGATTTTCACGACGCTCATCGGCATCCAGCCCTGCATGATAGCGCGTGGCGGCAAAGCCTGCCTCCTGCAGCAGTCCGCAGACCTGCTCGACCGTCTTGCGCGTGGCGCAATAGACGATGCCGCTCTTATCCCGGCGTTCAGCAAGCAGCTGCAGAAGCACAGCGCGTTTATCCTTCGGGCGCAGTACCTCGAAGCGGAGATTGGGCCGGTCAAAGCCGGTCACGACTGTTTCCGGCTCGTGCAGCTGCAAGATACGGATAATATCGGCGCGCACCTGCGCGGTGGCCGTTGCAGTAAAGGCCGCGACTGCCGGGCGATGCGGAAGCCGCTGCAGAAATTCCACGATTTTTAAATAGCTGGGCCGGAAATCCTGTCCCCACTGCGAGATGCAGTGCGCCTCATCAACGGCGACAAGCGGAATTTCGAGCTCCTGCGCAAGCGCGCAGAAGCCGTCGGTCAGCAGCCGTTCGGGCGCAACATAGAGCAGCTTATATGCACCATAGTGCGCGTCGCGGTACGTCTCGCGCAGTTCATCCAGACTCATGGAACTGTTGATGCACCCGGCAGGGATCCCCGCGTTCCGCAGCGCCATGACCTGATCCTTCATCAGCGAGATCAGCGGCGAGACGACAAGCGTTATCCCCGGCAGCAGCAGCGCGGGCAGTTCATAGCAGAGGCTTTTTCCGCCGCCCGTCGGCATAATGCCAAGCGCGTCGCGTCCGGAAAGAACGGCGTCGATCAGCGTCTGCTGGCCCGCACGGAATTCGGAAAATCCGAAATACTGCCGCAGCGCTGCAAGCTTGTCCATACCTCCGCCTCTCCTTCGCCTTTTTTCTACATTATATCAGTCCCGGCGGCCATTGACAAGAGCGGAAGCGTTCCCACCCGGCTGCCCATTGAAGCTATTGTCAAGGGCAACGTAGGTACATCGGCCCGCTAAGTTACGAATTTGCGGCATGTTTTGTGCCATTTTATTTTGACATACTGAAACAGGAGCATTCCGCATCGGCGAAATGCTCCTGTTTGGCAAACAAAAAATAAGTTATATTTTTGCGGAACTTGCCGCGTTTTCGGGATTGGGGAACACAGCAGTTGTGATGCCCCGTATGCCGGATTGCAATTTTATGCGGAATATGCTAAGATGAGGCGAAAAATAACGGGATGGATGTGTCCCGGCCGAAAGGAGAAACGCATGCGAATCATCGGAATCGTGCCGGGCGCGAAGCTGTTCGGCTCGGAGGATCTGTACGCGGATCAGTATTTATTTGTGAACGGCTATCCAAAGCGCATTCTTGCAAACGGCGCAACGCCTATCGGCATTCTCAGCAGCGACGGCTATGCTGCGCAGGATAGTCTGGCGCTCTGTGACGCATTTGTGTTTTGCGGCGGGGCACGATTTTATCCGTACCATTTTCAGATTATGGAGTACGCTGCCAAATCCGGCAAGCCTGTGCTTGGCATCTGCCTTGGGATGCAGATGATGAACACTTATTTTCTCGTCGCCGAGGAGGCGGAGCGGCGCGGCTGGGACCGGCCGCTGCTCGCGCTGTTCGAGCAGATGAAAAAGGAACGCTATATGTTCACAGAACCTGTGGACGGACACTGGGACGGCCATATCACGCGGGACAATGTCGAACGCTTCAAGCATCCCGTCCATGTGACATCCGGCAGCCGTCTGGAACGCCTGACGGGAAAGCAGACGATCATGGGCGCGTCGATGCACAATTACCGCATCACGCACCCGGCGCAGTCGCTGTGCGTTGCGGGCCGAACGGACGACGGTACGATCGAAGCGCTGGAATATGGTGAGCAGATGCTGGGCGTCCAGTTCCACCCAGAGGCTGACGACCAGAACGATGATTTGTTCCGCGTCGTCCTGTAGGACGGATGTCTGAATATGCCAAGGGCCGGAACCGTCAGGTTCCGGCCCTGTTTATGCCATAAAAGCGCGGCTGCTTACAATTCATACATGCGGATGATGGTTTCAGCGATCTCCCGTTTCTTGACGCAGCGGTCCATCGCGGCCTTTTCAATCCAGCGGTGCGCGTCCTGCTCCGTCATGCCAAGCTGCCGCATGAGAAGCCCTTTCGCCTTCTGGATGCGTTTGAGATCCTGAAGCTGTGAACGCAGCTGATCGGTTTGGGCCTGCATGCTCTTTTTCAGCAGCAGCAGATTCCGCAGCGTCTGGGTCAGGATTGCCGGCTCCATCGGCCATGTCATGACGCACACGCCGCTTTTCTGCAAAAAGCGCCAGACTGCGCTGTATGCCTCCTGCCGCACCAGCAGCAGAAACACAGCCTCGGCCCCTGCCGCCATCTCGGCGCAGCGGCGCAGATCCTGCACACCCGGCTCATCGGACTGCATGACGATGAGTGTCGGGTGCTGCCGCCCGAGCGCGGTGCGTGCTTCGTCAAGGCCGGATACCGTCTGAACCTGTACATCCGGCTGTGCGGCTGCAAACGCGGACAGGCCGACCGGCTCCGCTGCCGTGCCGCGCACCATCCACAGCTGTCAAAACCGGCAGCTGCCCCACCTCCCGATGGTTGGCACCGTCCATATCCATGCGCTGTACTACCGGACCGTTGTCTCCGTAGGTGGTGGTGTAAAGATGCCCGTTCCAGTATCCCAATCCATAGTCGGTGTATGCATTGCAGTTCTCGCCGCCATGTCCGCAGTTGGGCTTATTGCACAGGGGGTAGAAGCTCCGGCTGCCCGGCTCGGCGAAGCGGATGATTTGATCCCAGCCCAGGTAATACTGCCCCTGCTCCGTCTCCACAAAAAAATCGCCCATGTCCTGATACCGGTATGCTCCCGGCTGGACCTCGAAGTCCGTGGCGGTGGGGACGGCGGGTTTGGAGGCGCAGGCGGTGAGGGCGCAGCAGCACATGAGCATGGCGGCTGCGAGGGTCGCGCTGAGAATTCGTTTGATTTTCATGTTTGACCTCCGGTCTTTTCACGGTGTGTTTGTGGGTGCAGGCAGTGGACCATGGCATCTCTCCTTATAGCGGCGGCTTCTGTCCGCGAGAAATGCCTGCATGCGCACGGCCCGGAATTATCCGTGGCTCCTTGCCGTGGGGTCTACCAGCTGGATCAGCTCCAGACGATCCAGGTGGTGGGGGTCGATGTAGTGGGTGATGGTCCCGCCGTCGGCGGAGAAGTAAATGGCATTGGCGGTGGTGTATTCCAGGAAGGGGTAGCGCAAACCGATCTTCTCCAGTTCCAGCCTTCCCAGAAGATTATAGTCCCTGTCGTATGCCAGCAGGACGCACTGATTAAAATCGGCAGAATCCAGCGTCCGCAGGAAAATATAATCCTTGGTGTAGGACACATCAGCGTAATATACATCCATGGGAACCTTCACCGTCTCCTTGCCGGTGGCCTTGTCGTATTCACACAGGCCGATTCCGGCGCGGTGATAGTACAGCACGTTGTCAAAGTTTACCACAGCACTGTTCCTCTTATTCCAATCCTCAAAAACAAGCTCAATGCGCCCGGTCTCTAAGTTGCCCTCTGCAAATGCATACTCCGATGCTTCCGCCTGAGGCATGGGGAAATAGATATATCCGTTGCTGATGGACACACCGTCTGCTGGCCAGACGGTGTGAAGTGGGATATCCTCCTGAAACAGCTGCGTGGTTTCCCCGGTCTCCAGCTGGATCTTGTAAACCGGCAACGCATAGTCCGGATTCGATGTGGAGGGGAATGCCAGGAAGATGAGATAGCCGTTGTCAAAGAAGTAGCTGCCGCCGCCGCTGGAACCGCCGCTGAGATCATACTGCTTGGGCAGTTGGGTGATGACCCGGTGATTGGTGCCGTCCATGTCCATCTGGATCAGCTCAAAGTGATCCTGAAGCGTAACACCGTAAAGATGGCCGTTGTAATATCCGAAGGCCACCTCCAAAAACGCATTGCAGTCTGCGTTGACGTGGCCGCAGTTGGGCTTATTGCACAGAACGTGGAATTCGTGGCTGCCGGGCTCGGCAAAGTGGATCAATCCGTCTCCCGACGGGTTCATGTAGTAGTTGCCCTTCTCTGTTTCCACGAAGAAAATATCGCTGTCCTGATACCGGTATTCCCCTGGTTGGACCTCGAAGTCCGTGGCGGTGGGGACGGCGGGCTTGGAGGCGCAGGCGGTGAGGGCGAGGGTGAGCAGGATTAAGGGGCGGAGACGGCGTCGTC
>ENA-UEQE01003350-UEQE01003350.1-human-gut-metagenome-genome-assembly--contig:-NODE-3350-length-10388-cov-3.325575_pt1 | contig 10388 bp, 10 predicted proteins | sample MGYA00242934_ERZ507935 | MGnify/ENA primary metagenome ERZ507935 (study PRJEB26167, sample SAMN06115423) | human gut metagenome | host: Homo sapiens | place: China:Anhui | collected 2015-03-30... | reverse complement strand
CCAGCATAAGGCGGGCCAGCTCGCCGCCGGAGGCGATCTTGTGGATGGGCTTCAACGCCTCGCCCAGGTTGGCGGACATGAGGAACTGGGCCTGCTCCAGGCCGCCCGCCTCCATGCCGTCCTCCCCCTGACTGGGGCTGAACTCGGTCTCGAACTGCACCTTTGGCATATCCAGCTGGCGCAGCTCGTCCTGGACCCTGGCCTGCAGGGCCCGGGCCGCCTTTTCCCGGGCCTGGCTCAACTTTTTGCCCCGTTCCAGAGCGGCCTTCTTCGCCTTTGCCAGCTCCTTCTCCAGACGGGCGATGGCATCGTCGGCAAACTCGATCTGGTCCAGCTCCTGGCGGCAGCGCTCCAGATAGTCCAGCATCTCGGCCACGGTGGAGCCATATTTTTTCTTCAGGCGGTAGATCACATCCAGGCGGCTCTCCAGCTGGTCCAGCTCGTCGGGAGAGAACTCCATCTCCCGCGTCTGATCCCGCAGCAGCTCCGCCGCGTCGTCGGCGGCAGAGCGCAGACCGGACAGCTGCTCGGCCAGCTCTTCCAGGCTGGGGTCATAGCGGACGATGCTCCGCAGGGCCCCCTCCGCCTGGGCAATGAGGTCGCAGGCCCCGGAGCGGTCCTCCCCGCCGGACAGGGCCATCAGGCCCTCCTGCAAACCGTCCATCAGCTTGCCGGAACTCTGGAGCAGACGGCGGCGGGCGGAGAGTTCCTCGTCCTCCCCGGGGACCAGCTCGGCCCGTTCCAGCTCCCGGATCTGAAATTGCAGGGTGTCCACCCGGCGGGAGCGCTCCGCGTCGTCCATTTTCAGCCCGGAGATCTCTTTTCGGATGCGGCTGACCTGGGCAAAGGCGGCCTGATAGTCCTCCAGCAGAGGCAGGGTGCGGCCAAAGCGGTCCAGATAGGCCAGATGGCAGGCGGGGTCCAGCAGCTGCTGGCCGTCGTGCTGGCCGTGGATGTCCAGCAGACAGCGGCCCAGCTCCCGCAGTTGAGCCACGGTGATGGGCCGTCCGTTCAGACGGCAGGCGTTGCGTCCGTCCCCCTGGATCTCCCGCTGGAGCAGCAGTTCCTCCCCCTGGTCCACGCCGTTGTCCGCCAGCCAGTTCAGGGGCGGCAGGCCGGTGAACACCGCCGTGACCAGGGCGGACTTGGCCCCGGTGCGGATGAGCTCCCGGCTGGTCCGCTGGCCCAGCACGGCGCTGATGGCATCGATGACAATAGATTTGCCCGCCCCCGTCTCGCCGGTGAGGACATTCAGTCCGCTGTCAAAGCGGATATCCGCCGATTCGATGATGGCGATATTTTCAATGTGCAACAGGGAAAGCATGGGGTGTTACGTCCCTCCTTCATGGAACCGGGGGTCAGGTGAGCAGCTTGTGGACCTCGCTGCTGAACTTCTGGGCGGCGGCGCTGTCCCGCATGATGAGAATACCTGTGTCATCCCCCGCCAGACTGCCCACCATGCCGGGGATATCCATCCCATCCAGGGCGGAGCAGGCGGCGGAGGCCAGACCGGGCATGGTGCGCACCACCACGATGTTCTGGGCCACGTCCACCGACGTGACACCCTCCTTAAAGATATTCCGCAGCCGGGTGTCCGTCCCGGCAGAGTTCTTCCGGTCAGTGGCTGCATAGCGGTATTTTCCCTGACCGGTGAGTTCTTTTACCAGGCGCAGTTCCTTGATGTCCCGAGATACTGTAGCCTGAGTAGCTGTAAAGCCCTTTGCCTTTAGTGCTGAGAGCAGCTGTTCCTGGGTCTCCACTTCTGTGGTCTGGACGATATTCAAAATCTCCGCCTGACGGGCATTTTTCATTGGGCTGCGCCTCCTAACTTCTGATTCACAAGCTGATAGAAATTCCGGTGCGTCAGCTGCACCAACTTGGTAGCGTGGCGGGAGCGTTTCACCTCCACCCGGTCTCCGCCGCTGAGACGGATGGCTTTTCCTCCGTCGACTGACAAGTATAAACACTTGCGGGCTGACTTGGGCAGGGCGATGGTCACAGTACGGTCCATGGACAGCACCATGGCCCGGGCGGTGAGCCTATGGGCGCACACCGGAGTAACGATGATCGCCTGAGATGTGGGCTCTACAATGGGGCCTCCCGCCGCCATGGAATAGGCGGTAGACCCGGTGGGCGTGGAAATAATGATCCCGTCCCCCGTCACCGAGGTGACAAGGGTGCGGTCCGCCAGCACGTCCAGCTCCACCACCCGGGCGATGGAACCCTTGGAGATCACCGCATCGTTCAGGGCCAGGTCCTCGCTCACCAGTTTCTCCCCCCGAAACACCCGCACGTCCAGCATCATCCGCTGTTCGGTGGTATATCGGCCCTGGGCTAAGCTGGCCAACTGGTTCAGCTCCGTGCGCTCCAGCTCGGCCATAAAGCCCACACTGCCCATGTTCACCCCCAGAATGGGGACCCCGTGAAGAGTGGCATCCCGGGCCGCGTGAAGCAGGGTCCCATCTCCGCCGAAGCAGATGAGCAGGTCGGCGGTGGGCAGCTCCCGGGCCAGCACGCTCAGGTTGGCGTGGCGGGGCACCTCCACTCGCTCCCCTTTCTTGGGGACGAAGGGCAGGCACAATACGGTCTTAGCCCCGGCCCGTTCTAAGATGCGCTGGGCCTCTAAAGCTGCTTTCAGGCCCCGGTCCCGATAGGGGTTGGAGCTGAGGATGATCTTCATCCCTCGGCCTCCTTCCAGGCGCTGTGGGACTGTTCCACCAAAGCGGCCAGGTCGCCGGTGTAGGGCGGCACCTCCCGAGTGGTGAGATAGCCCAAGTATTCGATGTTCCCCTCAGGCCCCTTAATGGGTGAAAAGGTGATGTCCTTTACACTAAAACCGGCGTTGGCGGCGTGGACCAGGAACTGCTCCAGCACCTCCAGATGCACCTGGGGGTCCCGGACTACGCCCTTTTTGCCCACCTTGTCTTTCCCCGCCTCGAACTGGGGCTTGACCAGGCAGACCCCCTCGCCCCTGTCGGCCATCAGGGGCCGCACGGCGGGCAGGATGAGATTTAAGGAAATAAAGGACACGTCTACCGAGAAGAAGTCCAGAGGCTGGGGGATCTGCTCGGCGGTGAGATAGCGGGCGTTGGTCCGCTCCATGCACACCACCTGGGGGTGAGTGCGCAGCCGCCAGTCCAACTGATTATAGCCCACGTCCACGGCGTAGACCTTCTCCGCTCCGTTCTGCAGCATGCAGTCGGTAAAGCCCCCGGTGGAGGCCCCGATATCGGCACAGACAAAGCCGTTCAGGGTGATGGGCCACAGCTGCATGGCCTTCTCCAGCTTCAGACCGCCCCGGCTGACATAGCGCAGGGTCTTGCCCCGCACCTCAATGGCGGCATCCTCCGTCACAGGGGCCCCGGCCTTATCTACTTTCTGGCCGTTGACATAGACCTGCCCTGCCATGATAATCGCCTGGGCCTTCTGGCGGCTCTCTGCCAGGCCCTGTTCCACCATGGCCACATCCAAGCGTTTTTTAGCCATCCTTGCGCACCTCCTCCAGCGCCGCGCGGAATATCCCGGCGCTGTCCAGTCCCAGCTCCTGTTTCAGGCAGCTGAGCGCTCCGTGGGTCACGAATTTGTCGCCTCTGGTGCGGCAGAGGACCTTGGCATTCAGTCCGGCCTCCGCCACGGCGGCGGCCAGCCGCTCCCCCACACTGCCGTGGGCGGCGCTGTCCTCTGCGGTCAACAAAACTTTTGTTTTCTTTACCGACTCCAATACCAGTTCCGGGTCCAGGGGGGTAATGACGTTCAGTTTGACGACCTCCGCCTGGATGCCCTCCCCAGCCAGAAGCTCCGCGGCCTCCAGCACGTCGTTGATCAGGATGCCATAGCTCACCAGGGTGATATCATCGCCTCGACGCAGCACGGCGGCATGGCCGGGTCCGGCATCGCCCCGATATGCCCCCTCGCCCCCTCTGGGATAGCGGATGGCCACCGGGCCGTTCACATGGAGGACAGCCTGCTCCAGCATCCCCTCCAGTTCGGCATAGCTGGACGGAGCCAGCACCGTCATGCCGGGGACGCTGTCTAAAAAGGCCACGTCGAACACGCCGTGGTGGGTCTCGCCGTCCTCCCCCACCAGTCCGGCCCGGTCCACACCCAGCACCACGTGGAGCTTGTCAATGGCCACGTCATGGATGAGCATGTCATAGGCCCGCTGGAGAAAGCTGGAGTAGACGGCGAACACGGGAATCGCCCCCTGCTTGGCCATTCCGGCGGCCATAGAGACGGCGCAGCCCTCGGCGATGCCCACATCAAAGAAGCGCTTTGGGCAGGCGGCCTGAAATTGCTCCAACCCCGTGCCGCTCATCATAGCGGCGGTGATAGCGCACACCCGCCGGTCCTGCTGGGCCAGCCGGGTGAGGGTGCGGCCAAAGACGGCGGAGAAATTCTCCCCCGATTTCTTTTTGGCCTTGCCTGTGGCCGGGTCGAAGGGGGATACGCCATGAAATGCGTCCGGGTTCTCCTCCGCCGGGGCATAACCCTTGCCCTTTACCGTCTTCACATGGAGCAGCACGGGCTCGTTCAGCTCCCTGGCATAGCGCAGGGCCCGGGTCAGCCCGGCCAGGTCGTGGCCGTTCACCGGCCCCACATAGTTAAAGCCCATATTCTCGAACATGCTGCAGGGCAGCAGGCTCTGCTTTAATGCCTGTTTTACCTTGTGTGTAAAGCGGTATACCTTGCGGCCCACTTGATTGGAATTCATCACCCGGCGATAGTACCGCTTAAAGGTGAGATACTGGGGCTTAAGGCGCTGTTTGGCCAGGTGATCGGCCACCGCCCCCACGTTGGGGGTGATGGACATACCGTTGTCGTTGAGGATGACCAGCAGCTGCTGGCCGCAGGCCCCGGCGTTGGACAGCCCCTCATAGGCCAGACCACCGGTGAGGGCCCCGTCGCCGATGAGGGCCATGACTTTATAGTGCTCCCCCAGTGCCTGCCGGGCCCGGACCATACCCAGAGCCACCGCCACGGAGTTGGAGGCGTGCCCGGCGATGAAGGCGTCGTGGACGCTCTCCACCGGCTTGGGAAAACCGGCGATGCCGCCATACTGCCGCAGGGTGGCCATGGCCTCCCGCCGCCCGGTGAGGATCTTGTGGCAGTAGCACTGGTGGCCCACGTCAAAGACCAGGCGGTCCTGCCGGGTGTCGAACACCCGATGGATGGCCACCGTCAGCTCCACTGCCCCTAAATTGGAGGCCAGATGCCCCCCCGTTTTGGACACGTCGTCCACCAGCTCCTGCCGCAGCTGGGTGCAAAGCTCTGTCCCCTCCCGGTCGGTGATCCCGGCCAGCAAGGGCTGATACTCTTCTGTCTCTTTCAAGCTATCTTCCTCCCCCTATGGGGATTTCTTTCATAAGGTTCCCCGTTACCGCTTTCGGTCTGCCAGAGCGTGGGCCAGCCAGGCCAAAAACTCCGGCTGTTCAAACTCCGCCAGGGCATCCGCCGCCTGCTGGCTCAGCTTCTCCACCAGTTGGGCACAATTCTCCAGCCCCAGGGCGTTGACAAAGGTACTCTTCTCGTTGGCCCGGTCAGAGCCCACAGGTTTGCCCAGCTCCTGGTCAGAGCTGATGACATCCAGCATGTCGTCCCGCACCTGAAAGGCCAGGCCCAACGCCTGGGCATACCGGTCCAGCTGCTTCAGCTGATCCCGGGTGGCCCCGGCGGCAATGCCGCCCAGCTGGGCGGCCGCCGAGATGAGGGCCCCCGTCTTCAGGCTTTGCAGCAGCTCCAGCTCCCCCCGGCTGAGGGCGTGGCCCTCCCCGGCCATGTCCAAAGCCTGACCGCCCACCATTCCAGAGGGACCGGCGGCAGCGGACAGGGTGGCTACGGCGGAGACGATGCGCTCCGGGGGCAGCTCTGCCTTGGTCAGCTGGCCAAAGGCCGCCGTGAGCAGACCGTCACCCGCCAGAATGGCCGTGGCCTCGCCGTATACCACATGGTTGGTGGGGCGGCCCCGGCGGAGCTCGTCGTCGTCCATGGCGGGCAGATCGTCGTGAATGAGGGAATAGGTGTGGATCATCTCCACGCCGCAGGCGAAGGGCAGGGCATCCTCCACCCTGCCGCCGCACATGCGGCAGGCCTCCAGGGTCAGCACAGGCCGGACCCGCTTGCCTCCGGCCAGCAGGGAATACTCCATGGCCTCCTGCACACAGGCATAGCGGGTGTCCTGGCGGAACAGCTCCGCCAGACGGTCTTCGACCAAGGCCCGGTCCCGGGCCAGAATGGTTTCAAAACTTTGTTCCATTACGGTTCCTCCCCGGTGAAGGGCTGCTCCACGGGCCGGCCGTCCTCGTCCGCCGTGAGCAGCGTCACCTTCTGCTCCGCCTGGTCCAGCTGACGGGTACACTCCCGCAGCAGCTTGGCCCCCTCTTCGAACAGAGTCATGGCCTGTTCCAGGGGGGCATCCCCCTGCTCCAGCTGAGAGACGATCTCCTCCAGCCGGGTCATGGACGCTTCAAAATCCAGTTTCTTTCTTGCAGCCACAGTCAATCCTCCTGTTCCGGTCCCCGGACCTCATCTACATGGCAGCGCAGGCTGCCGTCAGCAAGGCGGAGGGACAGCGTCTCCCCTGCCCCGGTCTGTTTTACCGAGGAGAGCACCCGGCCCTCTCCGTTTCGGGCGATGGCATAGCCCCGGCCCAGCACCTTCATGGGGCTCATGGCATCCAGGGCGGCGGCCAGACCGGCCAGCCGCTCCCGGTTCTGGGCCACGGTGCGCTCCAGCGCCTGGTTCAATCGGCGGCTCTGATAGTCCAGCAGCAGCCGCTTGGCCTGGAAATAGGCCTCCGGCCGGGTCATGGCCCGGCTTTTGGCCAGGCGGTCCAGCCGGCGGCGAGATTGGGCCAGCCGATGGCCCATCTCCCCCTCCAGCCGCTTTTCCAGGCTGAGCAGACGGCCATAGACCTCGTTCCGGTCTGGTACGGCCAGCTCGGCGGCGTTGGAGGGGGTAGCGGCCCGCAGGTCGGCCACATAGTCGGCAATGGTCACATCGGGCTCGTGGCCCACGGCGGAGATCACCGGGATGTGGCAGCGGTAGATGGCCCGGGCCACGATCTCCTCGTTAAAGGCCCACAGGTCCTCCATGGACCCGCCGCCCCGGCCCGTGATGATCAGGTCGGCGGCCTGCTCCCGGTCGCACCAGGCGATGGCGGCGGATATCTCCTCCGCCGCACCCTCCCCCTGGACCCGCACGGGCAGCACCCGCACCCGGGCCATGGGCCACCGGGCCTTTAAGATCCGCAGCATATCCCGCACCGCCGCACCCACGGGAGAGGTGATCAGGGCGATGGTCCCGGGACTGGGCGGCAGGGGCTTTTTGTGCTCCGGGGCAAACAGGCCCTCCCCCGCCAGCTTTTCCTTCAGCTGCTCAAAGGCCACATGCAGGTCCCCCGCCCCCTCCGGGGTCAGGCGGCTGCAGTAGAGCTGATACTGTCCATCCCGGGGAAAGACGGACACCCGCCCGGCGGCGATGACCTGCATCCCGTTTTGGGGGCGGAAGCGCAGGGAGACGGCATCCCCTCGGAACATGACGCACCGCAGGGCCCCCTCCCCATCCTTCAGGGTGAAATAGTGGTGGCCGGAGGGGTACAGCTTATAGTTGGATATCTCCCCCCGCACCAGCAGACCGGACAGCACCCGGTCCCTGTCCATCAGGTTTTTCAAATAGAGTCCCACCTGTCCCGGGGTGAGGACGGCTCGCTCCCCTCTCACAGCCGTCCCTCCTGCCGCTCCAGGGCCCGCCAGGTGAGGATGGCGGTACCCATGGCGTTGTCGGTAGAATATTGGGGCTGGGCGAACAGGGCGCTGCACCGGCGCGTCAACACTTCCCGCAGCTGGGCATTGGAGGCCACGCCCCCGGAGCACAGCACAGGCAGGCCGGGGTGGCGCTCCATGGCCCGCTCGGTCACCTTCGCCACGGTGTCGCACACCACGTTCAGGATGAACCGGGCCACATCGGCGGGGTCCGCTCCCCCTTGGACCAGCTGTTCCATCTTGTTTTCCATGCCGGACAGGGAGAAGGAGAACTCCCGCAGCTTCACGGGAAAGCGCAGGTCTTTGTGGGCCTGGCGGGAGAGCTGGTCCACGGCCCTTCCGGCGGGGAAATCCAGCCCCAGACGCACACCGGTGCGGTCAATGAGCTGCCCGGCGGAGATATCCTCTGTCCCGCCGATGATCTCGGCCTGGACGGTGATGCCGTCCGGCCGGACCAGCAGCAGCTCGGTGGTGCCGCCGGACAGGTGCCAGGCCAGGAAGGGCCGGTCCAGCAGCTCCAGATGTCCGGCGGACCAGGCCGCCGCGGCCAGGTGTCCCTGCTGGTGGGAGTGGGCAAAAAAGGGCACCCCCAAGGTCCGGGCCAAGCTCTGCCCCTGGGATGCCCCCGCCAGAAAGCAGGGCATGTAAGAGCCCTCCACCGCCCGGGGACAGGTGCTGGCTCCCACTGCCCGAATGTCGTGGAGCCAGCCGCCCTGCTCCAGTTTCTCAAACTGCTCGGGCAGCTGCTTCACATGCTGAAACAGGGCGTCGCTCTGCCGCAGCCCCAGTTCCCCGGGACGGACGGAGAGCAGCCGCCCGGCGTTGCAGCCCCCCGCCCCGTCGAACACGGCGGCGGAGGTGGTGTAGTTGCTGGTATCCAGCCCCAGGACCGCCATGGTCAATCCTCCGCCTTGGGCTGAGCCTCGCCGGCCTTGTCCGGCTTGGGCGGGGTTTCGGAAAATTCCGCCCGGACAAAGCTGCCCAGAATGCCGTTGACGAAGGAGACCACTTCCTGGGTCTCATACCGCTTGGCGATCTCCACCGCCTCGTTGATGGCGGCGGCGTTGGGCACATCGGGCACATACAGCACCTCGTACATGGCGGTGCGCATAATGGCGGCGGCCATGCGGGGGATGCGGGCAAAGGACCAGCCCACTGCATAGCGGCTGATGTAGTCATCCAGCTCGGGGCCGTGGGAGAACACCCCCTGGACCAAGTCTCGGATGTACTGCTGCTGCTTCTCGTTGGGGAACTGGGCATACAGGGCGTTTTCCTCCGCCAGCTCCGCAAAGCGCTCCGGGGTCAGCTGGCTGTCCAGCACCTCCTGGGCGCTGTGGTTGCTGAACCCAAGGGAGAAGATCAGCTGGACCGCGATCTCACGGGCATTGCTTCTTGTCATGGCTATATCCTCCAAACTCATTCCCCGCCGCTTTCGGCGGGGCACCGGCCCCACTGCCGCCCAAAACAATGGGGCGCTTTTCCGGGGCGTCGGTCTAAAATGGTGATTTCACAGGTGATTCTATTATATACATGAATATACAAAAAAGAAAGCCCCAATTTCTCCAAAAGGAGAAAAAGAGCGGCGGCCACCCCAAACAGGATGGCCGCCCGGCAGCTGCTCATTGATAGAATTTGTGCCCGCCGATGACGGCGACGCACTGCTTGTGGCGGGAGGCCCAGCTCCCGGCGCTGGAATCGAAGTACAGGGCATTGCGGACCTCTTCAATCACACCGCCGTCCATCACCAGCTTGGCGGCGATGACGCTGGAGGCGTTGGGGGTCCGGTTGGCCAGGTCCCCGCCCCGATAGGTGGTGAACTGGTTCTTCTGGGCCAGCACCCCTTTCACGGTGTTGGGATAGACGGGGCTGGCTACCCGGTTCATCACCACGTTGCCCACGGCCATCTGCCCCTTCAGGGACTGGTTGCCGCTTTCGGCATAAATGATGCGGGAGAGCCAGAACAGGGTGTCGGAATTATAATAGGACGCCCCGGACTGGATGGCCCCGCTGCCCCGGGTGACGATCACCTGGTTTGCCGTGGCATCCCAGCTGACCTTTGCATCAAAGGCCTGGGCCACCGCCCACAGTGGGACGATCACCCGGCCTTGGTTCATCTGCACCTTGCCGGGCAGGTAGAGATACCGGCCATTGGCCACCAGATAGCTCTGGCCGCTTTTGGCCGTCACCGTCATCTTGGGGGTGGTCACGGTCACCGTGCCGGAGCCGCCGTCCCATGCCGCCGTGGCGGCGGGGTCCAGGGCCTTTGCCATTCCGGCCAGGGCCACATAGGTGGTCCCGCCGCTGCGGGTCATGGCCACATCGGTGGGGGCATACTCCCCGTCAATGCGCATCCCGTGCTCCACGCTCTCGGCTACCTCGATGGGGCTTTCGCTGGCCGCGGCGGGTACCGCCTTAGCACTCTGCTCCACCAGGTCTGCCTGCGTCTCAGTCGTCAGTGCGGAACCGGAAGGGGCTCCGCTCTCCTCCTCTGCCAAGATGGACGTGGTCTGCTCGGAAGCGGTGCCCGCGCCCATCAGGAGGAGTAAGGCAAAGGCGCACAGCAGTGAGGATACTAGCTTGCGTATCATTGTCTACACTCCTACGGAAACAAATTTTGTCATAATTATG